>JACDJA010002634.1_pt1 | contig 12536 bp, 13 predicted proteins | sample 7449241 | NCBI WGS metagenome assembly JACDJA01 (sample SAMN14253289, study PRJNA609438) | sludge metagenome | isolation source: initial anaerobic sludge | collected 2018-12-20 | reverse complement strand
TCCTGAACCAGCTTGATCGCTGCTTCCATCGTTCCACCTGTTGCAATTAGATCATCGATCATTAGCACACGGTCGTCTTTATCGATTGCATCCGCATGGATTTCAATCTTATCGTAACCATATTCCAGTTGGTAATCACAGCTGATGGTTTCTGCCGGCAATTTACCTTGCTTGCGGATGGGAACAAATCCGGCCCCCAGCGCATAAGCAACCGGTGCGGCAAAGATAAAACCACGAGATTCTATTCCGACAACTTTGTCGATTTTTTCAGCCCGATAACGCTCGGCAATCTCATCAATAGTTATACGCAATCCGACTGGATCTTTCAGAAGAGTGGTGATATCCCGGAACATAATCCCTTCGCGAGGGTAGTGTGGGATAGTACGGATACGTGATTTGATAGACATATTAACAAGAGTGATAGCAGTATCGGAGTCAGCAGCCAGGATTGACAGGATGATGCAGTTTGTTGGCTTTTAACTTGGCTGTTTGTGTTTCAGGCGTTGCTTGGGCGGCAATATCGTCCGATTAATTCAGCCTGAGCAATAATGTGACCTTGCATGGCTTTTTCCAGAACAGCTTTGGTTGGTTGGTTCAAATCGGGCAATATAGTATCCAGAGCGTACAACTTATGAAAATAGCGATGGGTTCCGATTGGTGGACATGGTCCGCCGTAACCAGTTCTTCCCCAGTCGTTTATACCTTCCAAAGTACCGGCAGGCAATCTATCTACGGTTACTTGTGCTGGCAGGTTATCAACCGTAATTGGAATATTGTAAAGTACCCAATGTACCCATGTCATTTTGGGTGCCTGTGGATCAGGTGCATCCGGGTCATCAACGATCAGAACCAGGCTTTTCGTATTTTCTGGTACTCCTGTCCAGATGAGCTTCGGAGAAGAGTCCTCACCGTCGCAGGTATGATCTGCTGGAATTAGGCCTTGATGAGAAAACGATGGGGATATCAAACTGAGTGCCATGATTTTTTATTGTAAGAAAATGGTTGGGAGTATGCTTACGCATAGCTTGCGCCACTTTTTTCGAGTATCCAGGTATTCAGGCATGCAGCTCTATATTTGGGCAACACAATGCTGCATGCTTTCATATTTAATTGATATTATCTTGGTTAAGCTTTTGCGGGATCTTTCTTGCGAAGAAAAATGAAAGCACCTGCTATGCCCACACCAGCAAGTAGAATCAATTCCATCGTACCAAAGTTGGATCCATGACTGTGGCCACTCCCCTCTCCAATATGCAGCGGGATCTTGACGGCTGTTTTGACATTGCCTGCACCATCGTCTGTTTCCAGCTGAACATTATACTGCCCAACTTGTTCAAGATTGGTTGCAACCACGATAATACCGGAAGAATATTTCTCGGCAGGCATATACAGCACTTCATGTGCGCCGTGCTCACTACCTTCATGTCCTTCCATAAGGACCCTGACAGCGATAGGAACTTCACGTGTCTTGGCATCGGAAAGCTCAATCGTCATATTGATCTTGCCTGCATTGGGAACATGACTGCAATATGAATGCATAGGAGGAATATTCCCTTCCGGAACTTCATAAATGCTGATCGCAACAGGAAAATCTCCATCATCAACTTTACACCCTGAGTCATCATGATGCCCCTCGTGCGCGAGCATCAGCTGAGCTGATGCGGGCAACGATACCAGAAACATTGATATTGCGAGGCATAGCCCGGCAACGTATCTGTTTCGAAAAACCTTCTTCATATTTCCTCCACTTTATGATTTCAAATTTTGGTGCTGCTTAGTGTATTTCCTTTTAACCGGGCCGTTTGATTCTGGCTCGATTCTTTTGATTCGGGTTAGAACATAAACCACCACCGGATTGTATAACAAAAAACAAGCTGGGCAGCATCGTGATTTGTATGGTTATGGGATTGCTGTTTCTATCCTTGCTAGATAAGAGTGTAGAAAGTCCATGGGTTGCCATACCGGTTCATATGTAGATTCCTTGTGCGGAATTTTGTAGTTAGCTGATTGGCTCTCAGCCGTAGTACTTCAGGATATTCAGCGGATAGTTTCTCCCGGTGAGGTAGTCTTCAATACATTGCATTACCAGCGGTGTGCGATGAAATGCCTGTTTTGCACGGATTTCATCTATATTGAGCCAGATTGCCCGTATGATACCGGTATCGAGTTTTCTTTCGTGGTCAAAAGCAGTAACTTGACCGGAGAAGGTAAAGCGCAGGTAGGTAATACCATTCGAGGCTGATGTCCAATGATAAATGCCGGTTAACACCTCAGGCTGAAAGGTATGGCCAGTTTCTTCCAGTACTTCTCGACAGCACGCCTGAATAATGGACTCACCGGGTTCCAGATGACCGGCTGGTTGGTTGAGTTTTATCTCGGTTCCTTTGGGAATTTCTTCCACCAACAGGTATTTACCATTCTGTTCAACAACTGCGGCGACTGTAACATTGGGTTTCCAGATCATATGGCAGGGGCGCGTGAAATCAAGCTGTTTAAAATTGGAAGATGTAATTATAAATGCAGGCTTCTGGGCATATCTATCCTTACCCGAATTTTATATTGTAAGCTGAATAAGGTTGTAATTCTGCGATTTACGATGAACGCTCGGTAATGGCAGTAATTACTGAATTTTTATTATTGAAATAGGTTATATGCGCATTTCTTTTATCATTCCAGCTTTCAATGAAGAGCAATTGATCGAGCAGTGCCTGCGTTCAGTTGCCGATGCAGTGATGGCGAATCGCTCCTATGGCTATACCCATGAAGTTATCGTAGTGGATAACAATTCTACTGATGCAACGGCTCGTTTGGCTAAACGAGCAGGTGCCCGGGTGGTTTTTGAGCCGATCAATCATATTGCGCGTGCCAGAACTGCTGGCGCAGATGTTGCCAAGGGGAAATGGCTGATATTTATGGATGCCGATTGCCTTATGAATGCCGGACTGGTAGGTGATATGTTTGAATTGATCAAACAAGGCAGGCATGTCGGTGCGGGCAGCACGCTTTATATGCCGGATCAGCCCAGATGGGCGGAGATATTGCTGCGAATATGGACGCTGCTGTCAGTGCAGCTTGGCTGGGCTGCTGGGGCGCTGATAGTATGCAATGCCATCGCATTCAAAGAGGTAGGCGGATTTGATTTGACACTGTACGCGGCGGAAGAAATCGAATTGAGCCGGAAACTCAAGAAATATGGCCGCCAGCACAAGCTCAAGTTTGCAATTTTGAGCAAACACCCGCTCGAAACATCCTCCAGAAAAACCAGGCTTTACAGCGGATGGGAGATTACCCGACAATTTTTTTACCTGGTATTGTCTCCCTTGGGCTCATTGCGTAATAAAAAGAAGCTGCCGATGTGGTACGACGGTAGACGCTGACCGGGAAAAGACCGGTTATCCCGCTACGCTGTTAATTCAGGCTGTGTCACTCCGGCAAAAGCCGGAATCTGGAAAAGTCAGTCCGACGGATGACGGATTGCGCGCCTGATTAGCCTGATTATTCAGGCAGTTTCCGGATCGTAACGGATTCAGGATTCACAGGATCCGGAAAAGACAACTTCAGTAAATCGTGCATCCGGAGTCAGTACTTGCAGTTTATCGAGAAAAATTAATTCAACCTGCCGGGATCCGATTTCAGTTTCCAGCAGCAGAAACTCACGCGTTTCAGTATCCGTCAGAATATCCTTCGCCTTCCCTTCCGCAGTTGACTGGTCCTTCAGGATCAACCTGACCTGATAGCCATACATACAAGCCACTTCGATATAGTCGTGTAAATTGCAGGAAATATGTTGAGTCATGGTATTTGTCCAAATGATTTGAATCACCGCTGTTTTTCTTCGGTAATTATACTGCGCCTAGGGCCTGTTCCCGTTTGATCTCAAGCCATTGATTTAAAGAAGCACTCATATCGTTGTAGCTTTCACACAACAACAATACGAGCTTGCAATACTCCGATTACTGCTCAATGCCGAACTTTGGTCGAAGCTATTGACCATTTTGCTTCACGACAACATCTACAACAAGCAAGATTTGCGTATAACTGTCGAAGGCATACTGTACGCATGCATACCGGTTGTCCCTGGAGAGATTTACCCAAGGCATCCGACTGGAAGCCGGCGACACGGTGCCAGAAGGATACCGACGCGACCTGGACGAAGAAGCCCGGCAAGAGCCACTTCGGCTACAAGCTGTCGATCAATGTCGATAACAAGTGCAAGATCATCCACCGGATCGAAACCGATACCGCCCCCCACGCCCGGCAGGATCATGCCGGGCATAACCAAGATGCTCGGAATGATCCGGTGCATCATCGGATCACGTGCCGACAAGTCATTAACTGCCTGTTCCCAAAATACCAAAGCCATATCGGTCTGGTTTGAAATGTTCTCCCGGTTTGTACTATGCCATATTCAAATCCCGAAATAAGCTGTCTTTACAAGGTGATTTTATTTGAAATGATTACCGGAAAAATCTGTTAAGTAATTGTCACAACAATATAAAAATTCCTCCCGACTTGACCCTGAAAATTTTATTGAGTAAAGTGGCAAAAAGTGGTGAAATATGTAGAATTGTGGATGCCAGTGGAGTAAATACGATTCAAATATTAAACAGCCACCTCCATTGAAATCAAAAGGGACGAAATGTTTCGTGGCTCCACTCAATTAAATCTCGATAGCAAGGGAAGGCTCGCGATTCCCGCCAAATATCGGAATGAATTATTTGCCAATTGTGGAGGCAACATCGTTGTGACTGCTGATCCCTCCAGATGCCTGCTGATATACCCCCAGCCCGTGTGGGAACCAATTGAAAAGAAACTGAGCGGCTTTTCTAGCTTCAACCCACAGATTCGAAGTTTGCAGAGACTTATTATCGGTAATGCCTGTGACGTGGAAATGGATGGCTCCGGTCGCATTCTGATCAGCGCCCCCTTGCGGCAATTTGCCGGTTTACAGAAAGAAGTCGTGCTCGCGGGACAAGGCGAAAAATTTGAACTCTGGGATATGGCGAAATGGGATCTGGAAATCGATACGGCAACTGCTTGCAAGGGCGGAGATATTCCTCCCGAACTGGAAGGATTTTCACTGTAATGTGCCGGTAACGCCGTGCACATATCCGTTCTGCTGGAAGAAGTTGTAGATGCGCTAAATATTCAAAAAGGCGGCATCTATGTGGATGGAACGTATGGCCGGGGTGGCCACAGCCGCCTGATTCTGTCGCGACTGGACAAGTCAGGCCAGTTAATCGCGTTTGACAAGGATCCGGCGGCTATTTCCGAAGCTCGATCCATCCTGGATGAAAGATTTCAGGCAGTACACAGCAGTTATGCCGGAATGTACACAGCACTTCAGTCGCTGGGCATAAACCGGGTTGACGGTATTCTGCTGGATCTTGGTGTATCGTCAATTCAACTGGACGAAGCTTCGCGCGGATTCAGCTTTCGTCATGATGGTCCCCTGGATATGCGCATGGATTCCAGCCGGGGTAAAACAGCAGCAGAGTGGCTGACTATGGCGTCAGAAACAGAATTAAAGGAAATAATCAGAACCTACGGCGAAGAGCGGTACGCAGGACAGATTGCAAGTGCAATTGTTATGGAGCAGGCACGCCAGCCCATCAGTACCACGCTTCGGCTTGCCGAGATTGTCGCAGCAGTTGTGCGTAAGCGCGGTCACCGGGATGATCGACAGCATCCAGCGACACGTACTTTCCAGGCGATACGGATTCACCTTAACCAGGAGCTTGAAGAACTATCAATGACATTGCCACAATGTGTGGAGTTGCTGAATACAGGCGGCCGGTTGGTGGTGATCAGCTTTCATTCATTAGAAGATCGCATTGTCAAGCGTTTCATGCGTATGCAGACCGGTACCGATACTCTGCCGCGAAGATTGCCTATCAGGGAGGAGGAAAGCCGTTTACACAATCAGCAAAAATTAAGAATTATCGGTAAAAAAATTCGCCCAGGATCGGATGAAGTATCCGCCAATCCACGAGCACGCAGCGCTGTCATGCGGGTGGCAGAAAAACTGGAAACCAGAAACGCGATAAGCAGATGATCAAGCTAAATATTTTTCTATTTGTAATATTGATTATCTGTGGATTGGGTATTGTGACCGCACGGTATGAAGCACGTAAACTTTTCATGGAACAGGAAAAGGAACAAAAATTAACTGAGCAGCTAGAAACCGAATGGAGCCAGCTACTACTGGAGCAAAGCACACTGGCCATGTCTGCGCGTGTAGAAAAAATCGCCCGGAAAGAACTTGGCATGATTACGCCACCTACGACCGGAAATATTCTGGCTATTCATCCTGATTACACTCCGGGCACAACCGAATGAAAGTTTTGTTCAATCCTTCCCGTAAAACAATCTCTCCTGTTCCAGAATGGCGTTCACGCTTGGTGCAGGGACTTCTACTGACGTGCCTGATCATACTAATCTCCCGGTCAATTTACTTACAGGCACTGAACAAGGATTTTCTTCAGCAACAAGGGCAGTCACGTCACGAGCGGGTTATCGAACAAAATATGCAGCGCGGCAATATCAAGGATCGCAATGGTGAAATCCTTGCTGTTAGCGCACCTGTCAGATCTGTATGGATCGAACCTCAAAGAGTAAATGCAACACCGGAACAAATTAGACAATTAGCCAGTTTGACGGGCGTAGAAGAAGCAGTCATCCAGCAGCGCATTCGCAGCGGGAAAAAATTTGTATACCTGAGACGGCAGCTCCCTCCAGAATTAGCGGAAAAGGTAGCTGAACTCAATATAAAAGGAGTAAATCTCAAGCACGAGTTCTATCGTTATTATCCAGCACGCGAGCTGGCCGCGCATATTCTGGGCTTCACTGATATAGATGGACGGGGGCAGGAAGGAATGGAGCTGGCGTGGCAGGACATGCTGACCGGCGAGGATGGTAAACGGCGCGTGATTAAGGACCGGATCGGACGTATTGTGGAAGATGTCGAGCAGATTCAATCTCCGAAACCGGGCCAGGATGTCGTTCTGTCAATTGACAGTAAAATACAATACCTCGCTTACCGGGAATTGGCACGCGCAGTAAAAGAACAGCACGCTAAAGCAGGTAGCATCGTAGCGTTGGATGTACAAACTGGTGAAGTACTGGCAATGGCGAACTACCCGGCTTTCAATCCCAATCAGCGCGCCAGCATGAATAATGAAGTAATTCGTAATCGCGTGCTGGTCGATACATTCGAACCTGGTTCAACATTAAAGCCATTCGTCGTGGCTGTGGCAATGGAAACCGGCCGGATCAAGCCGGATACGCTGATGGAGACTGCTGGAGGCAAACTGAAAATAGGCAGAGCTGTCATACATGACGTGCGTGACAAGGGCAACCTGACCGTTTCCCAGGTTATTCAGGCTTCCAGTAATGTTGGCGCTGCAAAAATTGCTTTGTTGCTCCCGCCAAAAACTTTCTGGGAAATGCTCAACCGCTCAGGTTTTGGGACTGAAACCGGCATTGGATTTCCCGGCGAGGCAAGCGGACGGTTACGTGCATATAATACCTGGCGACCGATCGAGCAGGCCACCATGTCCTATGGCCATGGCATTTCAGCCAGTTTAATGCAGCTGGCGCGTGCTTATACGCTGTTCGCCACTGATGGAGAATTAAAGCCTGTCACACTGCTAAAGCGTGATATGCCTGCCGTTGGCCAGAAAGTCATTTCGCACGAAACTGCACAATCAGTCCGAAAAATGCTGGAACTTGCCGTTCAACCTGAAGGCACAGGCAATAGTGCACGCATCAGCGGCTACCGTGTTGCAGGAAAAACCGGTACCGCACACAAACGCCTGAAAGGTCAGAAAGGTTATGCCAAAGATCGCTATATCTCTTCATTTGTCGGCTTCGCTCCGGCGTCTGATCCGCGCGTAATCATCGCCATCATGATTGATGAACCCTCAAGCGGAAATTATTATGGCGGTACAGTAGCCGCCCCTGTCTTCAGTCGGGTAATGGAAGGTACGTTGCGCATATTGAACGTGCCGTTTGATGAGCCACTGGGCAATCTGGTTATATCACCTGTTCCTGCAGAGCTGGAAGATAAGGGATGAGCACTTCGTCCCGCTTTGGATCAGATGAAACTTATCTTGCTTGCTTGCTGGATCGGCTGAGCGTCAAGATACAACGTCTGGCGGCAGACAGCCGCACCCTGAAACCGGGCGATACCTTCCTGGCTTGTGCTGGCGAACAGCATGATGCACGCAACGATATTCCACAAGCAATTGCATTGGGCGTCAATGCAGTTATCTGGGAAAAACAAGGATTTTCCTGGAAACCGGAGTGGAAGATACCCAATCTGGGTATCTCTGGATTACGCCATGAAGCCGGGAAAATTGCCAGCCAGGTGTACGACCACCCATCCAGACATTTACGGCTAGTTGGAATCACAGGCACCAACGGAAAAACTACGTGTAGTCACTGGTACGCCCAGGCCATGATGACACTGGGGGAAAAGACAGCCATCATTGGCACGCTGGGACATGGCTTCCCGGGAGCGTTGAATCATGCCAACCATACAACGCCGGATGCAGTATATCTGCAGCAACTGATGGCTGACTATTTACAGCACGGCGCTCGCTCCCTGGTTATGGAAGCTTCTTCACATGGTCTTTCTCAAGACAGGCTGGCTGGTTCGGAATTTTCGATTGCCGTACTGACCAATCTGACGCGTGACCACCTGGATTATCATGGCAGTATGGATGCCTATGCTGCTGCTAAGGCAAAACTCTTTTTCTGGGAGGGGCTGCAACACGCTGTCCTTAATCTGGATGAGGTACTGGGCGTGGAACTATCACAACAGCTGGCCTGGAAAGACGTGTCGATCATTGGTTACGGTTTCAGGCAACCTGATCCATCAGCCCGTACAACCGGTAACCAAAAAATACTCTACGGAAGTAATCTGCGATTTACCACACAGCATATTAGCTTCGATGTTGAATTTTGTAATCGGCGCGCCAGTCTGCAATGTAATGTAACCGGTCGTTATAACGCATATAACCTATTGGCTGTACTGGCCACTTTACTTGCCAGTAATGTTGATCTTGATGATGCAATAACTGCCTTGCAACAAGTACAACCAATTCCAGGGCGAATGGAAAAACTGGGAGGAGGTGATCAGCCCATCGTAATCGTTGATTATGCGCATACACCCGATGCATTGAACGAAGTATTAACCGGCTTGCGCGAAACACTGGCCGGTACGCGCATGAAAAAACGGATACGAAAAAACCAGGCAAAACTGGTTTGCGTGATCGGTTGCGGAGGAGATAGAGATCGCGGCAAGCGCCCGTTGATTGGAGAGATTGCTTCACACCTGGCTGATGAAGTCATTATTACCAGCGATAATCCGCGCAATGAAAATCCGGCAGATATTATCAATGAAATCATGCTTGGGGCCAGTGGCAAGCACTGCACGGCTGAAGCGGATCGCACTGCAGCCATTTACCGGGCTATTCATGGTGCGCGCAAGGGCGATATTGTATTGATCGCCGGCAAGGGGGCAGAAACTCATCAGGAAATACAAGGAAAAAAATATCCATTCGATGATCGCGAGGTAGTGCGGCAGGTATTGCATGACCTGGCTGGTCCAGAATTGCAGGTGCAGGGATGATGAGCGTACAGGAAGCTGCACTAGCCCTGCATGCAAATTCAAATTGGTCTGGTGGCAACCCGATATTCACTGGGGTCAGCACAGACAGTCGCACCCTGAGACCGGGCGATCTTTTCATCGCGCTATCCGGCGAGCAGTTTGACGGTCAGCACTTCATTTCTACTGCCATCGAAAAAGGTGCCGTTGCCGCAATGGTTTCGACCGATACGGTCATCGTTCCGACAAAATCTGATTTCGGCTGGATCAAAGTAAACGACACTCGGCTTGGCTTCGGCCAATTGGCCGCAAACTGGCGTCAGCACTTTACACTCCCGCTGGTTGCCGTGACAGGTAGTAATGGCAAAACCACCGTCAAGGAAATGATTGCAGCTATTTTCAGACATGAATTCGGATCAGGAAACGTTCTTGCAACGACCGGCAACCTGAATAACGACATTGGTGTTCCACAAATGCTGTTGCAGCTCAATACCGGGCATACTTGCGCGGTTATTGAAATGGGCATGAACCACGCTGGCGAAATTGCCTATCTCAGTCAACTGGCTGCACCCACGATTGCCGTCATCACCAATGCCGGCACCGCACATATTGAACACCTGGGTACAACCGAAGCGATTGCCCGTGCCAAGGGGGAAATCTTTACAGGGCTGGGAGCACAGGGCATTGCAATCATCAACGCGGATGATGCTTATGCCCAGCTGTGGCGACAACTGGCAGGAAGCAGACAGATTCTGGATTTCGGCATAACGAATCCTGCTGCAATCCGTGCGCAACAAATGTCCAGCTCATCAGAAGCTGCATGGTTGTTGCAACTGCCAGACGACAAAGTTGAAATAACGCTGCAGGTACCAGGCCGTCACAATATTTACAACGCACTGGCTGCAGCGGCAGCTGCTACGGCTGCCGGCATCAGCACAACCTCCATTGCCGAGGGTCTGCATAACTTCATGGGCACTCCTGGGCGTTTGCAGAAAAAAGTGGGGCTATATCAATCTATTCTGATTGATGACACCTACAATGCCAACCCGGATTCCATGCAGGCAGCGCTGAATGTTCTGGCAGAGATGCCCGGCAAAAAAATTCTGATTATGGGGGACATGGGGGAGCTCGGTACGGATGCTGCAGGATTCCACTACACCATCGGCCAACAGGCTGCAAAAGCTGGCATAGATGCGTTACTGGCACTGGGAGAATTAAGCCAGCAAACCGTTGCAGGATTTGGCAGCGGGGCACAATATTTTGCCGATCTGGATACATTGCTGGAAAAAGCAAAAGACTGCCTGGGAAAGAATGTTTCTGTTCTGGTCAAAGGCTCGCGATTCATGCGCATGGAGCGTGTGATCGAGCAACTGCAGGATAGATATGTTGAGTAGGAACAAGGTAGATCCTCTGATTAAAACTGTTTTTTGTGTCTGCGACCGGACATTGCAACGGGAACCGTAAAATGTTATTGGCGCTTTTTCAATGGATTGCGGAAGATATCCGAGCTTTCAATGTATTCAGTTACATCACGCTACGTACCATGCTGGCAGCGCTGACTGCATTGAGCATCTCCTTTTTGATCGGTCCGGCCATGATACGCAGCCTGACTACGCGTAAAGTTGGCCAGTCCGTGCGTAGTGATGGTCCCCAATCTCACCTGACAAAGGCGGGCACTCCGACCATGGGTGGCGCACTAATTCTGATGGCAGTTATCATTACGACACTGCTGTGGGCAGATTTGAGTAATCGTTATATCTGGCTCGTACTACTGACAACCTTGGGTTTTGGTGCAATTGGCTGGGTGGATGATTATCGCAAGGTCGTACAGCATAATTCCAAAGGACTTTCGGCTTCAGCCAAGTTTTTTTGGCAATCAATCATTGCGTTGCTGGTCGCAGTATATCTTGCCATGACGGCTGAACTTCCTCAGCACACTGATATGATCGTGCCGTTTTTCAAGGAAGTCGCCATCCCATTGGGATCATTTCTGTTCATCATTTTGACCTATCTGGTTATCGTTGGCAGCAGTAATGCAGTCAACCTGACGGACGGATTGGATGGCCTGGCTATTATGCCCACTGTCATGATCAGTGGCGCGCTGGCCATCTTTGCCTATGTTGCCGGCCACGCCATATTTGCCAAATATCTTGGTATTCCACATATTCCCAGCGCAGGTGAACTGGCTGTTTTCTGTGGTGCGCTGGCTGGCGCCGGTCTGGCATTTTTATGGTTTAACGCCAATCCGGCGGAAGTGTTTATGGGCGATGTTGGTGCCCTGGCGCTAGGAGCAGCATTGGGAGTGATAACGGTCATTGTTCGCCAGGAAATAGTACTGGTCATCATGGGAGGGGTATTCGTCATGGAGGCATTATCGGTCATGATCCAGGTCGCCTCCTTCAAGTTATTCGGCCGGCGTGTTTTCCGCATGGCACCGTTGCATCATCATTACGAGCTCAAGGGATGGAAGGAAAACCAGGTTGTAGTGAGATTCTGGATTATTACCATCATTCTGGTGCTGATCGGCTTATCAACACTGAAACTACGATGAATTACGCCGACAAAAATATATTGGTTCTGGGTATGGGTAAAACCGGCATCTCCATGGTCAAGTGGCTTTCCCGTGCCGGAGCCCGGGTATCCGTAGCCGATACACGTACCACCCCACCGAATCTTGAGCTGCTGAGTCAGATAGTGCCGCTTGAAACGATTTTCTGTGGTCCATTCAAGGCAGAGCTGTTCAAGGACATTGATGCAATTGCTATCAGCCCCGGCGTGGCAATTGCCGAGCCACTGGTACAAGCTGCATTGCAACAGGGCGTATCAGTAATAGGAGATATCGAGCTGTTCGCCATCGCACTTGATCAGCACGCGCCACTGGGTACGAAAATTCTGGCAATCACCGGATCCAATGGGAAAACCACTG
>JACDJA010002633.1_pt1 | contig 12536 bp, 12 predicted proteins | sample 7449241 | NCBI WGS metagenome assembly JACDJA01 (sample SAMN14253289, study PRJNA609438) | sludge metagenome | isolation source: initial anaerobic sludge | collected 2018-12-20 | reverse complement strand
GCCGTCATTATCGCAGTTGCGGCGGTTGTGCGTTGCAGCATGCGTCGGATTCGTTTGTTTCGGACTGGAAGGTAAACACGGTCTTGCGCGCGCTTTCCCCGCGGGGAATGTCTGGAGAGATTCTGGGGGTCGCTACCTCGGCTCCGGGTAGTCGTCGGCGGGCAAAACTGTCCGGGCGCCGCACCAAGGGAGGTGTGACGCTGGGATTACATCGAGTCGCATCCGATCAGATCGTAGCAGTTCCTGATTGCCTGATCGTTAACCCGGCGATCCGGGCGGCAATGCCGGCGCTTGAGGCGCTGGTGCGGATTGCTGCATCGCGCAGCGCCGAACTGGCGCTGACGGTGACTGACTCTCCTGCGGGCCTTGATGTGCTGGTCGAGGGAGGCCATCCGCTGACCCGCGAGTTGCGTGAGGCGGTGGCGCAATGGGCCGAAGCGCATGGCATTGCCCGGGTAGCGTGGCCGGGCGAGCAGGTCGCCATGCGCGCGGCGCCCGAGCAGATGTTCGGCCGTGCGCGGGTGCTGCCGCCGCCGGGCGCCTTCCTTCAGGCAACGGCAGAGGGTGAGGCGGCGCTGGTGGCGCGGGTGCGCGAGATCATCGGTCCTGCCCGGCAGGTGGTCGATCTGTTCGCGGGCTGCGGCACCTTTGCCTTGCCGCTGGCCGAGTCGTCGGCGGTCCACGCAGCCGAATCCGATCCCGGAATGACCGAAGCGCTGCTTGCGGCCTCGCGGCATACCCTGGGGCTGCGCCTGGTGACGGCAGAGGCGCGTGACCTTTTCCGGCGTCCGCTGCTGCCGCAGGAGCTTGGCCGGTTCGAGGCGGCTGTGATCGACCCGCCGCGCGCCGGGGCCGAGGCGCAGGTTGCGGCGCTGGCCGAAGCGCAAGTGCCGGTCATTGCCATGGTGTCGTGCAATCCGGTAACCTTTGCCCGCGATGCGGCAACGCTGGTCGCGGCGGGTTACGTCATGTCGCCGATTCTGGTCGTCGATCAGTTCCGCTGGTCCGCGCATGTCGAGCTTGTGGCCGGCTTCACGCATTCGTGAAGTGGAGCGGAGCGAAACCGGACGGGATTTGCGGCATGATCCGGGCCAGGAATCATCAGGCGGCCCCAAGACCGCCAGAGCAGCGAGACGACGCATGCTGAGCAGACGTAACGTGATACTGGCAGGTGCCGCCGCCCTGGCCGGATGTGGGCAGCGCGGGGTCGATGTGCCACGATTTCTGACCTATGACGGCCCGCCCGTAACCGCCATCGTCGCCTGGAAGGCCCGGCGCCAGATGGCGGTGCTGAGCGGAGACAACGTGCTGAAGTCATGGCATTTCGAGCTGGGCTTCACGCCTGTTGGCCACAAGCATTTCGAAGGCGACGGCAAGACGCCGGAAGGCCAGTATATCATCGACCGCAAGAATCCGCGCAGCGCCTATCACCTGTCCGTTGGAGTTTCCTATCCGAATGACGTGGATCGGGAATATGCCAAAGAGATGGGCAAACGGCCCGGTGGCGACATCTTCTTTCACGGCACGCCACGCGACAAGCGCGGCAAGCCGGATTGGACAGCCGGTTGCCTTGCGATCACCAACGAGCAGGTCGAAGAGCTTTATGCGATGGTGCCGGTGGGCACGCCGGTACTGATCCTGGCCTGATCGCGGGGCTCAGCGCCCGAGAACCATGGTCCACCAGATCTTGCCGCCCGGTTCCTGAAGCCAGGCAATGCCCAGCTTTGCGGCCGCAGGGTTGACGATGATATCGCGCGTTTCGCGGTCGGACATCCAGGCGGCCAGCGTGGTCGAATCGTCCTCGAAGCTTTCCGAGATGACCTCGCCCACGAGGGCGCCGGGATAGCCGACCCTTTGCAGCCGATCTACCGGCGACGATCCGTCCGAGCCGAAATGCCACGGGCGGTTCTGCACCGCCATGTCACGCGAATGGGTGGCCGCTGCCGCGTTGAGTTGCGCATCCAGTTGCACAGGCGCGGCACCGGCGGCGCGGCGCAGGGTGTTGACCGATTCGAGCATGCGGAACGGAATGACGCGGGCGTCTTCCTCGGTGATGCGGAAGACGGTCGCCTGTGGCAGGCCGTCGACGCCGACGGGCCCCCGGGGCGCACAGGCGGCAACCGCGGTGGAGGCCAAGGCCAGCAAGAGAAAATTGCGTCGCGACATTACCAGACCCGTGAATCGTTTTCGCCGTATTTGTCCAGATAGCGGGCGCTGCGCCCTGGTTCAAACAAAGTCGGCGACTGCGACCCCCGGGCGCACGAGGCCGTGAACATGGGGTGAGGGGCGGCAGGCCTTTCCGCCGCCCCCTCCTGTGTCAGAAGCAGCTTTCCAGCAGCTCCCGGGTGTTCTCGAGGGTCAGCTTCACGGGATTGGTGCCGGTGGAAGGGTCGTCCACCGCCTCTTGGGCCAGTTGATCGAGATTGTCCCGTGGCACGCCGAAGGCGGTCAGGGTCTCGGGGATGCCCAGTTCGGCGCGAAGTTCCATCACCCGGTCATAGAAGCCGTCGAACCCCCCGCTGATGCCCATATAGGCGGCGGCCGAGGCGATCCGGTCCTCGATCTCGGGGCGATTGAACCGGAGGACCATCGGCATGACGACGGCATTGGTGGTGCCATGATGCTTGCCGTAATGCGCGCCGATCGGGTGGGACAGCGAATGGATCGCGCCCAGCCCCTTCTGGAACGCGACGGCGCCCATCGCTGCCGCCGCCATCATCTGGCCGCGAGCCTCGAGGTCGCCGCCGTCTGCATAGGCGCGCGGCAGGAAGGTGTTCACGAGTCGCATGCCCTCGAGCGCGATTCCCTGGCTCATCGGGTGGAAGAAATGCGAGGAGAAGGCTTCGAGACTGTGGGCGAAGGCATCCATCCCGGTGCCTGCCGTGATCATCTGCGGCATGCCCACGGTCAGTTCGGGGTCGCAGATGGTGACGGTGGGCAGGATCCTGGGATGGAAGATGATCTTCTTCACATGGGTTTCGGAATTGGTGAGCACGCCCGCGCGGCCAACTTCGCTGCCGGTGCCTGCGGTCGTGGGCACGGCGATGATCGGCGCGATGCCGTCGGCATCGGCGCGGGTCCACCAGTCGCCGACATCCTCGAAATCCCAGACCGGGCGGCTCTGGCCCGACATGAAGGCGATCAGCTTGCCGAGATCGAGCGCCGAGCCGCCGCCGAAGGCGATGACGCCGTCATGTTCGCCCTCGCGATAGACCTTGAGCCCGTCGGCAAGGTTCAGGTCGTTGGGATTCGGGTCCACCTCGTGGAAGCTGGCCATGCCAAGGCCCGCAGCATCAAGGATCGCCAGCGCCTCGCCGGTGATCGGCAGGCTGGCCAGCGCCTTGTCGGTGACCAGCAGCGGGCGCTTCATCCCGGTGACCTGGCAGGCATCGGGCAGTTCGCTGACGCGGCCCGCACCGAAACGGACGGCAGTCGGATAGGACCAGTTGGCCTTGAGTGTCATGACTTCACCTTGCGGAAGTGGATGGTGCGCGGCCGGGTGACGGCCCGATAGCCCAGAACCGACATCGAGCCGCCGCGTCCGGTATCCTTGACCCCGGTCCAGCAGCCGGCCGGATCAACGTAATCGGCGCGGTTGAGAAAGACGGTGCCGGTCTCGATCCTGCTGCCGAGCGCATAGGCGCGGTCGGGGTCGGCGCTCCAGAGCGAGGCAGTGAGGCCGAAATCGCTGTCGTTCATCAGTTTCAGCGCCTCGTCATCGCCCGCTACCTTCATGATGCCGACCACGGGACCAAAGGTTTCCTCGCGCATGACGCGCATGGAATGGTCGACGCCGGTCAGCACCTGGGGCATCAGATAGGTGCCCTGGCCGTCATCGGCCGGGAAATACTGGCGTTCGATCAGGGCCTTTGCGCCTGCCGCCACCGCCTCGGCGGTCTGTTCGCGGGCGAGTTTGGCGAAGCGGGCATTGGCCATCGGGCCGATGGTCGTATCCTCGTCGAAGGGATTGCCGAGCACCATGCCCTGGTTCACCCAGTCCACGGCGCGCTCGACGAAATCATCGTAGAGCCGTTCGTGAACGTAGATTCGTTCGACCCCGCAGCAGCACTGGCCGGCGTTATACATCGCCCCGTCCATGAGCGTATCGACCGCCCAGTCGATATCGGCATCCTCCATCACATAGCCGGGGTCCTTGCCGCCCAGTTCCAGCCCCATGTCGGTGAAGGTGCCCGCGGCGGCGCGTTCCATCACCTGCCCGGCAGCGGTCGAGCCGGTGAAGTTGATGAAGCCGAAGCTGCGCGCGGCAATCAGCGCCTCGGTCGTGGCATGGTCAAGGACGACATTCTGGAACACGTCCTCGGGCACGCCGCCGGCATGCATTGCCTCTGCGATCCGTTCGCCCACCACCAGCGTCTGGCTGGCATGTTTCAGCATAACCGAATTGCCCGCCACCAGCGCCGGAACGATGGTGTTGAGCGCGGTCATGTAGGGATAGTTCCAGGGCGCAATGACGAAGACCACGCCCTGAGGGCGCCATTCGATGCGGCGCTCGAACGAGGCGTCGGACTGGGCGATGATCGGCTTCAGCGACTCTTCGGCGATCGAGACCATGTAGTTGGCGCGTTCGTTCATGCCGCCGTATTCGCCACCGTAGCGGACCGGGCGGCCCATCTGCCAGGCGAGTTCCTCGACCACCTGTGACTTCATGCCGTTCAGCGCCTCGATGCCCTTCATCACGCGGGCGATGCGATCGGACAGGGGCAGGGCCTCCCAGGCGGGCTGGGCGGCCTGTGCGCGGGCGACGGCGGCCCGGGCGGCGTCGAGGGTCAGCGCCTCGCGCTCGGCGTAAACCTCGCCGTTCACCGGCGAGATGCAGCGGATCATTGTCATTGCGGTCTCCTTTTCGGGCCGGATATCAGACGTCAGGCGCGCTCGAAGCCGTGCTGCACTTCCCAGTCGGTGACGTGGAAATCGTGCTGCTCCACTTCCCAGCGGGCATTGCGGACATAGTGATCGACGACGTTGTCGCCCAGTGCCTTGCGCAGGAACGCCGAGCCTTCGAGAAGGTCGGCGGCATCGCGCAGGGTCTTGGGCACCTCGCGCGCGTCCGCTGCGGAATAGGTGTCGCCCGCGATCTCGGGTTCGAGTTCCAGCCCGCGTTCGATCCCGTCAAGGCCGGCAGCCAGCTGTGTCGCCTGCGCGAGATAGGGGTTCAGGTCGGCGCCGCCGATGCGGTTCTCGATCCGGACGCCCCTGGTGCCCGCGCCGCAGACGCGGAAAGCGGCGGTGCGGTTGTCGGTGGACCAGACGGCCCTGGTCGGGGCGAAGAGGCCGACGCAGAAGCGCTTGTAGCTGTTCACATAGGGCGCGAGGAAGATCGTCGTCTCCTGCGCATGTTCCAGCAGCCCGGCGACATAGGAGCGCATGAGTTTCGACATGCCGTATTCGGCCGACTCGTCGTAGAAGATGTTCTTGCCATCTATGGCCAGCGACTGGTGGACGTGGCTCGAGGAGCCCGCCTTGCCGTGGCGGTATTTGGCCATGAAGGTCGCCGAGCGGCCGTGCAGCTCGCTGATCTCCTTGACGGCGTTCTTCACGATCACATGGTTGTCGGCATTGTCGAGCGCGTCGGAGTAGAGGATGTTGATCTCTTCCTGCCCGGCGTCGGCCTCGCCCTTGGAGCATTCAACGGGGATATTCGCCCCGTAGAGCCCGTTACGCAGGGCCCGCATCACCGGCTCGTCGCGCAGGGCGCCGAAGGTGCCGTAGTCGATATTGTAGCGGGTGTTGGGCACGAGGTCGCGATAGCCGCGATCCCACAGATCGGTGTAGCTGTCCTGGAACAGGAAGAATTCGAGCTCCGTCGCCATCATCGGCGTGAAGCCCATCTGCGTCGCGCGGGCGATCTGGCGGCGCAACACGGCGCGCGGGCTGTGGGGGACGTCCTCGTGGGTGTGGTGGTCAAGCACGTCGCAGATCACCAGGGCGGTCTTCTCCAGCCAGGGTATCCGGCGCAGGGTCGAGAAATCGGGCTTGTGGACGTAGTCGCCATAGCCGGTCTTCCACGAGGCGGCCGCATAGCCGGGGACGGTGTTCATCTCGATATCGGTGGACAGCAGATAGTCGCAGCCGTGTGTTTCGGTCACTTCGTGATCGACGAAGAACTGCGCGTGGAACCGCTTGCCCATCAGGCGGCCCTGCATGTCAACGATAGCGGTGATGACCGTATCGATCTCGCCCTTGGCGACTGCGGCCTTCAATTCGTCACGGGTCAGGTTGCCTGGCATCTCTCGCTCCGCTTTACGGCAGACGCGGCCCCGAAAAGGGGCCGCGCCGGTTGAAACCCTTCAGGGTCAGTAACGGTAGGGCGCGCCCGCCTTTTCCATGAGCGCGTTGTAGTTGTTGAAGATCTCGACCACGCGAGCCTTCACTTCGGATTCCGAGGCGATCTCGGCCCAGAATTCCGACGCCGCCTTCTCGACCTCGGCCCACTCGCTCGAGGGGATCGTGGTCAGCGACAGCTTGGGCCCGTTCACGCGCAGGTCGGCCTCGCCGCCCCAGTACCACCACTGGCGGTAGTAGTGCGACTGCTGTGTGCAGACCTGCAGAAGCGCCTTCAGGTGATCGGGGATCTCGTTCCAGCGGTCCTGGTTGGCGAAGAAGTGACCGATCCACGCGCCCGAGATGGGGTTGGTGAGGTAGTATTTGGTCACATCGGCCCAGCCCACCGTATAGTCTTCGGTGATGCCCGACCATGCCACGCCGTCAATGACGCCGGTTTGCAGTGCAACCTGGATGTCCTCGTAGGGCATCTGCACCGGCACCACGCCAAAGCGGTTCAGGAAGCGGCCCGCCGTGGGGAATGTGTAGATGCGCAGGCCGTCGAGATCCGCGAGCGAGTTGATCGGCTCGCGGGTGGCGAAGTTGCACGGGTCCCAGGAGCCTGAGGAAATGAGCTTCACGCCGTGGCTGGCGTATTCCTCTTCCCAGATTTCCTTGAGGCCATACTGGTTGAACAGCACCGGCACGTCGAGCGAGTAGCGCAGCGCAAGCGGGAAGTAGCCGCCGAACACCGTCACTTCGGTCGGCGACTGCATCGAGTCGTCGTCCGATTGCACGGCGTCGATGGTGCCGGTCTGCATGGCGCGGAACAGTTCCGAGGTCGGCACCAGCTGGTCGGCGTAGTAGAGCTCGATCTCCATCTCGCCGTTGGCGGCTTCGTTGAAGAGGTCGATCGCCGGCTTGCAGACATGTTCGCCCAGCGCGACGCCGGCATAGGTCTGCATGCGCCATTTGATGGGCGCCTGCGCCTTGACTACGGCGGGGGCGGCAAGGGCCGCAGCGCCGCCAAGCGCGCCGGCCTTGAGGAATTTGCGTCGAGTGGTCGTCATCATGACCTCCTTGCGGGGGGTAAGGGGAGCGGAGGCGGTTCGGCCGCCCCTCAGGGGTTATGGGACTGCTGTCTCAGTATGGATACCCGTATACCTGATGTGGCAGCCAAAGTGCGATATCCGGGAATAGCATGACGATAACGAGCGTGAGGAACATGAGCGAGACGATCGGAAAGATCGAGCGGTAGATATCGGCCAGCGTCACGTCCTTGGGCGCCATTGCGCGCATCAGGAACAGATTATAGCCGAAGGGCGGTGTCATGTAGGCGATCTGGCAGGTCATCGTGTAGAGAACGCCATACCAGATCAGCACATCCGAAGGCGGGATGCCAAGGTCAAGCTTGCTCACAAGCGGGATGTAGAGCGGCGCCACGATGATGAGCATCGCGGTGTCGTCGAGGAACATCCCCATGACCAGGAACGAGACCTGCATCATGATGAGCACGCCCCATGGCCCGAGGTTCAGCTGGTTCAGGAACAGCCCCTCGATCGCCCGGACCGCCTGCAACCCGTCGAACACCGCCCCGAAGGCCAGCGCGGCCAGCAGGATCCACATGAACATGCAGGTCATGCCCAAAGTCTGGGTCATGCAGGTGTCAAGAACGCGCAGGTTGACGCGCCCGCGCACCAGCGCCACGGCGGTAGACAGGAATGCGCCGATGACCGAAGCCTCGACCAGGCTCGCCCAGCCGTAGATAAAGGGAAAGATCATTCCGCCGAAGATGATGACAGGCAGGACGCCGGAGCCGAGCAGGCGGAACTTTTCGCCCCAGGTGATTTCGGCCCGCTCTTCCGGAGACAGGGGCGGACCCATCTTGGGATTGATGGCCGAACGGATGATGACATAGAGGACGAACACCCCGGCCATCAGCAGGCCCGGCATCACGCCCGCCAGCCAGAGGCTGCCGACCGGCTGGCGCGCGATCATCGCATAGAGCACCAGCACCACCGACGGCGGCACGAGGATCCCCAGACTCGCCCCTCCCTGGATGATCCCCGTGATCATCACCTTGTCGTAGTTGCGCCGCAGCATTTCGGGCAGGGCAACCGTGGCACCGATGGCAAGACCCGCGACCGAAAGCCCGTTCATGGCGGCGATCATGATCATCAGGAACACGGTGCCGATCGCCAGACCGCCGGGCACGGGACCGAACCAGACATGGAACATCCGGTATAATTCGTCCGCCATCTTGGTCTCGGACATGATGTAGCCCATCCAGACGAAGGCGGGCAGACAGGCGATCTGATACCAGTTCATCAGCTTGATCGCGGCCCCGAAGGGCATGTCGCTACCGCCCGTGCCCCAGAGAAGCACCGCGGCAACCGAACCGACGAAGCCGATGACGGCGAAGATGCGCTGCCCGGTCAGGAACAGCACCATCATGCTGCCGAACATGAACAGGGCGACGTAGTTATAACCCATCTGGATCAATCCTCGGCAAGCAGAACGTCGCGCCGCTCCAGCCGCAGCTGCGGGCGGAAGGCGAGGCGGATTGTGGCGATTTCGCGCGGGATCGGGGTGCCGCGCAGGATGGCGATGTCACGCACGAAGAAGGCGAAGGACTGCATCAGCATCTGGAACGCGCCGAAACAGATGACAATCTTGACCGGCGCGAGATAGGGCCGCCATGCCGAGGAGGTGCGCTGTCCGATCTCGAGCGCATAGGCCACAGATTCGACGCCGCCATAAACGACAACGCCCAGGAAAAAGGCCATGAAGAGCCCGGTCACCAGGTCGACGGCTGCGCGTTTCTGCACCGACCATGTGCTGTAGAGCAGGTCCATGCGCACATTGGCGCCCATCAGCAGCGCATAGGCGCCGCCGAGGAGGTAATAGCCCACGAACAGGAATTCGGTCATTTCCATCGACCACAGCGGGGGGCGGGTAAATGCCTTGGCCAGGATCGACCAGACCAGCACCCCTGCCATGCCGATGAACAGATACATCGCCAGCCGGCCGATAAAGTAGTTCACTGAATCGACCGTGTGGACAAAACCTGCAAGCCAACGCGGCATCAGGCCGCCCTCCCATCTTCTGAATGTGCCGCGCGCGCGCGATCAAGCACGTCCGCCAGAGTCTCGGCCATGGCGTGTTGTGCCGCAAGATCGCCGAGCAGATCATTGCGGATTTCCAGCATCACATGCGGCAGGTCGTGCGGTGTCGCATGCAGGCGCAAGGTGTGAACCACGCCATCCGCGGCGGAATAGGGCTCGTTCACTGCGACATGCAGCGGCAGGCCCTGCGCCTTGTCCAGAACAGTCTTGGCGAAAGTGGCATCGCTGTCATGGATGATGCCCAGCTGCACCTCGCGCTTCTGGCCGAACCAGACCGGGGTGAAGCTGTGGACAGTCACGATCACGGGACGCCGCCCCCCGGCCAGCAGGCAGGCCAGTTGCCGCGTCAGCGCGGCCTGGAAGGGAAGATAGACCGCCTCGGTCCGGGCCAGCCGGTCGGCGGGCTGAAGATCGTGATTGCCGGGAATGTCGTAGGCTTCGGATGAACGCGGCATGGCGCTGGGCGAATCGGGCGGGCGGTTGCAGTCGTAGATGAGCCGCGACACCGTCGCCGCAACGAGCGGTGAATCGAGTCGGTCCGACAGGCTGCGCGCAACACCGAGCGCGCCGGGGTCCCAGGCGACATGTGCCTCGCGTACGGCCGGGTCGAGGCCGAGGTCGCCGAATTCCTCGGGGAAGGCGTTGGACGCATGTTCGCAGACAAACAGGAACGGCCCGGCGCCCTGCGCGTTCCTCAGCTCGATCTGCTGGCTCATACGGTCCTCCCTTCCGCCCGCACAGGCTGTCGTTCCGTGCGGGCGCTGTCAATATCTTTTCTTGCGCGCGGGGGCTGTTACGATTCTTTCGCAATGGTGGCCAGATGTGTTACAATCCGGCAGATGGCGCAGGCGGATCATGGTGCGGTCGCAAGGGCCGAAGTGCTGACAGCGAGGGCGGCGATGCAGAAACAGACCATGCTTGATCGTTTGCATTCGGCGAGCAACGCGCTCACTCCGGCCGAGCGCCAGCTGGCCGTGCATCTGCGCCGCAATTATCCGGTCGCGGGGTTGGCCTCGATCACCCAGCTTGCAAAGGCGGCGGGCGTGTCCTCGCCCACGGTGTTGCGGCTGGTGCAGAAGCTGTCGTTTCGTGGCTACCCGGAATTCCAGAGCGCATTGCGCGACGAGCTGGAGGAACAGCTGGTCTCGCCGCTGGCCAAACACGAGCGCTGGTCGGGCGCGGCGCCCGAGGGCCATATCCTCAACAGCTTTGCCGAGGCGGTGGCAGGCAACCTGCTGGCGACGCTCGGGCAGATCGACCCCGACGAGTTTGATGCCTGCGCGACGCTGCTCGCCGATCCGGGGCGGCAGGTCATGGCGGCCGGCGGGCGCATCACACGGTCGCTCGCCGAATATCTCTATACGCAGCTGGCGGTGATCCGGCCCGGCGTCCACATGGTTCCCAGCCCGGCGACGGAATGGGCGCCCGCGATCCTCGATCTTGCACCCGGCGACGTGATCGTGGCCTTCGATATCCGCCGTTACGAAAGCTCGGTCCGCACGCTGGCCGAGATGGCCGCGATGAACGGCGCCGAGGTGGTGCTGTTCACCGACCAATGGCTGTCCCCGGTCGCAAGCACGGCCCGCTTCGTCTTTCCGGCCCATGTCGAGGCGCCGTCGGCCTGGGATTCGAATTCGGTCCTGATGGTGCTGGTCGAGACCCTGCTTGCCGCAGTGCAGGCCCTGACGCGCGAGCAGACACGCACGCGGATGGCGCGGCTGGAAGAGCTTCACGCCCGCAGCCGCAAGATGCGCTGAGGGCGGGCGGCACCGCTTGCGGGCGGCTGATATCTCGACTAGATCACTCTGGATTGCCGCATTGCGATAATCTCTCCACCCACCGCCCGGCCGGGCGCAGGCAGGGAAGGCACAAGGCCGCAATCTGACTGCAAATCTCTGGGGAGACCAACCATCATGACAACTCCACTACGACATGCGGCCGGCGCCGCTGCCGGGATACTCCTGGCGGCAACCTTCGGCCTGTCCGCCATGGCGCAGGAGACGGATTCCGGGCCGATCACGCTGTACAACGGCCAGCACAAGGACGCGACCGCCGCCCTGATCGAGTCCTTCACCGCCGCCACCGGCATCGAGGTCATCGAGCGCGATGGCTCGAGCGCCGAACTGGCGCATCAGATCGTCGAGGAGGGCAGCCGCTCGCCCGCCGATGTCATCTATACGGAAGATTCCTCGCCGCTGTTCATGCTTGCGGGCGCGGGACTGCTTGCGCCGATCGACCCCGAGGCGACCGCCGGGGTTCCTCCCGCCTACAAGGACGCGGACGGGCTGTGGACGGGTGTTCTCGCGCGCTCGCGTGTGGTGGCCTACAACCCCGAACTCATCGACGAGGCCGACCTGCCCTCGTCCGTGCATGATCTCGTGAACCCCGAATGGGACGGGCGCTTTGCCTTCGTGCCCACCTCGGGCGCATTTCAGGCGCAGCTGTCGGCCATGATCAAGATCGAGGGCCGCGACGCCGCCCTGGCCTGGCTGCGTGGCATCGCCGAGACCGGGACGGTTTACGGCCGGAACGGCATGGCGCTTGATGCGGTCGAACGCGGCGAGATCGCCTTCGCGCTGCTGAACAACTACTACTGGGACGGCATGGTGCGCGAGCGCGGGATCGAGTCGGTGACCTCGCGGCTGTACTATTTCGGCAACCATGACCTGGGCGAGATGCTGAGCGTGTCCGGAATGGGCATCCTTGCCTCGAGCACGCATCAGGAAGCCGCCAATGCCTTCATCGCCTATGCGACCAGCGTCGAGGGGCAGACGGTTCTTTCCGAGCGCAGCAACCAGTATCCGCTGAACCCGGAGGTGGCGACTCCGTCAACGCTGAAGCCCTTTTCCGAACTGACGCCGCCTGAGGGCACGCTTGACCTGGGCGAATTCAGCGACGGCCGGGCGGCGGTGGAACTGCTCGAGGAGGCGGGGCTCCTCTGACTCTGGCAAAAGGGCTGCGACAGCGACCGTGACGACGACACCAAACCCATCGCCGGCGGTCCCTGCCGGTGGCCCGGGCCACGCGCGCCGCCTCACCGCGGCGCGCAGGCATGGGCCGGTGCTCCTGCTCCTGGCGGTGGCGGTGGTGACTCTCGTCTCGGCGCTGCCGGTCCTTTACGTCATCATG
>JACDJA010002630.1_pt1 | contig 12546 bp, 10 predicted proteins | sample 7449241 | NCBI WGS metagenome assembly JACDJA01 (sample SAMN14253289, study PRJNA609438) | sludge metagenome | isolation source: initial anaerobic sludge | collected 2018-12-20 | reverse complement strand
TCAATAATATCGCGACCATACCCATAAAGAATCCGCACCCCGGCCGAATCTCAGAAATCTCACTTAGTTTAGTTTAAAATGTTGGCAGGGACCTGTAACGGCCCCCGCCTACGCTGTCAATTTCAATATCTCAATGAACTTCTCCCTATCCAAGACCGGAAAGATATCCCGACGATAAATAAAGATTCAATTGTCGGTGGAACGGAGTCGAACCGTTGCAAAAAATACCACTCACCTTGTGTTATGAACGTGCCTGTTTCTCTAAGCGGGTGCAAATATAACACTCTTTTTTGAACCGGCAAGAACTTTTTAAAATAATTGCAAAAAAAACCAAGAACTTTTAATCGCTATCGGAACAATAACAAGTTCCCCTTTTTAGCGGGTGCAAATATAGAACCCATTTCTTTACCACCAAACTTATTCAAAGGTTTTTTTTGAGAACCCAAAAAGAAAAAATATAAGAGACTGAAAGGGTTTATATTAGGTGACAAAAAAAAATCTAAATAGAATCCATCCTTCTTATGGAGTTCGCACAGATAACACCCCTTGCCAAACCTCGAAAAATAAAAGAGCGAACTACAAATATACTATCTCTATGGGTTCTGTGCAAACCGATATAAGCTTTAGTTATCAACATTCTTCTTGTTCCAATGGGCAGTGAGATCTAAATAATCTATAGGAAATGCAGGTTTCTGACGTTCGAGAATGTTTTCCTGAAAAGATCGCTGCAAAATGTCCTCTATCAAATAATCTTCTTTTACATCAAAAGGCTTGTATTCCTCCTTGAGGGAAATCTCAAACAAATTGGCAGTAACATTATACCAAAACGCTCTCCATCCTGTACGAAGTTCTCTCACCAAGTCAAAAGCAGTGTGTCCGGTTTGCCTATAAATGAGCTTTACCAATATCTGACCCTCCGTGTGGGTGAGGTTTTTAAGCCTGTCGGAAAATTCATTTTCTACATAATTTTGGATTCTTTTGGTATACACCCTCCTGTCTCTCTTGTTCTCAATGGTTTTTAAACGTTCATTCATTGTAGTGAGCCGCTCTGCCGCTAATTTTGCATAAGGGTATACTTTCCGGGTCTTTCTTCGCAGGATTAGATATCGCCGACGGTCATTTTCAGAACTGAAATGAAGTTTCTCCAATAAAATCACCTCATCCAGATCTATTATATCCCGGGCAATTGTATCTCCCTCTATTATATAGTACATGATTTCGGAAGAATCTTGTTGTTTTTGCAGGACTTCGGAAGTAACCTGTCCATGAGAAACGGACAAACCAAAAAGAAGGAACCCCATTCCTATATATAAAGCTCGTCTATATGAAGCTATATGCATTATTCACTTGATTTACAGTTACAATAATCGTTTCTATCCAAAAACGTTCCAAAAATAAGCAATTTGCCTTGGCCTTCTCCTTTACAAATCATTATTTTTGTAGGTTACAATTTTGACCAAACCTATATTTTCATGAAAAAATCCATTCTCAACAAAAAATCATTCACATTTTTAGAAAACTATTTAAACAATGCTTCTCCAACCGGGTATGAATGGGATGGGCAAAAACTGTGGATGGATTATCTAAAACCCTATGTGGATGAATTTATTACAGACACCTATGGTACGGCCGTGGCCATCATTAATCCAAAAGCCAAATTCAAGGTAGTAATAGAGGGCCATGCCGATGAAATATCGTGGTATGTGAACTATATTAGTGACAACGGCTTGCTATACGTAATCCGCAATGGTGGCAGTGATCACCAAATTGCACCTTCTAAAATAGTTGACATACATACCAAGAAAGGAATCCTAAAAGGTGTGTTTGGATGGCCAGCGATACACACCAGGGATAAATCAAAGGAAGAGCCGCCCAAACCAGAAAACATATTTATAGATGTAGGTGCAAAGGACAAGGAAGAGGTGGAACAAATGGGAATCCATGTGGGGTGCGTCATTACCTATCCCGATCAATTCCATATATTGAACGGCGACAAATTTGTATGTAGGGCCTTAGACAATAGGATGGGCGGATTTATGATTGCCGAGGTGGGCCGGCTTTTAAAAGAACAAAAAGTTACATTGCCCTTTGGGCTGTACATTACCAATTCCGTTCAAGAGGAAATAGGGTTGCGGGGGGCCGAAATGATCGCCGACCGTATTAAGCCCAATATTGCTATTGTGACTGATGTTACACACGACACCACTACCCCAATGATCGACAAGAAGAAAGAGGGATTTGCCGAAATCGGAGGGGGACCGGTTATTGCATACGCCCCTGCCGTACAGCAAAAACTTCGCGATCTGATTGTGGAAACAGCAGAAAAGAACAGGATTCCCTTTCAACGGGCTGCGCTTTCCAGGGCTACAGGAACAGATACCGATGCCTTTGCCTATAGCAACGGAGGAGTGGCAAGTGCACTCATCTCCCTTCCGCTTAGATATATGCACACTACCGTAGAAATGGTTCACCAAGAAGACGTTGAAAACGTGATTAAACTTATCTTCGAGACTCTTCTTAATATAAAGGATGGGGAAACTTTCAGTTATTTTAATTAAAAGCTGCTTTTTGTATTTTCTTTAAGAGGGAGTAAACCCACTTTGGATTATTTTTAGCCTATGGAGCTAAAAAGCACCCAAATTAAGGAAATAACAGATGATCCCATAAAAGCTGCGGAGGCCGTTCATCTAATCTATGTTACCGAAGATAAATTAACCATCCAACGTCGGGGACGCGGACGGGGATTCATTTACCTGAAAAACGGAAAAAAAATAGAGGATGAAAAGGCTCTGAAACGCTTTAAAAAATTGGTGATTCCTCCTGCCTGGAAAGAAGTGCGTATTTCTCCTTTTTCAAACAGTCATCTCCAAGCTGTGGGTAAGGATATTAAGGAACGCATCCAATATCGATATCATCCCCAATGGGAAAAAATAAGAAATGCCACCAAATTCTTCAAAATGGAGGCCTTCGGAAAGGTTCTTCCGAAAATCAGGGAACAAGTAGCGAAGGACCTGAAGCAAACCACCATGACCAAAGACAAGTGTACGGCCTTGATCATCTGCTTGATGGAGGAAACCCATATGCGCATTGGAAATGAACAATATGCGAAGGAAAACCAGACATACGGTCTCTCCACCCTTCGAAACAAGCATCTTGACACAAACCGTGACGAGATGCTATTCAACTTTACCGGAAAAAAAGGAAAGAAACATTCCATTCACCTAGAAAATAAAAAACTCAAAAAATTGGTGATGCAATGCAAGGAGATCCCTGGCTGGGAGTTATTCCAATATTATGACGATCAAGGGCAGCATCACACCATTGATAGTGGAATGGTAAATGACTACATCCAGCGAATCAGCGGCGATTCGTTTTCGGCAAAGGATTTCAGAACCTGGGCGGCCAGTAAGATTTTCTTGGAAACCTTGATTGAAATAGGGCAGCCGGAAAACAAAACCCAGATGAAGAACAACTTGATAGCTGCTTGTGATGCTGCTGCCGAAGAGCTTGGAAACACCCGTTCGGTGTGCAGAAGTTACTACGTGCATCCCGCTATTATCGAAAAATATGAAAACGGGAGTATCAATAAAATGTTAAACAAAAAGAATAAAACAACCCAGCCTTATGGACTTACACCCGTTGAGAAATCCATGCTTGAAATTATTTCAGATTACGATTTAAAGATTGATGATTCACTTCTAAAATAAAGGATTAAAGGGTTTTCAAAGATCACTGCCCTATTGCAATCAACCCTTCTTTATTTTTTTAAAATAAATTTGAGCCTCTTGGATAACTCGGGGTGCAAGAAGGATGGTTGCGGTCATGGTAGGAATAGCCATCAATGCAAAAAAGGTGTCAATCAAATTTATCATGACACTCAGGGAAGTGGTGGCCCCAATGAGAATGCTAAGGATATAAAAATAGTTGTAAATACTTTTGTTCCTCACGCCGAAAAGAAATGACATACACTTACTGCCATAGTAGGAGTAGGAAAATAGAGAAGACATACTGAAAATTGCTATACAGGCCAGCAACCCATATTTTCCAAAAAGAGGCATGCTTTCTTCAAATGCATTTGCTGTTAAGGTCACCCCATTCGCATCTGAACTTTGCCAAACTCCTGTCACCAATATTGCCAGAGCAGTTAGCGTGCATATAACCAGGGTATCTATGGCAGGTCCTAACATGGCCACCAGCCCTTCGCGAATCGGTTCGTTGGTTTTGGCGGCTCCATGAGCCATTGGCGCGGTGCCAATCCCCGCTTCATTTGAAAATGCCCCACGGCGAATTCCCAAAAGGATTATTCCACCAACCAATCCGCCTAAAAATGGGCCTCCCTTATAGAAGTCCGCGGAAAAGGCATCGGTAAAAATCAATCCGAGATATCTGGGAACCACATCTATATTGACAATAAGAATAATAAGGACCAATACAAAATAAAGAATTGCCATCGCTGGCACCAATTTGGAAGCTGTGTTGGCTATTCGGGACAGCCCGCCCAAAATTACGATCGCGGTAATTGTGGCCAATACAATCCCAATAATCAAATCTGTCTGGAATCCATTGTGCATCCCAGCCGGTTTTAAAAGAATATCGTTAATGGCTTGTGTAAGCTGATTGGCATTAAAAACGGGGAGCGCCCCTATCAATCCTGCAATGCTGAAGAAAGCTGCCAATGGAATCCATTTTCTCCCCAATCCTTCCACTATAAAATACATGGGACCTCCTTGAATCTTTCCTTCGCTATCTGTTCCCCGGAAAAGAATCGCTAAGGTAGCAGTGAAAAATTTGGTGGACATTCCTATAACCGCGCTTACCCACATCCAAAAAACCGCTCCAGGGCCACCTACAACAATCGCTACGGCAACTCCCGCAATATTCCCCATCCCTACCGTGGCAGAAAGTGCTGTGGTAAGCGCTTGAAAATGCGAGATTTCACCTGTGTCATCCTCGTGATCGTATTTCCCCCGGAGAATCGCGACAGCGTGCCCCAGATATCGAAAGGGCAAAAATTTGATCCGTATCAATAAGTATAATCCTCCGCCTATTAGGATTATCAACAATGGCAACCCCCAAGCAATGGAGGCCATTTCTGCAATATAGTTATCCCATTTTTCCAATTTCTACAATGAACCTTTGTAACGAATGTATGTTTTAATTTTTAAACAGTATTGTCCGAGAAAGAAACAAGAGGCTTCGGCCCTTCGATCCTTCGTCAGCCTCAGAACAAGCTCGCTCAGGACAAGCAATCTCAGCAACCGCCGCTGACGCTAGAAGAACCAAGAGCGAAGACTAAAATGTAAAACACTGATACTGTAGCTCATAAAATTAAGGGTTACACGAAATTATGATATTTCAGTTTTATTCACGGGCAAATTGAAAAAGAAGGTCCTATTTAAGGAATCCCTTGAAAGTCTTTATTGGTCTCTCTTTTACGGGATCCTCTAATTTTAGCCGGACAACAATAATTTTTAAAATCAATCACGGAATTATTACTAGCACCGCCAAATAAATGAACGGAGCCGTGACGCGCAAAAAAAGCTGATTTATTTTAATTGTTTATATGGGCGGCATTCAATAAAAAGGTAATCCAATTTTTATGTGGGGGCCCTCTCAACACAAACTTAGGCCGAGCGGATTTTTCAAAACTCAGTCTTGGATATATCTTCAGTTTCCATTATAGAAAACCTGTTGATAGTAGAGCTTCAAACCCACCTTAAATATCAATCACTAAGTGTGGAAGTCTTATTCAAATCATTTGTCCTTCAGTTCGGGTATACATTGGAGGACGTTCTGCTCTATTCTTTGATGGATGTTTGAAACATCGGCTTTTACAAAGGTTGCCCCCGTAATATTTTCGTAAAGTTCAATGTATCTTTCAGATACTGACTGCACATAGGCATCAGACATTTCGGGCAGGATCTGGCCCTCCAAGCCCTGAAAACCATTCTGAATTAGCCACTGCCTAACAAATTCCTTGGACAGCTGTTTTTGCGGCTCATTGTTTTTTTGGCGCTCTTCATATCCTTCGGCATAAAAGTATCTGGACGAATCGGGAGTATGGATTTCGTCGATCAAAACAATTTTACCATCTTTTGTCTTTCCGAATTCATATTTAGTATCCACCAGAATCAAATTTCTTTCCCTGGCAATGTCACTTCCGCGTTGAAATAACTCTCGCGTATACTCTTCTAATTGGCGATAATCGCTTTCGGAGACTATGCCCCTTCTTAAAATATCGTCCCGGGAAATATCTTCGTCGTGATCGCCCATTTCTGCCTTGGTCGCGGGTGTAATAATGGGTTGTGGAAACTTATCATTCTCTATCATTCCCTCGGGCATGGCAACTCCACACAGCATTCGTTTTCCGGCCTTATATTCCCGGGCCGCATGTCCGCTCAAGTAGCCACGAATTACCATCTCAACCTTGAAAGGCTGGCAGGCAATCCCAACAGCAACGTTTGGATCGGGGGTAGCAAGCAACCAGTTGGGCACTAAATCCTCAGTTTCACGCATCATCTTGGTAGCGATTTGATTTAATATCTGCCCCTTAAAGGGAATTCCCTTGGGCATTACCACATCAAACGCACTGAGGCGGTCAGTGGCGATCATTATTAGAATGTCATTTTCCAAGGTATAAACGTCCCGCACTTTTCCGTGGTAAACGTGCTTTTGCCCGGGAAAATGAAAGTCGGTAGAAGTCAAAGTTTTATTCATCAATAAGGAAATTCATTACAAAGAAATTTCGCCCATCCGGTTTAGGCCTTTGAAAGACCGCCTACCGGCAGACAGATACTTTGTGGTTAATCTACATTTTCAATCTTTCTATAGGCCGCGATAACATCTTTTACGAGCCTATGCCTGATCACATCCTTGTCATCCAGATAAATCATGCCAACCCCTCTCACATCCTTCAAGACCAAAAGTGCCTCCTTGAGTCCAGAGATCACTCTTCTGGGAAGATCTATCTGTCCGGGATCGCCCGTAATCATAAACTTGGCATTTTTCCCCATCCGCGTCAAGAACATCTTCATCTGGGCATGGGTAGTATTCTGCGCTTCGTCGAGAATGACAAAGGCATTGTCCAAGGTACGACCACGCATAAAAGCCAAGGGAGCTATTTGAATAATGCCCGTTTCAATATGTGCGGCCAATTTTTCCGCCGGGACCATATCGCGTAATGCATCGTATAGCGGCTGCATATAGGGATCGAGTTTTTCCTTTAAATCTCCGGGAAGGAACCCGAGATTTTCCCCCGCTTCCACAGCTGGTCGTGTTAGGATGATTCGTTTTACCTCTTTATTCTTTAAGGCCCTAACGGCCAGTGCAACCCCAGTGTAGGTTTTCCCCGTACCCGCAGGACCAACTGCAAAGACCATATCGTTTTTTCCCATTAAGGCAACCAATTTTCGCTGGTTGGCAGTCTGGGCTTTTACAGGTTTTCCACTGACCCCGTGAACAATGATATCTCCACTTCCCGCGGGAGCTTCGTACTCTTCCCTGTTCCGGCTCAACAATACCCTTTCAATTACATTTTCGTCAATCTTGTTGTATTTCACATATTGCTCCAAGAGCATGCCCATGCGCTTATCAAATTCCTCGAGTATATCCTCATCGCCATAGGCTTTGATTTTATTGCCACGGGCCACGATTTTCAATTTGGGAAAATATTTTTTCAGCAACTCAATATTGGCATTTTCAAGTCCAAAAAATTCCCTTGGGCCAATGTCTGTAAGTTCAATGATCAGTTCGTTCAAAAGGCGTGCTTTTTTTTAGTTAGATGTGTAAATATTTACAAGGCAGAATTGAGGCAAAAAACCCTGATAAAATCATAAAAGAGCTTTACAAAAATCCTTAAGGCATTATATGTTTTTATTAATTAAAAATAATTTTGCCTCTAACAAAAGTAACCTATTTTTGTCGTACTTGTTTTAAGAAAATATCAACAATCTTTTATGGCAATAATTACGCTTACAACGGACTTTGGGGAAAAAGACCACTTTGTAGGAGCGGTCAAGGGAGCGATCTATACCGAAATAGAAGATGCTAAAATTGTTGATATCTCACACTCTATTTCTCCCTTTCACCTTCATGAGGCGGCTTACATAATCCAAAACGCCTATAAAAGTTTTCCCGAGGGAACGATCCACGTCATCGGAGTAGATTCAGAATTGAGTCCCGAAAACAAGCATATTGCACTATTGATGGACGGCCATTATTTTGTTTGTGCCGACAATGGAATTATCTCTATGCTTACTTCAGAAATCCGGCCGGAGAAAATAGTGGAAATAAACATTCACGATAGAATAACCAGCAATTTTCCCGTACTGGACGTCTTTGTAAAGGTCGCCGGACATATTGCCCGGGGCGGAAGCCTGGATGTTATTGGGAAAAATATTTCTACAATAAAGGAAATGAAAGGGATTAGACCTGTGGTAAACAAAAATGAGGGGCAGATTATTGGAAATATTATATATATTGACAATTATGGAAATGCCATAAGCAATATCAGCAAGGCGCTCTTTGATAAAGTGGGCCGTGGAAGAGACTTTGTTATCAATGCGCGAACCACCGAAATAACCAAGATCCATAGAAATTACAGCGATGCCATTAACTTCGATCTCCCCCCGGAAAAGCGGGAGGAAGATGGAAAAAAACTCGCTTTATGGAACTCCTCAGGTTTTTTGGAACTCGCCATATATAAAAGCAATCCAACGTCCGTGGGCGGCGCTGCAAGTCTTTTTGGTCTGGGCTTTCGAGACACGGTTACCGTCAATTTTATAAATCCAGTCCTTTCGACATAGGGGCTGCCCTCCTTCGGAAATCTAGATCAAACAACCAGTTAATGGAAAGTAGTTAGCACAGAAGAGTAAAATTTACGATATGTTTACAAGAATAGTTAAAATGGAGTTTCAAGAAAGTGAGGTGGATAATTTTCTTGAGAATTTTGAAAATGCAAAGGACAAAATACGAAATTTTCCCGGCTGTTGCTTTTTGGAACTTTATCGCGACAGGACAGACCCCACAATCTTTTTTACCTACAGCCGTTGGGAAGAAGAGGAAGATTTGGAACGCTATCGAAAAAGCAGCCTTTTTAAAGAAGTGTGGAGTGCGACAAAACCAAAATTTAAAGAAAGGGCACAGGCCTGGAGCGTGGATACCCTGGTAAGTATCCCGTAGTCAGAGACCGGTGGTCGGTGGTTTAAAAAAATATAATTTACTAGTTTAGATAACAATATAATTTAGGGAGTTCCCTACCAGTTTTCACAGGGAAGATTGGTGGATTCCCTTCGTTGCGAACAAAAGATGATTCCATTAATCAAACGCGAAATAAATTCTTTTTTTTCAAGTTCCATCGGGTATTTGGTCATTGCGGTCTATTTAGTTATAAACGGTCTGTTTCTATGGGTTTTCAATGGGAACTTCAATATTCTCGACTCTGGCTTTGCCGACCTTTCCCCCTATTTTGAGCTCGCACCTTGGGTACTTCTTTTTTTAATTCCCGCAATTTGTATGCGTGCCTTTAGCGACGAGATGAAAATGGGAACCTTAGAGCTTTTATTGACCAAACCCATAACGATAAATCAAATTGTACTGGCAAAATACTTGGGAGCGGTCATTCTTATTTTGATCGCTTTGATCCCCACCCTATTATATGTGGTTACAATTTTCCAGTTGGGGAATCCCCCTGGCAATTTAGATGTTGGAAGTACTATCGGCTCGTATATTGGCTTATTATTCTTAGGTATGGCATACACCGCAATAGGAATCTTTTCATCCACCCTATCACAAAATCAAATAGTAGCCTTTATTATAGGCGTATTTTTGTGTTTTGCACTTTATTACGGCTTTGAGGGCTTTAATTCCCTGTCGTGGAACCTTTCCGGCCTCGGCATGAAAGCCCATTTTGACAGTGTGGCCCGTGGGGTTCTGGATACTCGCGATTTGATTTATTTCTTGAGCGTTAGCGTCTTTTTTATCGCGCTTACCATTCTTAAATTGAAAGGAAAACGATGAAGATTCAAGATAAAAAAAACAGCGTTTCCATTGCCCTTCTTCTTATAGGGTTGGTTTTACTGAACCTCGTAGCTGGGCGCCTCTACAAGCGTTTTGACCTTACCCAGGACCAGCGTTTTACGCTTTCCCCGGCCGCTGAGGAAATCGTTGACCAGGTGCAATCTCCCCTTGTCGTCGATGTATTCTTAAAAGGGGATTTTCCTCCGGAATTCCGGAGGTTACAATCAGAAACCGAGCAGCTTCTGGACGAATTTTCCTCTTACAACGGCAATATTAAGTTTGATTTTATCAATCCTTTAGAAAAGGATTCAGAGCAGTTCCAACAGCAATTTGAACAACTCGGGATGACCCCCGCACAGATTTCAGTGATGCAAAGTGGTAAACAAAGCACCGAACTGATATATCCCTGGGCCTTGGCACACTACAATGGGAAGACTGTGAAAATCCCCCTGTTAAAAAACCAATTGGGCGCTACATCAGAAGAGAGAGTAAACAGTTCCATACAGAATCTGCAATACGCCTTTGCCGATGGATTTAAAAAACTTGTCAGTGATAAATCAAAAAAGATAGCGGTTATTAAAGGGAATGGCGAGTTGGACGACCGCTATATTGCCGATTTCTTTTCCACATTACGCGAATATTATTACATTGCCCCATTCACTTTGGATTCGGTAGCCACCAATCCAGAAAACACCCTTAAAGCTCTAGATGGTTTTGACCTAATTGTCGTTGCTAAACCCACCGAGTCATTTAACGACAATGAAAAATATATATTGGACCAATATATTATGCGCGGTGGAAAGTCCCTTTGGTTAATTGACGCCACTGAAATGCACATGGATCCGGCGTCAGGAAATAATTTCGTTTTTGGAAAGGATTTAAACCTAAACGATTTCTTCTTTAAATATGGAATACGCATTAATCCCAACCTTGTGAAAGATGTATATTCCGCTCCCATTGTCCTGGCCAGTGGTGAGGAACGGGAATCGCAATACAACAAATATCCTTGGTTTTTTAGCCCGTTGAGCAGTAGCGCAAACAACCACCCCATTGTTTCCAACATTGAAGCGGTAAAATTTGATTACGCCAGCTCGATGGATACCCTCCCCAATACCATAAAAAAGACCGTCTTGCTCTCCACCTCGCCGATAACCAAGATTGTCGGTCTCCCCTACGAGATCAATTTTAATACGGAGATTCCAAACAACCTCCGCGTAGTGAACGAAGGTCCGGATCCTGCCGAATACAACGCGGGGGAAGTGCCATTGGCTGTTTTATTGGAGGGACGCTTTACATCGGTATTCAAAAATAGAGTCAAGCCAATACAACTTACCGGAGAGTTAAAAAACATGGACGATGGGAAACCGTCAAAAATGGTTGTTATAAGTGATGGGGATGTAATTAAAAACCGAATGCAGGGGAACAGACCCTTGGAGCTTGGGTTTGATAAGATGACAAATTCCTTTTACGGCAATAAGGAGTTTCTGTTGAATACAGTGAATTACCTTTTGGACGACAGCGGACTTATAAACATTAGAACGCGACAAATTGCCATTCCGTTCTTGGATATTCACAAGACGGCAGAGCAAAGAACCCAATGGCAGCTTCTTAACTTGCTGCTGCCATTGGGGTTATTGGCCATTTTCGGGATAGCGTTTACATTTTATCGCAAGCGCACATATACAAATTGAATGTTGATAAGTTTGTTTTAACAAACCCTTCATTTGAAATATATTTGTGCTACTGCGCACTGACCCAATGGTTGTTTGTTTGCACCGGAAGAAGTCAAGCTTGGCGTTAGGGAGAATTACTTCATAAAAAACATGCATAATGAAATTTATCGTATCGAGTTCGTACTTATTAAAGCATCTTCAAGTATTAGGGGGTATTCTTAATACCAATAACACGCTTCCCATCTTAGATAACTTTCTATTCAACTTGGACAATAATTCGCTTACTGTGTCTGCCTCAGATTTAGAGACTACCATATCTTCCAAAATCGAAGTGGAGAGCACTGAAAAGGGTATGATCTGCGTACCGGCCCGGCTATTATTGGAAACGTTAAAAACATTTCCCGAGCAGCCTCTCACCTTTACTGTGGAGGACAATAATACCATTGAAATAAGTTCCGATCACGGAAAATATGCGCTGGCTTATGCCAATGGGGAGGATTTCCCCAATGTTGTAGAACTTAAGGATCCCTCTGCTACCATTCTGCAGGGAGACGTTCTCGCCACGGCCATCAGCAAAACTATTTTCGCATCGGGCAGCGATGACTTACGGCCGGTAATGAGCGGCGTATTCTTTCAATTTTCTACGGAAAACCTCATTTTTGTGGCCACCGATGCGCATAAGTTGGTAAAATACACCCGCGACGATCTTAGTGCATCACAGACCGCAGAATTTATCATGCCCAAAAAGCCGCTCAATCTATTGAAAAATATTTTGGCAGGCAGTGAGGAAGACGTTACCATTGAATACAATGAAAGCAATGCCAAATTTTCTTTTGACAACACCGAAATGGTCTGC
>JACDJA010002629.1_pt1 | contig 12548 bp, 12 predicted proteins | sample 7449241 | NCBI WGS metagenome assembly JACDJA01 (sample SAMN14253289, study PRJNA609438) | sludge metagenome | isolation source: initial anaerobic sludge | collected 2018-12-20 | reverse complement strand
GCAAGTAATGGCCAAGTATAATCGGTAAGTTTATATCCCCAAACTATAGATATTTCATACACTAGAAACATAATAAATACAAGTATCGGAATGGCTAAATAACGATTGAGAAGAATCTTATCAGCCTTGTCCGTCCATGTCTCTTTTTTGATATTTTTCTCGACTAGACTTTTATGACAGATTATATCTGCAGATTCATATCGTACCGAGGCTAAAAAAGAGGGGAAGTCTCTATCGTACCTCTCATGAAAAATCCTCTCTTCTTGTTTTGCTGTCTCTTCTATATTTGGAATATTTTGCTTCAAACGCTCAATTATAGTAGTATCGCCTTCTAATACCTTAATTGCTTGCCATCTTTTTTTGAGGTTTGATGTCGTGCCCTCAAATTCTTTTTCTATGAGACTTATATGAGGTTCTAACTCTTCATAATTGATCTTAAACTCTTCATAATTTTCCCTATTCTCATGGGTAGCTATGATACTCTTCATAACCTCTTGGCCACCGACTCCTCTTGATCCGATAGCCTCAATAACGGGACAATGAAGCATGAGAGCTATTTTTTTTGAATCAACTTCTATCCCTCTTCTTTTTGCAACATCCATCATATTGAGAACCACAATTACCGGAATGCCTATCTCTAAAAGTTGAAATGTAAGATAGAGATTTCTTTTGAGATTAGAGGCATCAATAACATTGACGATGATATCCGGACTCTCATCGATAATAAACTCTTTTGCCGTTCTCTCCTCGAGAGAATAAGAGCTAAACGAATAGGTTCCGGGAAGATCAACCATCTCCACTTTATACTCTTCATATTTAAAAAAACCTACTTTTTTATCGACGGTAACACCCGGATAGTTTGCAATATGCTGTTCGATACCGCTTACCATATTGAAAATGGTAGATTTTCCACAATTGGGCTGTCCTGCGAGTGCAACTTTTATTTTTTTCACTCTTGCTCCTCTATCTCAATAAGATGCGCCTCGCTTCTTCGTACACTCAAATGGTAATTGTGTATTTTTAACTCCATAGGATCAAATAACGGGGCTTCTCTTATAACCTCTATCTCAACATTATTTACAAATCCCATATCTAAAAGTTTATGCAAAAGTTTCCCTTTTGCACACAAGCCTCTCACTCTTGCTCTGCGCCCTTTTTGTACCATATCTAGTGTTTTTTTCATGTTGTCTCCTCAAATAGATATGATTCACATATCGATGAATGCCTTTAAATTTTTTCTTATTTGCAAGAAGTTTTAGAGCTTATCTTCACATTACCCTTTTCATACTCTTCCCACATTGTGCGTTGTTTATCATTGAGTATGTTATAAAGATTGCTGCGTGCAGTTATTTTAAGCAATGTTGCCTCTTTCTTGATCTCTGCTAATTTTGTAACATCACTTTCAAGTTCTTGAATGCTTTTACCTTTTTTGATGGCTCTTTGAATCTTTTTCTCCAACACATAAGCCTCTTGCATTTTTACATTATATTTTTCATGCATAATCGGTTTGACCTTTTGCATCAATTGCTGCTTCTGCTCTTTGCTCAATTCAAATTTACCGCTTTTGACCAATTTGCCCGGCATCTTTATTTGTATAAGATCGTGGATAATCAAATTGCTATTTTTTGCTTGCGCGAACACTCCTGCTGCCAAAATCATAATCGCCATTGTTATTTTTTTCATTTTTTCTCCTTGGTTTTAAAATGTATAGTTCATCCCGATATAATAATTTGAACGCTCTATCGCACCCAAATCTTCGGGAATATTTTTGTCAAAAACATTATCTACACCCGCAAAAAAACTCATATTGCTCGATGCCCTTGTATAGATAAGTTTTAAGTTCGTAATGCCAAATCCACCTATTTTCTCATCATCTGAATTAGTCTGCTCACCTACATATTTTGTAATACTCCTTAGCTCAAGATCAGATCTTAAAAAATAGCTAAGCGTCAAACTTGCAAGATTTTCAGGAGTATATTGTAGTTGCGTGCCGTCTGTTTTATTTTCGGCATCAATATCACTATAGGTAAGTTTGATCATCAAATCATCGATAGGAGCGATAGCAAAGCTACTTTCATACCCTTTAATCTCACTCTTAGATATATTTTCAAAACTCATATAACTACCGTAATCAATCCTTGTGATACGATCATCGATATCTGTTTTAAAGAGTGTAAATTCAAAATTCCATATATCACCTTTTGTGAGGAAACCTGCTTCTATCGTCTCGCTTGTCTCAGGCTTCAAATCCCAAATCGCTGTCTTACCGACAGTTGTATCAATAACGGTTGAGCCTAACATTTTTTTGCCACTTGGGCTTGTCTGATCTACATAAAGCTCTCTATCATCGGGGCTTCTAAATCCTTGAGAATAGTTTGCCTTGATTTTTGTATTTTGAGTGATATCATATGTACCGCCGAAGCTTAGGGATATTTCACTCTCGCCTATGGAGTCTTTGTCATACCTTGCACCATACACCAAACCGATTTTTTCAAAAGGTCTATACTCATGCTGTACAAAAAGAGCTTTATAATTTCTATCATCAACACTAAATGCATTTGACTCGACATCCGTTATCCTAGACTCGGCACCCGCTAAAACCCTATTGGTTTCAGAAAAAGTATATGTAGCGAGTAAATCGTTATTTATATGCTCAATGGTTGATTCATTACCACTTGATAGAGAGTCCTCTTTTGAGGCATATCCAAGTTCCTGCCAAAGCGAAGTATAAATCTTTCTGCTCTTTTCATATCGCGAATAAGCAAACGTGTATTCCACCTCAAAATTCTCATTTGGATGATAGCTTAAACTTGAATCCAGAGTATATCTTTCATTATCGTCCATCTGTTCGATAGGAATATATTTAACCTTGATAGCATTGCCGTTTTGAGTGTAATTACTTTGGTAGATAGTGCTGATAGAATCTGAATGCTTATCCTCTTTCAAATAACTCATATCAACATCTAAAGTAAAAGCATCACTAAAAAGATAAGTAACGCCTCCACCGATTGTTTTAAGCTCAAGATCACCCTGATAATCATGGTTAACTGCATAAGAGTCGCTTAGGTTGCTCCTTAAAGTTGCCCAATTGCCACCACCTGTTAGATTTGAAGGAGATTTCTCTGTGCCTCCTTGCATTACCTTCACATGAGTTGTCTCTTTTTTTGTAAATGCATCTCTATCAAGATAATTTGCATATAATCTATAGGAAAATTTCTCTTTTGCTCCATGCACAAAAAAATCAATATCGTTCTTATTTTTGCCGTGCATCAGTTGCACATTGCCACCAAAATTCTTAGTGGGTTTTTTTGTTATGATATTGATGACACCACCCATAGCATCACTGCCGTAAAGCAGACTTGAACTTCCCTTAACAATCTCTATACGCTCTATCATGCTAGCCGGGATCCTATCAAGCTCATAGGTTTTACTAAATTCGCCCGTGATTCTTCTGCCGTCAATAAGATACAGTGTATCGCCGTGCGCCATACCTCGAATGCTCATCGTAGCCCCGTTGCTGCCGGAGGTACTAAGATATATACTCCCCTCATCTTTAAGTATCTCGCCGACATTCGAAGCACCGCTGTTTTCTATCTCTTCTGATGTAATAACTGTGGTTTGCATAGGCAAATCAGATATAGAACTCTTCGTCTTTGTTCCTATGGTTACGATCTCATCAAGTTCATATATATCATTTGCGCAGAGACAAATCGACGCAGCCAAGCTTAAAAAAAGTGTTTTTCTCATCCCCATAAATTCCCCTTTATGAAATTTAGCTGGCTACTATCAGGGAGACAAGAGAATTTGCTGGCTAATAAATAATGATAATAATTATCGTTATAGTATCGAAAACAACCTTTTTAAAAACTTAATTTTAAGAATGATTATCAATTAATTTCTTTTAATATTTCAAAAAAGGAGATTTTTCGGCCTTATCGATAGATAAATGCCTGTAGTACTTCATAGTATTCAGAGCTCGTAATAATACTACCATGATTAGCCCCTTCTATCATGACAAATTGAGGTTGATGTAAAAATGCATTTTGCAATCGTCTTGTTTGCAACATACTGATAATCTCATCATTTTGAGCCACCACAATAAGCGTGGGTGCCGTGATCTCTTTGACTCTACTTAAGGAATCATATCTATCTTTGAGCATCCACCTCATAGGATAGAGAGGAAATTTAGATTGAACAACACTCTGAATACTATCAAAGGGGGTGACTAAGATAAGTTTATCTATCTTCTTTTGTGCAGCAACAAAAGTTGCCACACCGCTGCCGAGACTACGGCCGATAATTGTTACCTCTTCATGATTTTCTTTGATCTCATCATAGATATGTGTGGCATCAAAATAGATAGCCTTTTCGCTTGGGCTGCATGTGCTTCCTGCATATCCCCTATATTTGATTAAGATAGACTGAGTGCTCAGTAAAAAGTTCAGAAAAAATCTTAGCATTTTTATCTACATTTTCTTTGTTGCCGCCAAAATAGATAATTGCTTTTTCGTTTGCTTTATTGAGAATAGAGACCTTAATCTCACACCCTTGAAGTTCAAAATTTTCTTCTTCTATATAGATCTCTTTTATTTGTTGCATTGGATGATATAGCAGATCACGCTGCTTAAGATAGAGATAAAATCCGTAACCGAGATAGATTAAAATAATTACCGCTAAAAGTATTTCCGAAACTATCAAAAATATATCTAACATCTTCTCTGCTTTGTTTTATCGTTAGATAAGTATAACAAAGTTTTACGCAAGAGAGAATTATTTATTGCTTTTTGCCTTTTGACGCATCTTGATGTAGATATGAACGATTTCCACAGCAGCAGGAGTGATACCTGATATCTGCGAAGCGGCTTGCAAGGTAGGAGGTGTAAATTTCTCTAGCTTCTCGATAATCTCTGTGCTTAACCCTGAGATATTTCTATAGTTAAAATCTTCGGGTATCTTGATAGAGAGCATATCTTTCATCTTCTCTATCTGGTCGTGTTGCTTATCTATATATCTGCTGTATTTTGCTTCGATAAGTATCTGTTCTATCACCCCATCATCATATTGCTCAAATTCGGGCAGAAGCAAAAGAAGTTTTTCTTTATCAAAATCTCCTCTTCCTATCACATCAATCCAAAGTGTGCGATCATTTATCTTCACTTCACCGATCGATTCGAGTGTGATCAAAAACTCTTTGGTTGGCGTCACACTTGTATTTTTTAGAAACTCTAAAGCCTGTGTGATGCTCGCTTTTTTTTCACATAATTGCTCATAATAGTGATAATCAAGCAGGCCAAACTCATACCCATAATGCGAGAGTCTCAGGTCGGCATTATCTTCGCGAAGCAAAAGTCTGTACTCTGCTCTACTCGTAAACATACGGTAAGGCTCATTGGTTCCCTTAGTTACTAAATCATCGATAAGCACACCGATATATGCTTCATCACGACGAAGGATAAAAGGCTCTTGTGCTTTTAGAGAAAGAACAGCATTGACTCCCGCCATCAACCCTTGCGCTGCTGCCTCTTCATAGCCTGTCGTTCCGTTGATCTGCCCCGCTAGATACAATCCTGCAATCTTTTTAGTCTCCAAAGTATGCTTGAGCTCTGTCGGTTGCACAAAATCATACTCGATAGCATATCCATAACGAACGATATCGGCATTTTCCATGCCCTCAACCGAGCGAATCATCGCAAGCTGTACATCAGTCGGTAAAGAGGTACTCATACCGTTAATATAAAACTCATTTGCCTCCAGAGTTTGCGGCTCTACAAATATCTGATGGCGCTCCCTAGTTCTAAATCGATAGATTTTATCTTCAATGCTTGGACAGTACCGTGGACCTACGCCCTCAATCTGTCCGGAAAATAGAGGCGCTCTTGAAAAATTACTTTCTATAATTTTGTGTGTCGTTTCATTGGTATAGGCTATGTAACAAGGGAGTTGGTCCGGGTTAAAATCTCTTTTGTTTGTCCTAAAAGAAAACGGAGCCGCCGGAGTATCTCCTACTTGCGCCTCCATAGCACTCGTATCAACACTTTTTGCATCAATCCTTGCACATGTTCCTGTTTTGAGTCTGTCGACTTCAAATCCAAGAGAGCGGATATTTACTGCAAGCTTGTTTGATGGGAACTCGCCCTGTCTACCTGCCTCTTGTTTAACTTCACCTATATGGATAATGCCTGCTAAAAAAGTTCCGGTTGTGATGATTACTTTTTTTGCACTATATCGATTGCCAAGTTGTGTCACGACACCGCTGATTTGCCCCTCTTCTACGAGTAACTCTTCGACCATCTCTTGTTTGATCTCTAAATTTTTTGTATGGAGCAGTATATCTTTCATATAGATACGATACCTATCCATATCTATCTGTGCTCTTGAACCTCTAACTGCAGGTCCTTTTGATGAGTTGAGAGTCCTAAACTGCAATCCACAAGCATCGGTGGCTAAACCCATCTGCCCCCCAAGAGCGTCAATCTCTTTGACAAGATGACCTTTGGCGAGTCCGCCGATAGCAGGATTGCAGCTCGAAGCGCCTATCTGTTCTGTAAGTATGGTAATAAGTAGTGTCTTAGCACCCATGCGAGCACTTACAAGGGATGCTTCTATCCCTGCATGCCCGCCGCCGACAACTATCACATCATAATCCATCTACGCTCCGTCTTTAAAAATTGTTGCAATTATATCAAATAATCTTGGGAAGTTTATATTTTATTTTTTAGCTATCCTCTTTCATTAAAATTATTTGTTATAATTACCCCATATACCATATATAGGATAAAGATGTTTACAGGACTCATAAGGGAGATCGCCACCGTTAAAGCACAAAGAGAAAACAGACTCACAATCAGTGCAAAATATAGACCAAAAATCGGTGATTCAATAGCAATTAACGGTGTTTGCCTTACCGTCATAAAAGTTGAGCAGGCAACTTTTGATGTAGAGCTTGGAAGTGAAACACGAGACATCATAAGTGCTGAAAAATTTCAAGGTAGAGTCCATATGGAACCTGCCATGCGAGCTGATGATAGATTTGAAGGGCATATCGTCCAAGGGCATATCGATGCTATAGGTACCGTAAAAAGCATAACACAAAATAGCAACTCGGTCGATATCGTTATAGGAGTCGATAAAAAACATATCATCAATATCATCCCAAAAGGTTCTATAACTATTGATGGAGTTAGCCTTACAATCAATGATGTTTTTGAAGATAGTTTTAGGCTCACCATTATCCCCCATACGATAAAAGAGACACTCATTGGCGCCTATAAAATAGGTGATAAGATCAATATAGAAACCGATCTTTTTGCACGCTACATCTCACGCATTCTTTTGCATAAAACCGGAGAGAAGAATCTCACTTGGAGCGATATAGAGCGGATGCACTCACTCTATTGATATTCGCTATCTTTGAGTGATTTTGCTTTTGGGTTTCTCTGCTTTTTAAGTTCCATATCTATAGGCTTCAAAGGCAATCTCCTCTTTGAAGCGATAGTACCGCTCCTTGTGTGATCACTCGTGTATTCATAAATGTAAAATCCACTCTCATAAAGCCCCAGCCTCACAGGAGTTGCAACAGAATATGTTGTCAACACTGCACTTGGGGACGCGAGAGCATAGATATCCTCAAAATACTCCCGCGTCCACAATGTCGGATTTTTTTTAGGAGAAAAAGGATCCTGATAGATGATATCTATCTTTTTATCTATCTCTTTTATGCTCGCCCTTGCATCGCCGATAATAATCTTGATCTTCAAATGTTCATCTTGATACTCTTGCTTTTCACTGAGTGCTGTGATGATGTGACGCAGGGCATCAAACTCTATTGGGTATCTAAATGTTTTCAAGCTTTGCACTAGATTAAGATCAAGCTCAGGTGAAAAAATTTCCAGTTCAGTTTTGATATCATTTTGTATACAATAATAGATGGTTGCTAAAGTGTTATAACCTAAACCAAAACAGATATCAAGAATTACAAGCTTATCGCTAGGTGGAGCAAAAGAAAATGCGGGAATGACATGTTTATAGAGTGATTCACTGAGTGCTCCATCTTTTGTAGAGTGATAGCACTCATCATACTCATTGGAGTAGAGTGTATAACTTCCATCAATTGTAGATTTATACTCTTTTAGACTTTTTGACATCTAGAGCCAGCGCCTTATTGTCCATAACGCCTATACCTTTTTTAAGAATCTTTTTTGCTATCTTTTTTGCCTGTTTAAGTGAATGCATTTTATAGGTACCGCATTGATAGATATTGAGTTCGGGAATATCTTTTTCTGATTGCACGCCCAGTATATCTTTCATCGATTGACTCCATGCCCGCACAACCTTTTTATCACTCGGTTCCCCCAAAAGCGACATATAAAATCCCGTTCTGCATCCCATTGGAGATATATCGATAATCTCTACATTGTTACCGTTGAGATGCTCACGCATAAACCCGGCAAACAGATGCTCAAGCGTATGCACTCCATTCGCACTCATCTTCTCTCTGTTTGGTTTTGTAAATCGAAGATCAAAGACACTTATCGTATCTCCACTCGGTGTTTTCATCTTTTTCGCAAGCCGAATAGCCGGAGCTTTCATCTTTGTATGATCAACACAAAAGCTATCTAGTAATGGCATATTTTATCCTTTATTAATTATCAATAATTATACCATAAATATAAATTTCTGCAAATAGAAACATAAGTTAAGATAATTATAAAGTTAATATATTTTTAACACTAAATTAACATTTGAAGTACTATAATAAAAGTTCAAGGTTAAATAATGACCTTCAACTAATTATAAGGAGTTAGAAATGGACTACTTGGGGCTTTTTCCAGTATTTTATGTACCTGATGTCGGTTCTGCTTGGCTAATGGGTTTAACGGGAGCTATACATATTATGGCTTCTCACACATCCGTTGGTGCGGCAATGCTTTTTGCTTTCTTAGCATATAAAGCTTACAAAGAGGATAGGGATGATCTCTATGATTACATGAAGCGTTACGGCATGTTCTTATTGATTTTCGCTTACGTTATAGGATCTATCACAGGACCTGGTATTTGGTATACAGCAACAGCAGCCAGCCCGAGGGGGATTAGTGCACTTATTCACAACTTTGTTTGGGTGTGGGCTACTGAGTGGGTATTCTTCGTTTATGAAGTTATCGCTATATTTGCGCTTGTATATTTTATCGGGAGAATAGATAAAAAAACACATCTTAAACTTACCCTTACATTCGCCGTTGCTTCTGTTGGAACATTGGCGCTTATCATCGGTATCATCAGCTTTATGATGTGGCCTGGCAATAATGCATTCTACAATACGGGATCTGCAAGTGATGCGTTCTTCGGTATCAATACATTCCCGCATATGTTCCTAAGAATAGGCTTTATGATTATGATGTCAGGCGTTATCGGACTCATCATCTCAAGTGCTATGAAAAGAGAGAATGTTGAACTAGCAAATGAGCTTACTAGAAAAATGGGGTTTGTAGGGCTTCTCGGTGGTTTTATTGCTCTCTTCTTCTTTATGTGGTACATCAGTACTCTACCGGCAAATGCAGAGGCTGTACTTGGATTGACTTTAGATTCAATTATTCTCAATCGTATCATCCTTGCCGTTTTATTTTCACTCTATTTCTTTTTGGCTATTCTCAAACCACAATGGATCGGCAAATATCTTGCAGTTATCATGATGTTTGTTATCGGTATTGTTGGTGTATGGCCGGGTGAAAAACTCAGAGAGTCCATGAGAAAACCTTATGTTGCAGGTCAATATATCTATAGTAATCAAATTATCAGTAGAGATGTTCCGGGTAAAGGCGTTAAAAGTGAGGTAGAAGTAGTTGCTGCTAAAGGTCTACTTGGGGTTGATCCATGGGTGCCTGATAGACTTCGCACTATAACACCGGAAAACAAACTTGAAGTTGGAAAATATCTTGCAGAAAGAGCTTGTTCTAACTGTCACTCTTTGGAAAAAGGTGGTAGCTATAGAAATATGGTAATGCTTATAGAGACTAAACTTCCGAGCACTGATAAAGAAACTATCAAAAACTATATGAATGTTATTGGTACAGGGGCTATCCCTTATATGCCTAAAATAGCTCTTCCTGATGAAGAGTACGATGCGATGGCTGAGTGGATCGCCGCGCAAGTTAACAACTAGAGGAGGTTGATTATGGAAGGAACTATATTAAACGTACTACGAGATCCTGCAGGTGTGCCATTTTATCCTGTAGTTTTTCAAGGGCTTTACATCTTGACATGGGCGCTTCACGCAGCATTTGTCTTGTTGGCAATAGGTAGTTTTGGACTTTCACTCTATGGAAGTATGAAACAAAAACATGATGCAAATTGGAAAATTTTAAATCCACATTTGATTCAAACAGGAAAACTAAGTATCTCTTTGCTTATTTTGCTCGGTATTGCACCGCTACTTTTCACTCAAGTCATCTATGATGCGGGTTGGTATGTAGCAAATACACTTTCAGGGGCTTGGGTATTTATCTTTATCTATGCACTTCTCACAGCGTATTTGATGTTCTATTGGTACTATTATGCCAATAAAAGAAACGGTGGTGGCGGTACATTTGTCGGGCTTATCTCTTTTTTGATTGTGGTATTTTGTGGTATCTTGATGCATAACTTTGCTGTCGTTTCCATCTCTACTCCTGCAGAATGGATGGAGATGTATGCACCGGGTGGTGTCATAGACACATCAGGTCTAAATTTGAAATGGGATGTTGTAAGATTGGCATTTTTAGTGAGTTTGTCTATCCCTGTACTTGGAATATTCTTACAAAACTATAGTGACTTTGTAAGCACAAAATCTGACTATAGCGCTGACTTTGTAAGCTTTACTAGAAAACTTGGAACTAAATTTGCAGTTGTTGGTCTTCTCATCAGTGCTGTACTCTTTGTTCTTTGGATGATGCAAGTGGGTCTCTTAATGAACATTGTATCTCTAGCAACTATCGTCTCTGTTGTGATACTACTTTTGATGGCTATGTTCCTCAAAAATAGCTATATCACTACGCTTTGGCTTGTTGTTGTAGCACTGCTTATCTCAGGTATTCGTGAGCTTATCAGATACAATATCATGTCAGGTCTTGGATACGATCTTTACGGATATCCGGTCAATCTTGAGATACCAACTATCGCAATGTTCTTATCGACATTTGTCATCCTTGGTTTCACCGGTATTGCATACATCTTGACAATGGCATGGAAAGTTGGAAAACTTGAAAATGGTGCTACGTTGGATGGAACAAAAAGCGCTGCTATCACAAAACTTGGTAATATCACACTCGGACTCTTTGTTCTATGGATGGTTATTTACTTCGCTTGGGGTATGGTTATACTGTTTAAGAACACTCTTTAAACAAACTAATCTATCCTCTTTTTTATTCACTTCAGGTCTCACCTGGAGTGAAGATACTTTTCTATCTTAATCACTCTTTTTATCTTTATAAATATCTTTAGATGCAAATTATTTCCGCTCTATTAACTACAAACTACTTTTGATGCCTGTTAAGATCACCACTACAAGAACCCAAACGAAGTACCTATACACAATAGATCGCTATACTCCATTTATGGTGATGAGCAATACTCTAAAACATTCTTGCAGAGAATATAAGATCTAAAATATATCCGGGAAGATAACAATTTACGCTCATTAAGGTAAAGCAATTTGTGGCACATGTGTCTTAATAAAGAGTGAAAAATGAAAAAAGTCTAGAAAGGGAAAAGTAGGAAGAAAATAAGGGGTGAAAGAAGAGGGAGAGTTATATTCTCGCTTCTTCTCTTCTTTGGAGTCGCTCCCAAGAGGCATCAACTCTTTTTTGCCACTCGTCAAGCACATGTTTATTCTCAGGCTTAAAGAGATGTTTAAATCTTCCTTGCGCGCCAAGATAATCTTTGACAGGAAGTATATTTTTTGGACGATACAAGATATTGAGCTCATACCCATCGATGATCTCATAAAGAGGAAAAACCAAAGAGTCAGTCGCAAGGTCTGTTATGTGCACTGTATCTTTTGGATCAAATTTCCACTCAGTAGTACATGATGATACCGTATTGATAAAACAAGGACCCTCTGTTGCAAGTGCCCTCTGGAAACCTTTTGCCATGATCTTCCATTTATTTGGAGCAAGTTGCGCAACATATGGTGCACCGTTTGCCGCCATGATGGAGACCATATCTTTTTTCATCTTCTTCTCACCATAGCTTACTCTACCTGCAGGTGAAGTTGTCGTACTTGAGCCAATAGGTGTAGAAGATGATCTTTGACCACCTGTATTTGCATAAACCTCATTATCGAGACAGATATAGGTAAAATCATGCCCTCTCTCAACAGCACCGCTAAGCCATTGGAAACCTATATCATAAGTAGAGCCGTCTCCACCAAATGCAACAAACTTTACAGGAGCATCAGGATCTTTGAGCGTGCCTTTTCTTTTTCTAGCCTTATACATGGCCTCGGCACCTGCTGCTGCAGTTGCTGCATTTTCAAAGCCGATATGTATCCAAGATGTATCCCAAGCTGTATATTG
>JACDJA010002625.1_pt1 | contig 12564 bp, 10 predicted proteins | sample 7449241 | NCBI WGS metagenome assembly JACDJA01 (sample SAMN14253289, study PRJNA609438) | sludge metagenome | isolation source: initial anaerobic sludge | collected 2018-12-20 | reverse complement strand
CCAGGCGCTTTTCCTCTTCCTTGGTGAGCCGCAGGATGCGCACGTCGGCCGCGGGATCGGCCAGCAGCCGGTCGCGGTCGCACATACAGGCGCCCGGGGGACATTCTTGACGGATGGGGAACGGAAGGTTCATGGCAGGCGCATCGCAAGCTATCCGATGATTCTACCCAGGAACCCCGCGCCGCCGCGACCCTCGGCGGCTCGGTTACCGGCGAGATCGCGCCGCGCCCGAAGCCCCCCGTTCCAGAAGCGGCCGCCTGACGCTACCAGTAGTAATTCACGCTGAGCATCGCCTCGCGTTCCATCCCGCGGAACGTGTAGGTGTAGTAGCGCTTGTCGAAGACGTTGTTGACGTTCAACGCGATGCGGTAGCGCGGCGTTTCATAGGCCACCGCGACGTCCGCCAGCGTAAAGGCGGGGTTGTAATTGGTCGAACCGTCCGCCGCCACGTTGACGGGTGACTTGCCCCGATAGCGCACGCCGCCCCCCAGGATCAGGCCCTGCACCTGCCGCGGCCGATAGTCCAGCCACAGACTGGCCGTCTGCCTGGCGGTCTGTACCGTCTGGCGGCCCACCTCGGCCGGCCGGTTGCTGCGGGTGGTGCGCGGATCCAGATAGGTGTAGCCGGCCATCACGCTGAGTTCGCGCGACAGCGGAAACTTGGCCTCGAGCTCCAGGCCCGTCGAACGGACCTCTCCGGTCTGCACATTGAAGCGCGGATGGTCTGGATCCTGCGTGGCCACGTTCGTCTGGCGAATGTCGAACACAGCGGCCGTGAACAATGCATCGGCCCCCGGCGGCTGGTACTTCAGTCCAGCCTCGTACTGCTTGCCTTCGCGAGGCTTGAACGGACTGCCGTCGAATTGCTGGCCGGTTATGGGATCGAACGCCGTGGCATAACTGACATACGGCGCGAGGCCGCTGTCGAACAGGTACAGCAGGCCCACGCTGCCGGTGGTGGCCTCATCGTTGACCCGGGGCTGCGTGACACTGCTCTGGGTAGTCCGCACGATGTCACGGCGCAGGCTGACGTTGCCGACCCAGCGGTTCCACTTCAGCTGGTTCAGGGTATAGATACCGGTTTGCTTCAAATCGGTGCGGCTGTAATCCAGGTCGGGATACGCCACCTGTTGCCCATACACCGGCGCATAGATGTCCAGGTTAGGCACATCCCAGCCAAACCCCAATCCGTCGTGCTCCTTGTAGCGCAGATAATCCACGCCCACCGCGAAGGTATGGCTCAGGTCGCCCCATTGGAAATCTCGCGTGGCGCGGCTGTCCACGGCCAGCGTCTTGCCGTTGGTCTGCTGGGCAAGGCTGCCGCGCGTGACGGTGCGCTGGTCGGCCAGCAGGTCCATCGCGTAAAGGTGGCGATAGTCGATGTCGATCTCGGAATAGCGCAGATTCTGGCGCAAGCGCCATCCGTTGTCGGTGTCGTGCTCGAAAGCGTAGCCGATGGATTTGGTGGTGCGGTCGAAACGATCGAAATCCGGATCGCCGGCGGTACGCTTCAGGGGCAGGTCCTTGATCGCTGGATAGGTGAACAGGTTCGGCCACCAACTCTTGGGCGTGGCCCGTTCTTTCGAATACGTGCCCAAGACCGTCAGCCGCGTCTGGCTGCTTATATTCCACAACACCGACGGTGCCACCGACAGGCGGTCGTCACGCGAGCCGTCGGTGCGGCCGTCGCTTTTGCGGCCCGTCACGTTCAGGCGATACAGCACTTTCTGGTCCTGGTCGAACGCCCCGCCCAGATCCGCCGTGGCCTGGCGCCGGTCATAGGTGCCGTAGCTCAGACCCACGCTATTGACCTGGCCGGGCGTAGGCCGCTTGGACACCACGTTGATCACGCCACCAGGACGGCCCTGGCCGTACAGCACGGACGCCGGCCCTTTCAGCACCTCGATGCTGTCCAACTCGTCCAGATTGTCGTTCCACGACGCGTACGTGCCGCTGGACAACTGTTTCAGGCCGTCCTTGTAGTAGGCGCTGCCGTCGCTGAAACCCCGGATAACCGCACCGACCATGCGCGCGTCGCTCGATCCCGACACTTCCGTCTGCACACCCGGGGTGTAGGCCAACGCGCCTTCCAGGCTGCGCGGCGCCTGCATCTTGATCTGCTCCTGCGTCACGATGGACACGGAGCGCGGCGTCTCGATCAGCGGCACGTCCAGCTTGCCGCTCGCCGAGTTCAGCGCGACGTAGCTGTCGGCCGTGCCCACGGCAACGCCGCGCACCGTCACCGGCTCCAGTTGCGCGGTACCGCCGGACGGCGGCGCCAACGACACATTGCGGCCATCGCGCTGGAAGGTGATGCCCGTGCCGGCCAGCAGGCTGCGCAGCGCCTCGTCGGGCGTCAACGTGCCCGACACCGCGGGCGCGCCGCGCCCTCGCACGGTTTCCGGCAGATAGAAGATCACCAGCGACGCCTGCTCGCCCAATGCGATCAGCGCATCACCCAAGGGTTGGGCCGGGATGCTGATCGCCACTGGCGCCGATTGCGCCTGCGCCGCCGGCATCGCGCCGCAGGCCAATGCCAAGGCCACGGCCAGCGCGCCGCATTGCGCGCGCCCTTGCATCCGAGCCCACTTGCGCGCTTGCTCCGCGCGCCAAATCATTTGCTTGTCCACCATGAATAGAACATTCCAGTACACCTACCCGCGCATGTTGCGCCCCACACCCTTGGCCAAAGGTCGCTTCCAGGGTCGAGATCGGCGAGCGAGCACGCACCCCTTCAAGGGGTAGACGCCACGATTGGAGAAAAACCGGAATGATTCTCGGTATAATTATTGAAACTAAATGTATCATCGCAAGCCACCGCACAGCGCGTCAGCGGGGCGCCAGCACCCGGCCACCGCCAGCGGGATAGAGCACGATCACCGGTGCAATCCGCGGCAGCACATCCAGAACGGCCTCAGGGTCGTCGATTGGCAGCGTGCCCGCCACACGCAGGCGTGCCAGCGTGGCATCGTCGATTCTCAGCGGCTCGCGCAGATAGCGGTTCAGTTCGGCCACCACCTGCCGCAGCGGCGTGTCGCGAAACACCAGCCGGCCGCGTTGCCATGCCGTAATGGCCGCCACGTTCTCCTGGCGCGGCGCTTCGAGCTCGGCGCCCGGCGTATAGTGCGCGACATAGCCCGCCGTGAGCCGGCGCGTGCGCCGGTTCCACCACGGCCCAGCGGAAAACTGGACACGGCCCTCTTCCACGGCGAGCGTCACGGCGTCGCCATCGCGTCGGACATTAAAGCGCGTTCCCGTCACTCGCACGCGCGCCTGGCCCACAGTCACGACAAATGGCCGCGCGGCGTCTGGACTGACCGTGAACAGGGCCTCCCCCGCCGCCAGCTCGACCTCGCGGCGATCGGGGTAGAGCGCAACGTCGACCTGCGTGCCGGTATTCAACTCCAGCAACGAACCATCGGGCAGCGTGTGTCGGCTGCGCTCGCCCTGCGCCGTGGACAGGGCCATCCTGAATTCCGCTGTCGGCGCCCACAGCTGGGGGCCCATCACGCCAGCCACCAGCGCCACCCCACAGGCGACGCTCAGTCCCAACGCCAGGCGCCGGCGCGGCAAAGCGCGCGGCGCTTCATCGGTGCGCGCCAGGATGGCCCGCATCTCGTCCTGCGGCAGATGGTCAGCGACCCGCCACATCGCCTGGACGGCATGGTATCGGCGCGCGTGCTCGGGGTCGGCAGCCAGCCAGGCGTCGCGTTGCGCCCGCGCCGCGTCATCCAGCGTGCCCAATCGCTCGCGCGTGAACCAATGCACGGCCTGGGCCTGAAGCGCCTCAACGGCTTGGTGGGAAAGCTCAGTGCGGGGCATGATCTTGCAACCGTTTCTGGATATGGCCGAGTGCGCGTTTCATGTGCTTTTCAACGGTGCTTTGTGTCAGCCCCAGTTTCCCCGCGATTTCAGCCTGCGTATAGCCTTCGAGCTTGTTCCACAGGAAGACCTGCTGGCACTTCAAAGGCAACTCGGCCAGGGCGGCCTTCAGGGCATCGGCCAATCGCGCCGCGCGCAACGCGGAATCGGGATCCTGGTGCGCGGGATGATCGGCATCCGACAACTCGTCCAGCGCGATCAGGTCGTGCCGCAATTGGCGCCGCACTTCCCCATTGAGCCGGTTCTGGCTGGCGCCGTACAGATAGGCCTTGGGGTCCAGCACCGCGCCATCACCGTTGCGCAGCATGTTGACCACCACGTCTTGCGCGGCGTCCTCCGCATCATGGCGGCTGCCGCCGCGGCGCGTCCACGTCCCGATCAGCTCGCGATAATGAGCGAGCCAACCTTTTTCGGACGGCGGACGGCGGGACATGGCGGCATGAACGGGCAAGGAAAGAAGTCGCGCATTATCGATCATGATTCTCATTACCACAAGGAACCCGCAGCGCAGCCACGTCAGCAATTGCCCCACTGCCACGGCGCCCCTGGCCGATCTGGCTTAAGCTCTTGCCGCAACAGCCACCGCCCCACACCCCCCGTGCCGATTCCGAAGACACTTTTCCTGCGCCGCTTTGCCGCGCTCGCCTGCCTGACCTTGGCAGCGGCCGGCGCGCTCGTTGCCGCGGGCCTTGCCGCCCCAGCCCCCGCCGCCGAGGTCGCCGTCGTGCTGGGCAATACGGTGGACGCCGACGGCCGCCCGTCGCCGCGCCTGGCGGCCCGGCTGGACCGCGCCTACGACTGCTACGCCGCCGCGCGTTGCCGCGTGCTGTTCGTCAGCGGCGGCGTCGATCCGGCCGGCCGCGACGAAGCGGCGGTCATGCGCGACTATCTGATCGCGCGCGGGGTGCCGGCCGACCGCGTGGTGGCCGACAGCCTCGGCAACGACACCTGGGCCACCGCCATCCACGCCAGCGCCTATATGCGCGAGCATGGCTACGTCAGCGCCATCGCCATCACGCAGTACTTCCACGTGCCGCGCACCATGCTGGCGCTCAGGCGCCACGGCGTGCCCGAGGTCGGCGGCGCCTCGCCCCGCTTCGTCGAGGCGCGGGACCTGTATTCCATCCTGCGCGAGCTGCCCGCCATCGCCTGGTACGCGATGCGGCCGCTCTAATTCCCCTTCCTTTTCCCCAGACGCTACCGTGCATATCTTCCACAACCCCGTCCACGGCAAACACGATGGCCGCCAGGAAATGTTCCGCGGCAAGCTAGTGCCCTGTCACGAAACCCCGGCCCGCCTCGAATACGTGCTGCAGGCCCTGCGCCAGCGCGGCATCGGCACGCTGCAGGCGCCGGCCGCGCCCGACCTGGAGCTGGTCCGGCGCGTGCACAGCCCGCGCTACGTCGACTTCCTGCAAAGCGCCTGGCGCGACTGGATCGCGCTGGACCCGGCCAACGCCGACCTCGACATCCTGCCGTCGGTGTGGCCGGTGCGCGGCTTTCGCCACGACATCTCGCCCAGCAATTTCGCCGCGCGCGTTGGCCTGTTCTCGTTCGATAGCGGCAGCCCGCTGACGGCGGGCACCTGGGAAGCCGCCGCCGCCGGCGCGGCCTGCGCCATCGACGCCGCGCGCGCGATATCGGGCGGCAACGGCCCGCGCGCCGCCATGGCGCTGACGCGCCCGCCCGGCCACCATGCCGGCGCCGATTTCTTCGGCGGCTACTGCTTCCTGAACAACGCCGCCCTGGCGGCGCAGGCGTTGCGCGAGGCCGGCGCCGAACGCGTCGCGGTACTGGATATCGACTACCACCACGGCAATGGCACGCAGAGCATCTTCTACGCGCGCGGCGACGTGCTGACCGTGTCGGTGCACGGCGACCCGACCACCGAATACCCCTTCTTCCTGGGCTATGCCGACGAACCCGGCCAGGGCGCGGGCCTGGACGCCAACCTGAATCTGCCGCTGCCGGCCGGCACCGACTTCGCCGGCTGGACCTTGGCGCTCGAACAGGGGCTGGCCGCCATCGCCCGCTTCCGGCCGGACGCGCTGGTGGTCGCGCTGGGCGTGGACACCTACGAAGGCGATCCGATCTCGAAGTTCAAGCTGCGCAGCGCCGACTACCTGCGGGTGGGCGCGCGGCTGGCCCGGCTGGGCCTGCCCACGGTATTCACCATGGAAGGCGGCTATGCAGTGGCCGAGGTCGGCACCAACGTCGCCAACGTGCTGGAAGGCTACGCCGCTTGATCGAACCCGGCGGCCGACGGCGGATACGCACAGCGGCCGGGTCCGGCCCTCATCGGTCCGTCAGTCGCGCGTCTCCAGCGCCTTGTTGATGCGCAGGGCCAGCAGCGTGCAGGCGGTGCCGGACAGCAGGTAGATGCTGACCGCCACCAACCCGAAACGCGCGGACAGCCCCAGCGCCACCAGCGGCGCGAAAGCCGCGCCGATGAGCCAGGCCATGTCGGTGGTCAGCGCCGCGCCGGTGTAGCGGAAGCGTTTGCTGAAGTTGGCCGTCACCGTGCCGGAGGCCTGGCCATAGGACAGCCCCAGCAGCGCGAAACCGATCAGAATGAAGGCGTCCTGCGCCTTGGGGCCGCCGCCCAGCAGCCACGGCGCGAACAGTGCGAACACGCCGATCAGCGCGGCCAGCACGCCCAGCGTGGTGCGCCGGCCGATGCGGTCGGCGATCCAGCCCGAGGCGATGGTGCCCACGATGCCCACGCCCGCGCCGATGATCTGCACGATCAGCACATCGGGAATCTGTTGCGTGGCGCTGACCGCGATCCACGACAGCGGAAACACCGTCACCAGGTGGAACAACGCATAACTGGCCAGCGCCGCGAACGCGCCCAGGAACAGGTTGTAGCCCTGCTCGCGCACCATCTGGCCAGTGCTGATGGGCTCCAGTTCGCCCTCTTCGAGCAGTTGCGTGTATTCCTCGGTCAGCACCAGCCGCAGCCGCGCGAACAGCGCCACCACGTTGATGGCAAAGGCCACGAAAAAGGGATAGCGCCAACCCCAGTCGAGGAAGTCGGCCTCGGTCAGTGTCACATGCAGGAACAGGAACAGCGCGCTGGCGATCATGAAGCCGATGGGCGCGCCCAGCTGGCCCAGCATCGCGTACCAGCCGCGGCGCTTGGGCGGCGCGTTCAGCGCCAGCAATGAAGGCAACCCGTCCCAGGAACCGCCGAAGGCCAGCCCCTGCAGGCAGCGGAACACCGCCAGCAGCACGATGGCGTGCGAGCCGATGGCGTTGTAGCCCGGCAGGAAGGCCATGCCGACCGTGGCGGTGCCGAGCAGGAACAGCGCAATGGTGAGCTTGGTGCCGCGCCCCCAGCGCCGCTGGATCGCCATCGATACCGCGGTGCCGATGGGCCGCGCGATGAACGCGAACGAGAAGATGACGAAGGCCCACAGCGTGCCTTCAAGCTGCGGTTCGAACGGAAAGAACACCCGTGGAAACACCAGCACGCAGGCGATGCCGAAAACGAAGAAGTCGAAGTATTCGGAGGCGCGTCCGATCACGACCCCCACCGCGATCTCGCCGGGCGCCACCTTGGCGTGGCTGCCGGTTGCGCCTGTCGCGCCCTGGCCCGGCAAAGCGGAGGCGTGGCCGGGATAATGCGTGGTGGTCGCCATGTGAGTGCTCGCTGAAAGGATGTTTGAACAACGCCTTGTCTACGAATTTGCAACACACTCGTACGCACATGCGGCCGGGACTCGCGTGCCGTGCCGCGCTGGCGGCCAGCCCTGGCCCGCACACCTACGCGTGCATACTTTTGCTCTTTTTACCCTAGATTTTTCGCGGCTTCCAGCGTAGTGTTGCGTTTAACTCCCACGGTTACGTTTCGGGGTATGGCCATGCCGTCTTTCCCAAGGCTCCGCGGATTGTTCCTGTTTGCCGCCCTGCCATTGCTCTCCGGATGCAATGCGGTATTGCTCTCCCCATCGGGCGATATCGCGCTGCAGCAGCGCAACCTCATCATCATTTCCACCGGCCTGATGCTGCTCATTATCGTGCCGGTGATCTGCCTGACCTTCCTGTTCGCGTGGCGCTATCGCGCCAGCAATCGCGATGCGCACTACGACCCCGACTGGCACCACTCCACGGTGCTGGAGCTGCTGATCTGGGCCGCGCCGCTGTTGATCATCATCGCGCTGGGCGCGCTCACCTGGGTCAGCACCCACCAGCTCGACCCCTACCGCCCCCTGGCGCGGCTGTCCGAAGGCCGCGAGGTGCCGCCCGGCACCAAGCCGCTGGTGGTCGAAGTCGTGGCGCTCGACTGGAAATGGCTGTTCCTGTATCCCGAACAGGGCGTGGCCGCGGTCAATGAAATGGCGGCCCCCGTCGATCGCCCGATCCAGTTCAAGATCACCTCGTCCACGGTGATGAACTCCTTCTTCATCCCGGCGCTGGCCGGCCAGATCTACGCCATGCCGGGCATGCAGACCACGCTGCACGCCGTCATCAACCACCCCGGCGAATACGAAGGGCTGTCCGCCAACTACAGCGGCGCGGGCTTTTCCGGCATGCGCTTTCGCTTCCATGGCCTGGACCAGCAGGGCTTCGACAAATGGATCGCCGACGCCCGCGCCTCCGGCGCCACGCTGGGCCGCGACACCTACCTGAAACTGGAACAGCCGAGCGAACGCAATCCGGTGCAGCGCTACGCCAGCGTCGCCCCCGGCCTGTTCGACGCCATCGTCAACCGCTGCGTGGAGCCGAACCGCATGTGCATGAGTGACGCCATGGCGATCGACGCCCGCGGCGGCCTGGGCATTCCCGGCGCGCGCAACATCGCCAGCCTGGACGAAGCCACGCGCGAGCGCCTCGGCCTGGCCGGCGCGCCGCCGCGCAAGTATGTCGGCGCCATGTGCACGTCGACGGCGGATCTGACGTTGTAGGGGTTGCGCCGGAGCAGCGGCGCATTGCGTGAAACCAAGGTCTTCACCCTGGAAACCGAGATGACTGATCAACCCGACCTCACCAAGCTGATCTTCGGTCGCCTGACCTGGGACGCCATCCCCTTCCACGAGCCGATCCTGCTGGCCACCTTCGTGATGGTGGCCATCGGCGGCATCGTGGTGCTGGGCGCCATTACCTACTACCGCAAGTGGGGCTACCTGTGGCATGAGTGGTTCACCAGCATCGACCACAAGAAGATCGGCATCATGTACATGGTCCTGGGGCTGGTGATGCTGCTGCGCGGCTTCGCCGACGCCATCATGATGCGGCTGCAGCAGGCCGTGGCCTTCGGCGATTCCACCGGCTACCTGCCGCCGCACCATTACGACCAGATCTTCACGGCGCACGGCGTCATCATGATCTTCTTCGTGGCGATGCCGCTGGTCACGGGGTTGATGAATTACGTGGTGCCGCTGCAGATCGGCGCGCGCGACGTGGCCTTTCCGTTCCTGAACAATTTCAGCTTCTGGATGACCACCGGCGGCGTGGTGCTGGTGATGATGTCGCTGTTCGTCGGCGAATTCGCGCGCACCGGCTGGCTGGCGTATCCACCGCTGTCGGGCATCGCGCAGAGTCCGGACGTGGGGGTCGATTACTACATATGGGCCCTGCAGATAGCCGGGGTCGGCACGCTATTGTCGGGCGTGAACCTGCTGGTCACCATCGTCAAGATGCGCGCGCCCGGCATGTCGCTGATGCGCATGCCGATCTTCACCTGGACCGCGCTGTGCACCAACGTGCTGATCGTGGCGGCGTTCCCGGTGTTGACGGCGGTGCTGGCGCTGCTGTCGATGGACCGCTATGTCGGCACCAACTTCTTCACGGCCGACTTCGGCGGCAACGCCATGATGTACGTGAACCTGATCTGGATCTGGGGCCACCCCGAGGTCTACATCCTGATCCTGCCGGCCTTCGGCATCTTCTCGGAGGTGGTCGCCACCTTCTGCCGCAAGCGCCTGTTCGGCTATGCGTCGATGGTCTACGCCACGGTGGTGATCACGGTGCTGTCGTACCTGGTGTGGCTGCACCACTTCTTCACCATGGGTTCCGGGGCCAGCGTGAACTCGTTCTTCGGCATCACCACCATGATCATCTCGATCCCGACCGGGGCCAAGATCTTCAACTGGCTGTTCACCATGTACCGCGGCCGCATCCGCTTCGAGGTGCCGATGCTGTGGACCATGGGCTTCATGGTCACCTTCGTGATCGGCGGCATGACCGGCGTACTGCTGGCGGTGCCACCGGCCGACTTCGCGCTGCACAACAGCCTGTTCCTGATCGCCCACTTCCACAACGTCATCATCGGCGGCGTGCTGTTCGGCCTGATGGCCGGCATCACCTACTGGTTCCCCAAGGCATTCGGCTACAAGCTCGACCCGTTCTGGGGCAAATGCTCGTTCTGGTTCTGGCTGGTGGGCTTCTATTTCGCCTTCATGCCGCTGTACGTGCTGGGGCTGATGGGCGTGACGCGGCGCCTGAACCACTTCGAAGACATGTCGCTGCAGATCTGGTTCCAGGTGGCCGCGTTCGGCGCCTTCCTGATCGCCATCGGCATCGCCTGCTTCCTGATCCAGCTGGTGGTCAGCTACCGCCGCCGGGAAGCGCTGCGCGACGACAGCGGCGATCCATGGGACGGCCGCACGCTGGAATGGTCGACCTCCTCGCCGCCGCCCAGCTACAACTTCGCCTTCACGCCGCGGGTGCATGACCAGGACGCCTGGTGGCAGATGAAGCAGCACGGCTACCAGCGTCCACAGAGCGGCTTCATCCCCATCCACATGCCCAAGAACACCTGGGCCGGCATCGTGCTGGCGGGGATCAGCGTGGTCATGGGCTTCGCGCTGATCTGGCATATGTGGCCGCTGGCGGTGCTGTCGTTCGCCGCGCTGATCATCGTGGCCATCGTCCATACCTTCAACTACCAGCGCGAGTACTACGTGCCGGCCGACGAGGTCGTGCGCACGGAGGCCGCCCGCACCCAACTGTTGGCGAAACATGTCTGATACCCTGGCCCCCACCCTGCCCGGCGGCAGCGCGCCGCCCGCCGAGCCCGTGTTCCACGTGGCTGGCGAACACCACCCGAAAAACGGCACGCTGCTGGGCTTCTGGGTCTACCTGATGAGCGACTGCCTCATCTTCGCCTGCCTGTTCGCCACCTATGGCGTGCTGGGGCGCAGCTATGCGGCCGGGCCGTCCGGCGCCGATCTGTTCGATCTGCCGCTGGTGGCGGTCAACACCTCGCTGCTGCTGCTGTCCTCCATCACCTACGGTTTCGCCATGCTGGAAATGCGGCGCAACCGGGTCGGCGCCACGCAGGCCTGGCTGGCGGTCACCGGCCTGCTGGGGCTGGGCTTCCTGTCACTGGAACTGTATGAGTTCGCGCATCTGATCCACATCGGCGCCGGACCGCAGCGCAGCGCCTTCCTGTCGTCGTTCTTCACCCTGGTGGGCACGCACGGGCTGCACGTCACGTTCGGCATCGTCTGGCTGGTGACGATGATGGTGCAGGTGCGCGTGCACGGCCTGATTCCCGAAAACCGCCGCCGGCTGATGTGCCTGTCGATGTTCTGGCACTTCCTGGACCTGATCTGGGTCGGCGTGTTCACCTTTGTCTACCTGATGGGAGTGCTGCCATGAACGCCCATGCCGATGCTGCCGGCCACGGCCACGATCACGGCCATCACGACGATGACGACGGCGCCGCCCATGGCACCCTGAAAAGCTACGTCACCGGCTTCATCCTGGCGGCCATCCTGACCGCCATCCCGTTCTGGCTGGTGATGGACCGGGTATTCGAGAGTTCGCGCACCACGGCGCTGATCATCCTGGCGTTCGCGGCGGTCCAGATCGTGGTGCACATCGTCTATTTCCTGCACATGGATGCCAGGTCCGAAAACGGCTGGAACATGTTGGCGTTAATATTCACGCTGGTGCTGGTCGTGATCACGCTCAGCGGATCCATCTGGATCATGTACCACTTGAACTCCAACATGATGCCCATGTCGATCCACGACATGCGGAATATGCCCTGACGTGATGGCGGCAACAAAAGACTCTACGCATTCCGGCGACACCCCCCGCAACCCTCGCAGCGCAACCACCCTGGTCATCCTGGGCGTGGTGGCAGCCGCGCTGTTCGCGGGCCTGTGCGCCCTCGGTACCTGGCAGGTGCACCGCCTGGCCTGGAAGCAGAACCTGATCGCGCAGGTGGACCAGCGCGCCCATGCGCCCGCCGTGCCCGCGCCGGCCCGCGCCGACTGGCCGGCGCTGACGTCCGACAATGCCGAATACCGCCGCGTATCGGCCAGCGGCACTTACCTAGACGACAAGCAGACGCTGGTGCAGGCCGCCACCGAACTGGGCAGCGGCTACTGGGTCATGACGCCGCTGCAACGGGCGGACGGCGGCGGCACGGTGCTGGTCAACCGCGGCTTCGTGCTGCCCGAATGGCGCAAGCGCCAGGCCGCCGGCGCCCCGCCCGCGGCCGAGGCCGCGCCGGTCAAGGTCGAGGGCCTGCTGCGCATGGGCGAGCCGGGCAACGGCTTCCTGCGCAACAACGATCCGGCCGCCAACCTCTGGTATTCGCGCGACCTGCCGGCCATCGCCCAGGCGCGCGGGCTGGGCGCGGTGGCGCCGTACTTCATTGACGCCGACGCCGCCCCCGGCGCCGTCCGCGATCCGGCGCAGGCCCCGGTCGGCGGCCTGACGACGCTG
>JACDJA010002624.1_pt1 | contig 12564 bp, 9 predicted proteins | sample 7449241 | NCBI WGS metagenome assembly JACDJA01 (sample SAMN14253289, study PRJNA609438) | sludge metagenome | isolation source: initial anaerobic sludge | collected 2018-12-20 | reverse complement strand
TGTCGAGTTATCTTCAATGGCGTGGATCAAGATCTCTTGATCAAAAGGGTTCATTGCTTCAGGTCTAAGTGATCGCGTGTGTTTTGGGCGTCATCTTCTTCGTAATATTCGGCCAGAAGCTGACGTGCTTCGACTTCACCGCCCAGCGCATTTTCTAATTCTTTCGTGACGGCCAGACATTGCTCGCCTTTAAAACCCTTCATCTGGATTTCGACCTTGCCATTTTTATCAATTGTGACTTCGATTTCTTGAATATCCATTTTGAATCCTATGACACCATTCTACGGAGAACCAATTTGATGTCTCCTTTGTCGGATTGTTCTTCGACCAGCGCAAAGCCCTGATCGGTTAGTTTATCAAGGGTGGCATGGTAGGCATAGCGTTGGGTAAGTTGCTCGATAAATTTTTTCTGGGAGGTACCCTTGACGCCAAACCAATCGGCAACGACTTGATATTGATGGTTCGCCGCCTTTTTCAACCCAATATCATAACTAAAGCGCAGTTTGATGCGGATATCGACTTCGGCTTGCTGTCCGCCATAAGCGCGGATGTTTTGCTTTCCGATTTCAACTTCGTAGCCCAGATCTTTAATGGCGGCCAGTACATATTTTTCTTCGACAAAGGCTGTGTTTATTCTCGAAAAATGGGACATATTCTACCTCTACGATAATTTTACAACGGGGTAATCGCTGTATAACAATTGGTTGGTCTGCATATCGCGGGCGGTGATGGTCAGCCGCTTATGCTGATCAATATTAAATGCGACTCGAAAGCGGGCTTCGCCTTTGCGCGCGGGCGGGGCGGCCGCTAAGAAGGTTTGTTGGTTTTCGTTCATCCAAAATAGGGAACGATTTTCTCGATCTTGAGCGGAGACCGGTATGACCCGCGCCGCACCGCTCGGGTCAAAAACCAGCTCAACCGCTTGGGTCGATGGATGGGCTTCACCAATTTCAAAGATTGCAATCCCGAGCTTTTCCTGCCCATCGTAGGAGGCCTTAACGGTTAAGGTTGCGAGAGCCTCCGTACTGGGGTAAGGTGTTCCGCGCTGCACGAGGATACGGTAATCATACTCTTTTTTGCTGGGGTTTACAAAGCGGATGGCATAATCGTGCTGGATGTAATCAAAAAAATCGACCCCCGAGATAAAAGAGGCGGTTCCGGCGGAGACGGCATCTAAGGGGCGGTGGGTGAAGACCATCTCCTTGCCAAAACGTTGTTTCAAAGCGTGGATCACGGCTGGAATCTGGCTGCTGCCACCGACCAGCAGCACCGCGGCAATCTGGTCTTCGCCATACCCCTTTTCTAAGGCTTGATTTAATGAAGACTGAAGGGTGCGATTGATTTCAGGAAAGAGATCATGGGCATCGAGCAATGCCTCAAAGTCAGCGCGGGTATACGTTTGCGCATAGCCATTGTTTGCGTCTGGCGCAAGGATCGCGATTTCCGCCTGATCGTGACGGGTGAGGGTCTCTTTAACCGTTTCACAGGCCACCAAAATTTGGGTGCTGTGGTCTAGCACTTCTGGATCATAATCGGTCTTGTTGATCTTCTTGAGGTAGTCCTGGAAGATCCACTGGTCGATGGTGGTGCCGCCAATATCTTTGCCGGCTTTGCCCAAAACCCGGCAGCGGCGACCGGATTGACTGATGTCTGACTCGGTCATTAACACCACCGAACTGTGCATGGTGCCGCCGCCAAAGTCGAAGATCAGGTAGACACTGTTGGGACGGATGCTGGCCCCATAGCCCAGGGCGGCCGCGCTGGGCTCGTCAATCAAGCGGTAGCGCGAAAAACCCATCGAAGCGGAAACATTGGTCAGCCAGGCTTCGTAATGTTCATAGGCTTCCACCGGGGCTGAAAACCCGATTTCGCTTTCGAGATCGGTATTGGTTTCTTGTAAGGCAAAAGCGAGTACGGTTTTGAGGAAATCTTCCCCGGCTTGCTGGGGTGTCAGCAAGCGACCGTGCATATTAATTTTCATCGTGCTACGTGAGGCGATATAGCGTTTCATCCAGCGGTAGGTATAACGGGATTGATACAGTCCCTTGTGATGCACCTGGTTGCCAATCCAGATTTTTCCATCCTGCGTGTAGTGAATGAGGGACGGGATGGTAGCGATCTTTTCGCCGTTCTGATCATAAAAGCGGTTAAAATCAGACAAGACCAGCGGCACGGAAGCTTGTGTCTCTGGGTCCCAGGTGCTAATGACCGTGTTGGAGGTGCCAAAATCAATTGCCAAGTTATTCGCCATAAATCTGCTCAAGTTCAATGTCGTACTCACCGGGGGATAAAGCATCGATCGCATCAAGCTCGATATCAAATTGATAACGATGTTCCAGGATGCGGTTGCAGTACGACAAAATCGTTCGGATGGTTGGATCGAGTTTGCTATGTGTCTGGATAAATTTTAACACAGCCCAGTGGTGGTTGGAAATTTCGGATAGGGGGCGTTTTAAAAAATGCCGCACCTGGTTCGGACGAAAATCCCATAAGATGGTGTGGGCGGTTTTGGTACCGGTGGCAAATAAGCTGCGGTCGGGCGAGATTTGAAATGAGGTGAAAGGACCCGGCATGGTGTGTTGCAGCGGCCTCGCATGCCCAGAAAGATCAAAGCGCTCGATCTCCCCGTTATTGCCGATGGCGAGAAATTCATCCTGATTGGTTGTGCTGTTCAATCCAATTAAATGGGACGGCAGCGTATGCACCAACTGCTGCTGGTAATAGGATCTGTTTTGGCTGGGTTTCGATAAGACCACTTGCCCATTGAATTGGCCGATTAAGCGTTGTTGTGGGTAAGCCGTCAGACAAATGGCTCGTTCAACGCTATCGCGCACCAGGTGATGCGATTCAATCGTTTTTTGCGGCTGCGGCTTTAACGCTGGGAGTGAATATTCTACAGGGGTGCGATTGTATAAGCGGATCGAGTGGTTATCTGGCAGGTAAATACTGGCGCGCGGCCACCAATTGAGTTTGGCTTCATGCTGCACCGCTTTTGCAGAGATATTCCAGGCTACCAAACGTTGGTCTTTGCCCGTCGTTACCACTAGATTATCATCAATCGGGTTAATGGAAGTAATGCTACCTTGATGGAAGCCAATTAGTGACAGACTTTGATCGCTCCAACGCCACAGATCGCAATAATCTTGTCCGTTGGTTTTTTCGCCAATAAATAGTTGCTCATCCTGACTGTAGGCCAGTAATCCGACGGAATGGTTAAATCCTTGGATCAATTGTTCCGCTTTACCTTGCTGATAATTCCACAACAACACAGCGCGTTGGTTGGCAGCCATCGCCAGTAATTTTTGATGGGGGGCGAAGGCCACCGCGTTGATGCGACCTTTAAATTTTAAAACCGAAATGGGGACAGCAAAGGGGATGCTCTCCATTACGGTATCCAGGGAAGGTCTGGCAGCAGGTAGTGCAAGCTCGCTCAATTCCCCAAAGACTTGTTGTTCGGCCGGGTCTTGCGGTTTCCAAGCGGTGTGCTTTAAAATTTGAAAAATTTGCAGGCTGAGGTCAAGGTAGGTGTTTTGGCATAATTCCCATAAGGCTTGCCAATTTTGATATTGCTGCAAGAGGGCAATTGAGGTCTCGGTTTCAGCGGGGGATAAAATCGTCTGCTGGGCGGCCGGCCCCTTTGGAAATAAAATAGCGGTGTAGTGTGGTTTACCGCAACGCTGTAATTTAAATAGAATTTTTTTGCGGGTTGGATCGGGGGCGTTAGAAAAATAAAGCGATAAATATTGCTGGGTAAAGTCAATCGTTTCGTAGTTTTGCCAATCTTCTGCCATAAAAAAGGCCATTGCCAAGAGATCCCGGCGCTGTGGTTTAAACGCGATCTGCTGGATGATAGGGGTTAGAAAAGCAGGCGTCTCGTGAATATAGAATTCTAAGAGGGCATTTTGCGCCTCTGGAAGGGAGAGATGGGTGAGCAAGCTTTTGGCTTGGGAAGCAATCTGCGGGTCGCTGTCTTGTAAAAAATTAATCAGATGTGAAACTTTATCAGCCGTAAACTTTAATCGCTGAACTTGCTTGTTTACCTTTAATCGGGTCAGCAAACGCAAAAGCTCGGGTGTGCTGGCGGTATATTGGGCTTGGATGAGCAGGTCTTCCAGGTGCGGGTCGCGGCTGGCTGCCCAATGGCTGCAGAATTGATCAATGCTGGCTTGCTCATCCAGGCTGCGCAACAAAAAGGCAGCTATTTCTTGAAAGCGGGGTTCTTCGTTAAGCAAAAAACCGACCAGCGTGCTGATCATATCTGCTTGTTTTAAAGGTTGATGCTCTAAATCTTGCCGCAGGAAATAAACCAGGGTATTCGTTCTGGGAAGCAGGGGTGGTTGTATGGTACTGGTTTGCAGAATGCGTTCAAGCTCGTGATTCCGCTCAAATTCCCACTCATCACAGATTTTTTGAAAGGATTTGAGTGTGTTGACTGAGTTTAACAGCGCGACCACTTGGGCCTGGATGTGCGGATCGGGATCGTTGATAAGCTGTAATAACGATTGGGTCGTAGCCGGATCAGGATTGGATAAGGCTTGCGTTTGTTCTAAGGCGATAAGGCTAAAAATCCACAGATCCTGAAACTGTTTCATGGCGGGCCGATTTAATCGGCGGAGTTGAGAACCCAGGGCGAGATGTCGAGAATGGATGTAAGTTTCCCAAAGTTGATGTCGGCCAGATTTTGTGATCACCCAACCCAACCAGCGGTATAAGGCATTGATGTGCGGGGAGGAAGGTAATTTGTCCAACCGCCATAGAAAGGATTGCATAGCCGAAGTAAACCCCAGGTTTGTAAACCCAATCAAAATCGAAGCAATGATGTGGTTTTGGAATTCCCCGAGAAAATGATCCCGTGTTACGATGCGGCGGCTTATAAGGCTAAAGCGGTTTTGGTTCAAGGCTGACCTTTTTGGTGAACAATTAGTCCGCTTTGCGGATGTCCAACTGAATTTGAACGAATTTATTTTCGGCTTCGGTGGTTTCCATAAAGGAAGCCGATTGCGCTCGCCCCTCGCGCAGCCAGTTTCGGAGTGCGGTCACGGTTTCTTTTTGCGAGATCGACAGCGGGACTTGCTTTTTAAGCGCGGCGCGAATATCGAGGGTGTTGAATTCGCGTTGATGATCATTAAAACCAGTGTACATGGCATCGATAATGGCCTGCTCAATTTCCGAACCGACATATCCTTCGGATTCTTCTGCCAGGCGGTCGAGATCGTAATCTTGGGGGTGGCGGTTGCGTTTGTGCAGGTGAACGTTAAAGATTTCTTTGCGTTCTTCATGGGTGGGCAAATCGAGAAAGAATATTTCATCAAAGCGGCCCTTGCGTAATAATTCTGGCGGCAGGCTGGCGATGTTATTGGCGGTGGCGACCACAAAACAGGGTGCAGTTTTTTCCTGCATCCAGGTCAGAATGGTGCCAAACACGCGCATGCTGGTGCCGCCGTCTAATCCGCCCTGCGAAAAAGCCTTTTCCATCTCATCAATCCAGACAATACAAGGGGCAATCGTTTCGGCCAGGTTGAGGGCTTTGCGGGTGCGTTCTTCCGATTCACCGACCAACGAACCAAATAGTGCGCCGACATCCAGGCGCATTAAAGGCAGGTGCCATAAACCACCGATCATTTTGGCGGTCAGGCTCTTGCCGGTGCCCGGGATGCCGATCAGAGCGATGCCTTTCGGGGCGGGTAAACCATAATTGCGGGCTTCCTGGGTGAAAGCCCGTTCCCGCAGGTGCAGCCAGGTCTTGAGCATGCCCAGCCCGCCCACATCGCCCAGGTTTTCCGTGACGGCATAATATTCCAGGGCTTCGTTTTCGCGGATGATTTGTTTTTTCTCCTGGGTGATCAGGTCGATATCGCGCTCATCCAGCTGACCATCCTTGACAATCGCTTTGGCGAAAACGCGCTGTGCCTGAGCTGAGGTCAGGCCGACCGCCGCCTGCACAATTTTTTCTTTGCCGAGGTCGGTCAGGTTCACGCGCACGCCGCTGGTGCTGGTGAGGTTATCCAACACGGTGGTTAGTTCATCCTGTTGCGGCAACGGAAAATCAAGGATGACGACTTCGTCCTTTAATTCAGGCGGGACGCTCGAAGCCGTGGTGGTGATCAGGATCGACTTTTTTGTATATTTCAACTTCTGGCTCAGGCTGCGTAGTTTACGTTTGACTTGGGGGTTATTCCATAGTTCGTGAAAATCTTTCAGGATAAACAAGCCGCTGTTTAACTCGCTTTTATCAATGGCTTCCAATGCAGAGAGAGGGTCCTTGCCGGTGGGTGGGTTGGCGGTATTCACGGTTAACCAAGAAAACCCATCTGCCATGTCCCAGGTAAGGGCCGGGCGTTTGGTGGTTTCACAAACACTAAGAACCATGTTTAAGGCGCGTTCTTCCTCTTGGGTAACGATTACCATCAGGGTAAAGCGTGCGCGTAGATAAATATCGAGATGGTCTATGATGTCCATATAGTGCCTCCAAACACAGAATTCTTGTCAATGTTGCCATTTAATCCCACACGATTATGAGAGTGATGACATTCATCATCTTGAACGGTGACTTCCCATCAATGGGGAAAGCCGATCTACTTATTATAATTTATATGTACGAGTCGCAAATCGATTTATTCCCAGGAGTTTAGAAAATGACGATTGCATCATTAGATCAAATTCGCGCATCCCATCAGGTGATCGCGAAATATCCGTATCAATTACGAAAAGTGGAACGCGGTTATGCGAATCGCACTTTATATATCAATGTTGGCAGCCAAGAGATTCAAGAGAAACCCGTTACACAGGCAATGAAAGATATTTTCACGGGCGGAAAAGGATTTTGTTTGTGGTTGTTGTGGAATGGGGTCAACGATCATACGCAATGGGATGAACCAGAGAACGAACTGGTGCTTTCGGCGGGGCCGATTGCCGGCATCACCACCTATCCAGGATCAGGCAAAGTGACCGTGACGACCATATCCCCGCTCACCAAATCCATCATGGATAGCAATGGGGGTGGTCATTTTGGACCCTTTTTAAAATTCGCTGGTTGGGATGCCCTGGAAATTCAAGGTAAATCAGATCGGGAAGTGGTCATTTTTATTGATGGAGATGAAGGCGTGGTGCGGATTGAAGAAGCACCGCTCGATCCGGTTGACACCCATTTAATTGGGGCTTTGCTGACGGAGCTGTATGCAAAGGACGAAAAAGATAAAAGCAGCATCTCGGTTATTTCCGTTGGACAAGCGGCTGAGTACCTGCCGATGTGTGGGTTAAATATCAGTTATTGGGATAAAAAACGCAAAGAGGTGCGCATCAAACAAGCTGCACGTGGCGGGGCTGGCACCGTCATGCGCAATAAAAAGATCAAAGCGATTGTCGTGCGCTACAGTGAACTGAGCGGTGACAGCAACGGGGTTGCCAACATGCAGTTATTAAGGGATGCTGGATCACGCATCAAAAAGGAAATTTCCAATTTTGACGCTTCCCAAAATGATATGCGCGGCACCGGAACACCCTATTTGGTAGAGATTATGAATCAGTTTGATCTGCTGCCAACCCATAATTTCCAATTCGGCTCGCATAAAGATGCGTATAAGATTGCCGGCGATATTTGGAAAAGCCGCTTTGATCACAGCGGGCCGGATGGCTGTTGGTATGGTTGTACCATGTCCTGTGCGCATGGGGTTCCGCATTTTCATTTGCAGACCGGGCCCTACAAAGGGGATACGGTGTTTGTGGATGGGCCGGAATATGAAACCTTAGGCGGTTTAGGGTCTAACATCGGGGTATTTGATCCGAATGCTGTATTGGAGATCAATTTTTATGCCGATACTTATGGAATTGATACCATCTCCCTGGGCAATTCCATTGCTTTTGCAATGGATTGGTATGAACGCGGCCTGTTGACCAAAGAGATCACCGGAGGATTAGAATTAACCTGGGGGAATGCAGAAGTTGCTTTAACGTTGATGCACCAAATGGCAAGAGGGGAAGGGTTCGGGGTGATTGTCGGGCAGGGGGTGCGTGAAATGCGGCGCATATTTGCGGAGGAATACGGGGCCGATCCGCAAGCCTTAAAGGACACCGGTATGGAAGTGAAGGGCTTGGAAATTGCCGAATATATTTCCAAAGAATCCCTGGCACAGCAAGGCGGGTTTGCGCTGGCCTCCAAGGGTGCCCAACACGATGAAGCCTGGTTGATCTTTATGGAAATGGTGCATAAGCAGCTGCCCACCTTTGAAGCCAAAGCGGAAGCATTACATTATTTCCCGATGTGGCGCACCTGGTTTGCCCTGCATGGTCTATGCAAGCTGCCCTGGAATGATATTATCCCGGAAAGCAACAAAACAGCTGCCGAACCAGCCAAGGTGCCCGAGCATCTTGAAAACTATACCTGGTTGTATGAAGGGGTGCTGGGCGAAAAGATTACCCCAGACGAGATCATTACCCAATCGGAGCGGGTGTATAACTTCCAGCGTATTTTTAATTTGCGGGTCGGATATGGCACACGCGAGCATGATTATCCGCCCTATCGCGCGATGGGCCCGGTGACGGTGCAGGAATACGAATCGCGGGCAGATCGCTATGATCAGGAATTGCAAGACACAGTGGGTGTAGATATTTCTGGAATGACGGTGGCAGACAAAATCCAGGCCTTGCGCACCTATCGTGAAGAACGCTATGATCAGCTGGTGGATGCGGTTTACAAACGGCGCGGCTGGACGCCGAATGGGGTGCCGACGCTGGAGCATGTCAGGAAGCTCGGGATTGATTTCCCAGATGTGGTGGATTTGATCTCGCAACACCAATAGCCACGAAGCAAAGAGCCATTAACCACAAGAGCCATTAACCACCAAACACACCAAGCACACGAAGGTACACAAAGCACGAAGCAAAAAAAGACACAAAGAAAAAAAATAACTGCTCAGCTGACAGTAAGCCTTCATCCCTATTCTTTTTCTTTCCAAAAAACCTGAATTTATCAGTAAGGGTGCGGAGGAGAAGGTTTGGATGAGGGGGCAAACTGGCAACGATGTGGCTGAGCAGTTACGAAAGAACAAAGAAAAAATTTGTAGGGGCGAGGTAACGCACGCCCGTAGGGTAGAAGGGTTAACCCCAGCATGAGCATAGTCGCGTGCCTCGCCCGATGTTTTCCAATTCGTTAGGGCGGTGCGATCTCCACCGCAGTTACCAGCAGGGTATTACAACCCGCGTCTTGCCACTTGCTGTTCCATTTTTGTTCATCTTTATAAAAACGAATGTCATAAATTTCGCGGCCTTGAATGCTGACAGTTTGATTGCTGCGGACAGCCATTAGCTGCTGGCGGATTTGATCATTGAGCGGCACCGTATGCAGCAAGTTGATGCTGCCCTTGGGATAAGCTGGCCCGGCTGCCCGCCAAACAAAGTGGTGATTGCTGACCGAGGTGCTGACCAGGCTCGGATCGGCGTAGTCGCCCGATGTAACCAAAATGTCGTGACTGAGCATGGGGAATTTATTTTCGCGGATCGGGGAAGCATGTCGCACCAACCCATTAAAACTGGTGGTGCGCACATTTTCGTAAGAGATTTCCCAGGTGAAACCTTCATCCGTGTTGATCGATTCAAAACCGTTGGAGATATTCCAGTTAGAGGTATCCGGGGCCGTATAGCCAGGCAGGTCGATATTAAGATTGTAATAGACATAATCGCCAGCAAAAATTAATACCGCTACCAGCGCCAGGATCATGAGCGGTGAGGATTGCAAGAGACAACCGAGCGGCATGAATAAGATTTCTTTTAAACCAAGCTTTCGGGGTTCATCCATTGTACTTATCCATTGGTAGAATTGGTCTGACTGGCTTATAATAACGCATAACCCTAGAATCGGAGGTGTTTGCCTGCAATTTTAATTTGTTTTTTATCGGATAGGAAAGCGCATGACCCTGTTAGGAAACAGGATGACGAGGAAGAAGGTTCCCCAATGCGGATTGGGGTTAACCGGCAACACGCAGGCTGCAACCCTGCCGGCCGGGAAAATCGAAAGGTCAGCGGAAGCCTTCCGGGTGGATCGTATCCATCTGTGCCTATCTATCACCGAAAATGAAACCTGATGAAACTCAGGCTTTTTGTAGGTATCCAACACAAGCGAGGTGTGTATGTGTGGTATTGTAGGTTATATTGGCGATCAGAACGCGACCCCCATCATTTTAAACGGATTAAAAAAATTAGAGTACCGGGGCTATGATTCGGCTGGGATCGCTGTCTTACAGGACGGGAAGATAGAAATTCGTCGCGATGCCGGTAAGTTAAATAAACTAAGCAGTATGGTCGCCATGAATCCCATGACCGGCAGCCTGGGAATCGGCCATACGCGCTGGGCGACACACGGCATGCCGACCGTCACCAACGCCCATCCGCATATTGGCAGCACTGGGGAAGTGGTGGTCGTGCATAATGGCATTGTGGAAAATTATCTGGAGCTAAAAGAAGAATTGTTGGCGGAAGGGATACAATTTAAATCCGAAACCGACACCGAAACCATCGTGCATTTGATTGAGTTGTATTTGGGAAGTGAACCGGATTTTACGGCGGCGACTCGTAAAGCCCTATCTCGTTTGCGTGGTGCGCATGGCGTGGTCACGTTCTCTACGCGCGAACCCGATAAGATCGTAGCGGCGCGGATTGGGAATGCTGGCGGGGTCGTGGTGGGATTGGGTGATGGGGAAAATTACCTGGCTTCTGATATTCCCGCTATTTTGGAATATACCCGCCAGATGATCTTTCTTGAGTCAGAGCAAATGGTGGTGTTGACCAAAAACGAAGCCAAGCTCACCAATTTCGATGGTTCTGCGGTACAGCCGGAAGTCCATACAATTGCCTGGGATCCGGTTTCTGCGGAAAAAGGGGAATACCGCCATTTTATGCAAAAGGAAATCCATGAACAGGTGCGCTCGTTGACCGATACCCTGGCCGGGCGGGTGGACTTTGAGCAGGGTAAGATCAGCCTGGCACAGTTGAATTTGACCCAGGAAAAAGCAACACAGATTCAAAAGATCGTGATCACGGCCTGCGGAACGGCCGCGTATGCCGGCATGGTCGGAAAATTTTTGATCGAACATATCGCCCGCATTCCGGTGGAAGTGGATATTGCTTCCGAGTTTCGTTATCGTGACCCGATTGTTGACGAAAACACGGTCGTGATCGCTGTCAGCCAATCCGGTGAGACCGCTGATACCTTGGCCGCGATGGAGCTTGCCAAACGTAAAGGTGCGACCCTGTGGGCGAATGTGAATGTGATTGGCTCGCAGGCGATGCGCATCTCGGATGGCTTTATCTCCATGCAGACTGGGCCGGAAATTGGGGTGGCCTCGACCAAGGCTTTTACCGCGCCGCTGGTTGATTTTTACATGCTGGCGATTTTGCTGGCAGATTTGCGCGGAACGATCACAGAAGCGGAGCGCAGAAAATTGGTGAATGATCTGCGCTTGGTGCCCAATCTGGTGAGTAAGATCCTGGAAAACGAAGACGGTATTATCCAGGCAGCCCGTGAATTTAAATTCATTAAAAGTGCCCTCTATCTGGGGCGCGGGATCAATATGCCGATTGCTTACGAGGGGGCGTTAAAACTGAAAGAAATTTCCTACATTCATGCAGAAGGCTACCCGGCCGGGGAGATGAAACACGGCCCGATTGCCCTGGTTGACCGGGATATGCCGGTGATCGCGATTGCGCCGCAAGACCCCTGGTATGAGAAGATGATCAGCCAGATTGAGCAGGCCAAAGCGCGCGGCGGAAGTGTGCTGGTGGTGGCAACCGAAGGAGATGAAAAAGTAGCGGCGATGGCCGATCATGTCTTCTGGGTGCCCGAGACGCCCTGGCTGTTAAGTCCGGTGATCACGGTCATCCCGCTGCAATTGTTCGCTTACCACATCGCCTCGCTGCGCGGCCTGGATGTCGATCAGCCGAGGAATTTGGCGAAGAGTGTAACGGTGGAGTGAGCGAATTAATCGGTATGCGCCCGATATGGGGCATTCTCCGCTAGCATAATTGCAGGGATACCATGCTGCGTGGTATTGAATTACCATAGAGACCGGTTAATTTTATTTATTTGAATTCACCTAAATTGGTAGAATTCCTTATTTTCGTCTATAATGGTTGAAAGAATAAATCTGAAAGGACGCAGGATGACGGAAAAAGTAATTACTCTGATTGGGGATCTGGTTTCTTCCCGGCGCATTCAAAACCGGGCGGCATTTGATGCTGTTTTGGTGCAGCGATTGGACGTGTTGAGCAAAAAAAATCTGTATTGTTTGTCCCCGTATACGCTTACGATTGGGGATGAGATTCAGGCCGTGTTCAGCCGTGCCGACAAGGTGTTGTCTGATGCGGTCTCGATTTTGGCAGTGTTATACCCAGAAAGGATGCGGTTTTCGGTCAGTGTCGGCAGCCTGAGTAAGCCGATCAACCCCGAGCGGGCGATTGGGATGGATGGGCCGGCCTTTTATGCGGCGCGGGATGGGATTGAGGTTTTAAAGAAAAGCGGCTATCTGTTTAGCTTGGCGGGGGAACAGGTGCCGAAGGTTAAGCTGATTCAGC
>JACDJA010002620.1_pt1 | contig 12585 bp, 11 predicted proteins | sample 7449241 | NCBI WGS metagenome assembly JACDJA01 (sample SAMN14253289, study PRJNA609438) | sludge metagenome | isolation source: initial anaerobic sludge | collected 2018-12-20 | reverse complement strand
CGGCGAGGAGGTCTTCATCCTCTCGGAGAACGAATCGACCTACATCCCCCTGGGCACCCGGCACCGGCTGGAAAACCCGGGAACGATCCCGCTGGAGATCATCGAGGTGCAGTCGGGGAGTTATCTGGGGGAGGACGATATTGTGCGGTTTGAGGATGTGTATGCGCGCTGTTGAGGATGTGGAGTGAACCCGCCCTAAGGCGGAGATTTTCTCCATTGGAGATGCCCTGGACTCATTGGCGCAAGCGTGCCTGCACAATTTGGTTAGTAAGACGATATGCATCTCCGGAATAGTATTGAACTGATTTTCTATAAGGCGTATGCAGACATCAAAGCCGAGACGGCTCGCTCGTATCTCGGGATCCTATGGTGGCTGATCGAGCCCGTTCTATATTTGTGCGCGTTCTACATTCTGTTCGTGCTCGTGATGCAGCGTGGCGGACCGGATTTCGTCCCCAACTTTTTGTGCGGCGCCATTGTTTGGAAATGGTTCGATAGCGGCCTGAAAGGGGGAGGGCATTCAATCAGTGCCAATCGCGGCCTGCTGCAACAGGTGTATGTCCAGAAATTCATCTTTCCGGTGATTGCCGTGCTCGGGAGCAGCGCGCGCTTTTTTCCCGTTTTTGCCGTATTCACGACTTTCCTGCTCTTGTATGGCATGCCAGTTCGGGAGACATGGCTGGCTGTGCCATTAGTCATGTTGGTTCAGTTCAGCCTGGTGCTGGCACTGGCGATGCTGCTCAGCGCGATCACTCCTTTCCTGCCCGATATAAAAGTCGCTATCGACAACGGGATGATGTTCTTGTTCTTCATATCCGGGGTGTTCTTCAACATCAATGAAGTTCATGAGCCCTTGCGCAGCTATTTATTGCTGAATCCCATGGCGGGTCTGATCGACGAATACAGGAATATCATGATTCGCGGACTTTGGCCGGATGCCGGGCGCCTGAGTGCGATTTTTCTGTCTTCGGTCGCTGTCGGTTGTGTTGCGTACCTGCTGCTCAAGCGGCTCGATCACAAATACGGCAAGGCCAGATTCTGATGAGTAATCGGGATGTTCTGATAAGTGCCCAGAACGTGGGCGTATCATATTCGATACGCGAAGGGCTTTTCCGCTGGTCCAAATTCACGCCCCTCGAAGGTATCTCGTTCGACTTGCACCGCGGCGAGACGATCGGTGTCATCGGCCGCAATGGCGTCGGTAAAAGTACCTTGTTGCGCCTGCTCGCCGGCATCCTCGAACCGGACACCGGACGTATCATGAATTGCGGTGCCCGGGTTTCGTTGTTGTCATTGGGCGTCGGTTTCGTTCCGCATCTGACTGGCCGGCAGAACGCGATGCTCAGTGGCATGCTGCTCGGGCTCAGGAAGGCGGACATCGCCCGAAAGATGGATGCGATCATCGAATTTTCGGATCTGGGGGCATTCTTTGATCAGCCGCTGCAGACCTATTCATCGGGTATGCGCGCGCGTCTTGGATTTTCGGTTGCCATTCAGATCGATCCGGATGTCCTGCTGATCGACGAGGTGCTGGGGGTAGGCGACGAGGAATTCAAGAAGAAATCGACTGGCGAGATGAAAAAACTGATCAAGTCCGAGAAGAGCGTCGTTCTGGTATCGCACAATCTTGCCACAGTAAAGGAGTTGTGCGACAGAGTAGTCTGGATTGAATGTGGTCTTATAAAGAAAATCGGGGCTGTTGAAGAAGTCCTGGATGCATACGCCGCAAGTGTTATCCAACGGCGATAGCGAATGCATGTACCTTGTAATATCGAGCGCGTGTTGGACAGGCAATGCGCTTGTTGTTGCATGACAAGTCTAAGCGAGTAAACGGTTTGCAATGAAAATCAATGTCTGCGTTGTTAGTGGTTCTGTGAATATGTCGTGTTTCATAAGCGGAGCGCGAAGGCATACCATCGTAACTAATCGGGTTGTTTATGGAAGGTGACAATAAACCGATCTTCATAGTCGGGTCTGGTCGGTCGGGAACCAGTGTGCTCACGTGGTGCTTGGGGCAGCACCCGAACATTCTGCCGCTCCCCGAAACGCATTGGATCGCGCGCTTGAGTGTGCGCATGCGACAGTTCTATCAGTTCGGAACTGTGCATGGCCGCTATTCACATCTCGGGGCTCTTGATTGGTCGGAAACTGATTTCTATGCCGAGTTCGGTCGTTTTGTCGATCAATTTATTGTAAATACCCGTGAACCTAGGCTGCGATTCATAAGGAATCTGTCGGCGAAGCGGCGTGGCCTGAACGACGAGCAAATAGCTGAATTGGAGCGCAAGGGTGAGATCAGTCCGGACCCGACGCTCGTATCGGCGAAGAATTATCAGGTTATACGCTCACCGCATGACCCCAAAAAACGCTGGGTGGATGGCGGGCCTGAAAACACATTCTACATGTACAGCCTTTCGCTGCTTTTTCCCGCGGCCAGGTTTATACATCTTCTGAGAGATCCGAACGACGTGGCGAGATCGTTCATGAAATTCTCGCAGGCAGGTACTGGCGGGTTGGATCATAGTGAACGAGAGGCGTACAAACAGTGGAGGCGCTTCGTCGAATACGCTGTAAAAGGCGAAAAGGCCCTGGGTAGCGAGCGTGTGCTGCGGCTGGCATATGAAGATCTGATCAACGATCCCGAGGCTTCGCTTCGGAAGTGCTTTGCCTTTCTGGAAGAGGAATTCACCTACGATGCACTGCTGCCTCTGCAGGAAAGGATCAACAGTTCTTCGGCAGGTAGCGAAGAGTCTAGGATCAAGATTCCGACCACTAAGGAAGGTATGGAAGCCAATGCGTTTTATCGATCGATAATCAAATCGATGCCGTCAACGCCCGATGGGGCTGTATTAGAAGAGTTGGCAGAGCATTATCGTAAGTACGCAGATGAGATCAATAATTGAATGTTCATTAAACAGGCGGGCATGGCCTGCTGACGATGGTGAGCAGTCAATGAGGATCATCCGGGAACGATACAATGAAGATACTTATAGATACGAGCACGAACACCCTTGAGAAGACTGACGCTGCGGGCAGTAAGACTGTCCTTCCGCTCTATTCTGACGAAGGATTCAGGATCGTTTCCGATGTGTGGCTGACCCAGGAATGGAATCAATTGCACTGGCAATCATTTTCCTGGTTCGGATTTCAGGTCTGGCAGTTTCCTGAGGATCTGTTGCGTCTTCAGGAAGTGCTGGTAAAGCTGCGCCCAGATGTGATTGTAGAGACAGGAATCAATCACGGCGGCAGTGCGATATTTTTCGCATCGCTGTGCCGATTGCTTGGTAAGGGAAGAGTTATATCAGTAGACATCAGTATCCCGGAAGACGTCAGGCTCGCGATCGAGAAAAGTCCATTTTCTGATTGTATAACCCTGATCGAAGGCGATTCGGCGTCAAATGAGGTCGTCTCGGCCATCCGCAATCAGATCGGTGAGAATGAAAAGGTATTCGTCTTTCTGGACAGTGACCATTCTAAGGCGCATGTAATGCGGGAACTGCAGGCCTATTCCGGATTGGTTTCGCCTGGATCGTATATCGTTGCGACGGATGGTGTCATGCAATCTCTCGCAAAGACGCCGTACGGCCGGGAAGAATGGGTCAGCGATAACCCGGCGGCGGCCGCGAGGGAATTTGCGGCATTTCATAAGGAGTTCGTCATCAGGCGTCCTGCAGCGCTATATGGCGACCAATACGTGGTTGAAAGCATGACATATTGGCCTGATGCGTGGTTGTATCGCCTGCCCACTGGGGCGGACGACTAGTATGCACGCAAGTTCCTACGAAAAAATGCAGTCGTTCCGTCAGCGGTATCTGCAGGGACGTGAAGCCGAAGCGCTACGCATCTATGACCTGGGGAGCCAGGACGTCAATGGCAGCTATCGTCCGATTTTTTCAGGGACAGCCTGGCATTATGTTGGGTTGGATATGGCAGAGGGAAATAATGTCGACATTGTGCTGCGCACACCCTATGTGTGGCGCGAAGTCGCGAGCTCCTCGGCCGATGTGATTATTTCAGGCCAGGCGTTCGAGCATATCCAGTACTTCTGGATCACGATGGCGGAGATCGCCCGTGTCCTAAAGCCAGGTGGTTTGTGTTGCATACTGGCTCCATCGAGCGGACCGGAGCACCGCTATCCCCAGGACTGTTGGCGATTCTATCCGGACGGGATGAGTACGCTTGCGCATTTCGCGCAAATGGAGGTTCTGGAAGCGACAACGCAATGGAACGATCTCGGGTATGCGGATGGCAGCGACTGGTGGCACGATTCCATGCTGGTTTGCCGCAAGCCGGATCTTGGGTCTTGGTGGAAAATCAAAAGCGACCTGAAGCGTTGGCTGCAGCATCGTGCAATGACGATAGGCATGAGATGAATTCGAATAGATTTCTGGAGCTTTCCGCGCAAGAGCCAAAGGACTGGACCCCCGGCGATATCAGCGAGGTCGTTTCATGGCAAGGCCATATTCCTTTTGCCGTATCCCTCGTTCGTGTGTTGCGTCCTCGATGCTTCGTTGAACTGGGTACGCACAAGGGCGACTCTTACCTGGCCTTCTGTGAGGCTGTAGTTCGTTGTTCAGGAACTACGCGTTGTTATGCGGTGGATACCTGGGCTGGAGACAAACATGCCGGCCACTATGGCGATGAAGTGCTTGAGGAATTGCGTGCCAAGCATGACGAAAAATATGGCGCATTCTCGACACTGATACAGTCGACATTCGACGCAGCTCTGGATCGGTTCGATGATGGCTCGGTGGATCTTCTTCATATCGACGGCTTGCATACCTATGAAGCGGTAAAGCAGGATTTCGAGTCATGGAAAGACAAGCTCAGTGATCGTGCGGTCGTGCTTTTCCATGACACAACAGTGCATAGAGACGACTTCGAAGTATGGCGTTACTGGCAGGAGCTGTCTGCGCAGTATCCCTCGTTCGAATTCCCGCATTCGAATGGGCTTGGTGTTCTGGCGGTGGGTAGTGAAGCCGTCGATCTGCTTCCGGATCTTTTTCGTATAGATGTCACAACCCAAGAGCGCATTAGGCATCTGTACAAAGTGCTGGGGGATGCTGTTGTATCCCAGGGTCTATGGAAGCTGCTCACTATGGAGCGTTCGGCTAGTCATTCTCGGATTGGCGATCTTGAGCGCAGGGTATCGGATCTGTCGGCCGAGATAGAGCGTCTGAATGGCGATGTGGAGCTATCCAGCGCACAAACCCTGGATACAGAGAAGCTTTCGTCTGAGATCGTCGCGAGTCGCGCTCGCATCGCAAAGCTCAATACTGCGCTCAAAGAGCGTGACGAACGCGTAACTCTGCTGAACCGTCAGCTCACGGATGTTTTGAATTCCAGATCCTGGAAAATGGTCTCCTCGATACATCCTCTCATGCGGGCCCTGAGCTTCACGTATAAACATCCGCATGCTGCCATGCTGGTGTTGATGCGCAAGGCCTATCACCGCCTGCCGGTATCGGCAGTCCAGAGAAATCGCATAAAGGGCTGGTTTTATGTACGTTTTCCATCGGTTTTCTCCCGTACACTGTCGTATAGTCTATGGAGAACACAGGCTGTTGGTGCGGAACTGAAGAATGTTGCATACCCCACACCCGAAACGACAGGACCGGGGTTCGAGCTTATGTGTCCCGAAAATCCGCTCGTTTCGATCGTCATCCCTGTCTATGGGAAAATTGCCTACACCTACCATTGCCTCCTTTCGCTGTGGTCGCATTATTCGAAGTACAGCTTCGAAGTCATCGTCGTGGATGACAGTTCGCCGGACGATACGGCAGACGTTCTGAAGACTATCGGTGGCATCCGCATCGTCACGAACCAGGAAAATCTCGGCTTCATACGTTCCTGCAACGAGGGTGCGCGCCATGCCAGAGGGCGGCTGCTGGTGATGTTGAACAATGACACCATCGTCAGGCCGGGCTGGCTGGATGAACTGGTCGATACATTCAACTGCATCCCCGGCGCCGGGCTCGTAGGTTCGAAGTTGCTGTATCCGGACGGTCGCCTGCAAGAGGCGGGAGGTGTGATCTGGAAGGATGGGTCTGGCTGGAATTATGGTCGCCTGGAGGACCCCAATCACCCGAGATTCAGTTATCTCCGCGATGCCGATTATTGCTCCGGAGCGTCACTGATGATCACCAGGACACTATACGACCGTCTCGACGGCTTCGATGAACATTATCTCCCGGCTTACGGCGAAGACTCAGATCTGGCCTTCAAGGTGAGGCAGGCAGGATATCGGGTCCTCTATCAGCCGCTTTCGGAGGTGGTTCACTTCGAAGGTATTACTTCCGGGAAGGATGTCAATTCCGGCGTCAAGGCATATCAGATCGAAAATGCCAAGAAGCTCTATTCGCGCTGGGCTACTGCTATGGAAAAGCATGGCGATCCTGGCAAGATGCCGGATATAGCCAAGGATCGAAACATCACGGGGCGGGTGCTGGTGTTGGATCACTGTACACCGACGCCGGACCAGGATGCTGGGTCGATAACAGCCGTCAACTTGATGCGTATTTTTCAAGGGCTCGGCTTCAAAGTGACGTTCGCACCGGAAGACAATTTTTTGTATCTCGATCCCTATACGCGGGATCTCCAGCGGATCGGAATTGAGTGTCTGTATGGCCCCTACGTCACGTCGGTGGAGCAACATCTTGCGGACTGTGGCTCACATTATGATGTGGTCGTGGTGTTTCGTTTGCTGGCGGCCGAGCGCAATGTGCCGCTGATCCGGAAATATTGCCCCAACGCGAAGATCGTCTTTCATACGTCCGATCTCCACCATCTCCGTGAAATGCGCGAAGCGGAGCTGGCCGGTTCCGATCTTTTGCGGACTTCCGCGGCGAAGACCCGAGACAGAGAGCTGTCGCTGATCAGAATGGTGGATGCCACCATCGTCCATAGTACGCACGAGAAGACGATGTTGGACCAGGAACTGGGTTTCTCGGATCAAAACAGCACGGTTTTCCTGTTCGGGTGGGCAATCGAGATCCCGGGTACTCATGTTCCTTTCGATCCGCGGAATGGATTGGTTTTCGTGGGCGGGTTTCAGCACCAGCCTAATGTCGACGCTGCCGTCTACTTCACGCAGGAGATTTTTCCGATCGTCAGACAGGCGCTGCCCGGTGTCGTATTCAGAATCGTGGGCAGTCGCGCAACGCCGGAAGTTCTCGCGCTGGCCGGCGATGGCGTAGAGGTGCTCGGCTACGTGGAGGATCTGGGCTCCGTGTTGGATCAGGCCCGCATGAGCGTAGTTCCGCTCAGATACGGGGCCGGCATCAAGGGCAAGATTGGCACGAGCCTCAGCCATGGATTGCCATGCGTTTCTACCACGATTGGTGCGGAGGGCATGGGATTGGCCGAGGGTGACGGTGTCATCATCGCTGATGACCCTACCAGCTTTGCGAACGCCATCATCGACTTGTATACGAACAGATCGCTCTGGGATTCCAGTTCTGAGGGGGGAGTGGAATTCGTACGCCGAAACTACTCCCTGGACGCAGGTGTTGGCATCATAGAATCGTTGTTGCGCGATATCGGACTTTCGTCAGTCACGTTCCTCAAGCATCCATTTACGCGCCGCCCTTGCGTGGAGGCTTCCGCTGAGATCGAGTACCTTGCAGATCAGATCAACGATTACAGGATATTGGAACGGGATATTCATGCGAAAGAGCAATACGCAGACTGGGTCGCGGGTTCAGAAGTTGACGCATGTCGTAAGCGCGAGAGCCACATTTCTAACATGCACGGGCGCTCGGAAAGCTATACGCTGCCCGGTTTCTGCAGAGTTTGCGAGAGGAATGTCGATTTCCTCGTCGATCGACTGTGCGGTGCGCAGGATTTCGGGGACGACTGGTTGCCGAACTGGCGCGAGCGCATGGTCTGTTCATGCTGTGGGCTGAACAATCGCCAGAGGGCGATGGCGTTCACTGCACGCTCTATCGTCAGGAGCTATCGAGATAAGCGTCCTGATGTCTATTTGATGGAGCAGGTGACACCTATCTATCGGTGGATGGTCGGATCGGTGCCCCAGGCGACATGTACGGGGAGCGAGTACCTTGGAGATGACGTTCCCGGCGGAAAGGTTGTCAAAGGCATCCGGCACGAAGATGTGGAACGTCTCAGCTTTCCTGACGAGAGCTTTGATCTGGTGATCAGCAACGATGTGCTGGAGCATGTCGTCAATCCGATGGAGGCACTGAAGGAAGCCAACAGGGTGTTGCGGCCGAAAGGCGCATTACTCATGACAGTTCCATTCTTCCTCGATGCCCAGAACAGTCTCCGTCGTGCTTATGTGCGTGACGGGAAAGTGGAACATATTCATACGCCCGTCTACCATGGGAATCCCGTTTCCGACGAGGGTTCGCTGGTCTTCACTGACTTTGGCTGGGATCTTCTGGACGATATCCGCCGTGCGGGGTTCGCTGAGGTCAGGTTGCATTTCTACTGGTCTGAAATATACGGCCATCTTGGCGGCGGCCAGCACTATATCCATGCCGTAAAAGGCTGAGAATTGAAACTCGATTTGGGAATTTACAAGTGATCGAATCATATTTGCCTGAACTGCATGGCCTCTCGAAAGGCATACGAAAAGGTCGAAATGTCTATGAGGGCTATCAGCGTGGCTGGGGTATACAGTTCGGAGGCCTCAGAGACAAAATCCAGAAGGATCCTTTGTACAAGGAGGCATTCGCCGTTGCCAGGGATCGGACCATAATGAGCGAAGAAAACAGGATGAATATCTTCCTCATTCTGCGTTTCTTTCTGGGGGCGATTCCATTCGGACATATCATCGAATACGGCTCCTATCGTGGGGGCAGCGCGATTTTCATGGCCTATATAGCAAAAAAACTCTACCCAGGCATGAAGGTGTTCGCGCTCGACAGCTATGAGGGCATGCCGGCTACCGACAAGAATGTCGACGCGCATAATGCCGGTGATTTTGGCGATGTTGACTTTCAGGCCCTGCAGCGCCGTATCGACGAGCTCAATCTCGACAACCTCGTGCTCGTAAAAGGATTTTTTGAAGAGACGAATGGAGGCGTGATGTCTCAGGCCGGCAAAATCAGTCTTGCGCATATCGATTGCGACATCCAGCCGGCGGTCAAATTTTCCTATGAAGGCGTCAAGCCGTTCATGGTGGATGGTGGATATATCGTGTTCGATGATGCGACAGTATCGAGCTGCATCGGTGCGACGGAGGTCGTGGAAGATCTGCTGATACGCCGCGATGGTATGAATTCAGAGCAGATCTGGCCCCATTTCGTGTTTCGCACATTCCAGGAACAAAACTGAGGTCGGTGATGAAAGAATGCAGCAAATCGATTCAGCGCAGGCTTGGCGATTCCAATTTCATCCGCAGATATTTCGTTGGAGAAGGGTTGGATATCGGCGGCAAGCCCGATCCACTGGTTCTCTACAAGGAATTCTTCCCTCTGATGAAGAATGTCCGGACATGGGACTGGGATGATGGAGATGCGCAGTTTCTGAACGGCATCGCCGATGGTTCGCAGGACTTCATCCACAGCAGCCACTGCCTGGAGCACTTGGTCGATCCCGTCGAGGGGTTGCGCAACTGGTTTCGTGTCGTTCGCGAAGGCGGGTATCTTATAGTCACGGTTCCGGATGAAGACCTTTACGAGCAGGGTGTCTTCCCCAGCACGTTCAACCGAGATCATAAATGGACGTTCACGGTGTTCAAAACCAGCTCCTGGAGTGACCGTTCGATAAACCTCATTGATCTTGTACGCAACCTGGGGCCTGCTACGGAGATCATCAAAATCGAGCAACTGAATGCCAGTTATCGATTCGACTTGCCACGCTACGACCAGACGATCACTCCTGTCGGCGAATGCGGAATCGAGCTCATCATACGCAAGAGACCGGCTAATGAGGTGGAAGCCGGTGGGCGATGTGCCGATGCTGCGAGTCAACCGGAACGAGAGATACGTCTGCACCTGAATCAGTACCGGCGGGACATGCAGAACATGAAACGATCCAATGAAGGTGAGCCTCCCTTCAGTGACGATGTGCCTTTGTAAAGGATTAGCTGATGATCGTTCGGGCTAGAGCGCCATTAAGGCTTGGGATTGCGGGCGGCGGGACAGATGTATCTCCATATTGCGATCTATATGGTGGATACGTCCTGAATGCCACTATCGATCTCTACGCGCATACGACCCTCGAATCCTGTGACGACAGCAGGGTGTATTTCGAGGCGCGCGATTACCAGAGACAGGTATCGATCAACATTGACGACATCGACGATGTCACGACGGCTGATTGCGACCTGGTGCTGCATCTAGGGGTGTACCGGAGGATAGTACGCGACTATCTGCATGGCATATACCCCAGCCTTAGAGTCACCACGTATTCAGATGCGGCGGCAGGGTCTGGCCTAGGGACGTCATCGACGCTCGTCGTATCGATGATCAAGGCATTCGTGGAGTATTTCAGTCTTCCACTGGGGGAGTATGAGATCGCGCATCTCGCCTACGAGATCGAGCGGATCGATGTCGGTCTGCAGGGTGGTAAACAGGATCAATATGCCGCGACGTTCGGGGGCTTCAACTTCATGGAGTTTTACGATGGTGATCGTGTCATAGTCAACCCGTTGCGCATCAAGAATTGGATTGTGTCCGAGCTGGAATCCTCGCTGGTATTGTATTTCACCGGGATATCGCGTGATTCCGCTCGCATTATCTCCGGTCAGGTGGATCGCCTGAAAGAGAAAAGCCCGGTCACAACGTCGGCACTGGACAGCATAAAGGACAGCGCCGTACGGATGAAGGAAGCCTTGCTGAAAGGCGAGCTCAAGGAATTCGGCGGCTGGTTGGATAGCTCATGGCAGGCAAAGAAGCGCATATCCGAAAATATCAGCAACATCGCCGTCGAAACTGCCTACGACATGGCAAAGTCCGCGGGGGCGTACGCAGGTAAGGTTTCTGGTGCTGGAGGTGGTGGATTCATGATGTTCCTGGTCGATCCCGTGCGTCGCATCGACGTTATAAGGGCTCTGAGTGCCACCCAGGGTAAAGTCATGAGCTGTCACTTTGTGAAGTGGGGTACCGAAGGATGGAGGATCGTGTGAGATCGCATCTGGAGCACGAACTGAGTGAAGCTGCGCGAGTCATCGGTCTGGTCCTGAAAGATAAACTTCTTCAGGAAAGGCTTTTGTCCGTCGCCGGTGCTTGCATCGAAGCCGTGAGGCGTGGCAACAAGATCATGTTCGCTGGCAATGGCGGCAGTGCCGCGGACGCCCAGCACTTCGCTGCCGAGCTTGTGGGTAGATTCTATTTTGATCGCGGCGCACTCTCGGCAATGGCGTTAACAACAGATACATCAATGCTTACAGCCATCGGGAATGACTATGGGTTCGAAAGAATCTTTTCGAGACAAATAGAAGCTAATGGAAGGGCGGGCGATGTGTTCATTGGTATGTCGACATCGGGAAGTTCGAAGAACATTGTTCAGGCAGTTATGAAGGCCAGGGAAAAGGGCATCCTTACCGTTGGCCTGATAGGGGCCTCGCCATGCGAACTGGAACGTATCTGTGATCATTGCATAAAATCGCCTAGCGAATCGACGCCAAGGATTCAAGAGGTGCATACAATCATCGGGCACGTGTTGTGCTCCTTGATTGAGAAGAATTGTTAGGTACGCAAATCAGACTAAAGCTAATTATGGCGTTCGCCAAATAAGAGACGTTAGGCGCATGGAATATATTTTTGTATCTGGATGCGGCAGATCTGGCACAACTCTTATTAATCGGATACTCGCCTCACATCCTATGATAGTCATAGGTATGGAGCGATATATGCGATTGTATACGAAAAGCTTTGATCAATTCGTACCTGAGTTATTCGAATATGAAAGGTTTTTCGACTTCAGGGAGACAGATAGCGGGCATTTCGCGAAAGGGATTTCGAGCGCAACTCGCGAATACTACCAGAGCATAATGAATAAATGGCAGGATAGGCTATATATCGGTGACAAAATACCAACTCTTTTTGAAAATTTTCCGGAAGTGAGTAAACGATTCACGAGGGTGAAATTCGTTCACATCACGCGGCATATTTATGACGTTGCGAAGTCCTGGGAGATGCGTAAGCGGCAAGGTACCTTGCCGGCCACATATGATTACAAAAAATCCGTCGAATTCTGGAACTCCGCGTTGATTAAAGCACTTGAGTACCGGTCTAAACGGCCCTCCGAAGTACTGTTGATAGATTATGAACGGATATTTGGCGAAGGAAATATCGATCGCCTGCTTGGTCTCGTCGATCATCGATTGAGCATCGAGCCGATAAAGGGCTTCATCGATAAAATGGCGCACCAAGCGAAGGCTCTCGAGGAAAAACGGAAGGACTCGTCGCTTACGGATCAGCAGATTGCCTATATAGACAAAACTGCTCGCTTTGATCTATGGAACGTCTGAATAAGTCATGAAAAACACCAATCCCATTTCACGATGCTGATATTTTTCATGGGTAATCGTCTTTTTCGCCAGTATTGCGCTCGGTTTTCACCGGCTTTCGCACCGGATTGTGCGATTCCGCGTGTTTCAGGCGCACGTACCCCGCG
>JACDJA010002619.1_pt1 | contig 12589 bp, 10 predicted proteins | sample 7449241 | NCBI WGS metagenome assembly JACDJA01 (sample SAMN14253289, study PRJNA609438) | sludge metagenome | isolation source: initial anaerobic sludge | collected 2018-12-20 | reverse complement strand
TGGAATATGCTCTCTGACTGTTGCTGCTACTGCTGATGATGCTGCTGCTGATGGTCTTAATCCTTGTTTTAGTGGAATATGCTCTCTGACGATTTCATTAATCTTGCAAACGAATTTTAAACATTGTCTTAATCCTTGTTTTAGTGGAATATGCTCTCTGACAAAGTATAACAATCTTATTGAAAAACATTCATTGAGTCTTAATCCTTGTTTTAGTGGAATATGCTCTCTGACCAGCTTCATGGAATTGGTACAGCATTCAGGAAGCAGTCTTAATCCTTGTTTTAGTGGAATATGCTCTCTGACATTTGGGATACAACCATAAGGGTGGTGGTTCTAAGTCTTAATCCTTGTTTTAGTGGAATATGCTCTCTGACGAAGCATATTACTTAATGAAGGCGAAGAAATAAACAGTCTTAATCCTTGTTTTAGTGGAATATGCTCTCTGACTGCACTTTATTATTAGCGTTGATAATCAACAATATACGCTGTTGTTTTAACACTCATTATGTCTTTTTAGGCCGAATTTAACTAAAAAATTGTGAGCACAAAGGTAATGAGGTTATCAATCCAAATGCATGATTTTTATCAACAAATTTCAATATGTCAAAGAACGTATGGGAACAACCTTCTGATTTATCTTTCACATCTTTTGTCCCTAATAATCGATGGTATAAATATAGCGAAAATTACGGCATTACATGCACCACTTTCCAGGATAATTGATTATTTTTGGGGTTTAAGTTTCTTATGGCACGTCCTTTATAAGTTTGTCCGTTGGTAAGTGCAGCTTCTTTTATCAGATAAGAAGGCACAAAGGCCCCATCCAGAATGCCAAATAGCTTTCCCGGGGGAATTAACAGTTCTCCTGAAACATGCTTTACGCTTTCCGAAGGAGCTTCTTCACTTACGGCAGCCGACAATATTCGATAAACCTCTGTGGTTTCTCCGCGATGGTTGACGTGGGAATTTAATTGTGCTATTCGGGCACTGAGCATCGTTCCGGCTTTCAAATCATTTAAAAAATGGGGAGACCTGGCTTTTGCCATTTTATAATCGGGCATTACAAACCAAACCCATCCGGACTCTAACACCCGGTCGATAACAATTAAGGTAGAGGAGACTTCACCAAAAAGCAGTGCCTGGGCCTCCTGAGCTGCAACCTTGAAATCAAGCATCTTACCTCCCGAGGTCTTACTGTGCTTGTACCATTGGCTATGCTGCCAGGTAACAACACTGGTTGTCAGCCTCCAGCCATTTAGCTCCCGCTGTTTAATAATTTCATCCACCTCCTGTTTGGCCTGGATGTAATACTCATGCTTCAACAGGTGCATAGCGAGTCGCTCACGCACTTTTACCTTAAACTCGGCCGGAGCCTTGCACGAAACGGCCTTAACAAGGCAGAGAAGCTGGCTGTCGGCATCATCCAAAAGATTACTCAACTGATTCCATATCCAAAATTCGTCCGGCTTTTTTTGAGCAAAGGGCAGGAATGCTTCCAGCGCCTCACCTTTTTTGTTGAGGGCATTGAGCAAAAATGAAAGATGGTAGCGAACAAAGTTCAGTTGTGTATTTTTATCTAACAGGCTTCTGCCCGCGGTTACCAGGCCGTTTATCTCTTCTTCAACACCGGGGCCTGGGGGTTCAAGCACCCTTTGCATCACCTCTTTTGCGCAATGTATAAACACTTGTTCAGCCAGGGCCATGGGCGGATTGGGCTCATCACCTCTTTCGGGAAATATATCGGTACCGGTAAAGTGATGCCAGCCCCACCACGACATAAAGGAGCTTCGGTTTGGCATATCGGGGATGCCCATCGTTACATTTAGCAATGCCCGATGGCCTTTAGAATCGATGGAAGGCACCGATAACAGAAGTGGCATCAGCCTTTCTGCAAAAGATGCTGAAAAAGTTTTATTGAGCTTCAGCTTTTTTAAAAGGATAGCAAGCTGCCAGTCTATCTGCTCAACCAGCATCGACTCCTCAGAGGGGATTTGAAGCTGTGTAATCTGATTCATCACTTTTAGCACAGCCCGGGAGTCAGGTTTTCCGATCTTTGTTTTTAAGAAATCGAATAAAACCCATCCCAAAGCGCGGGTAGCCCAAATATTACCGGGTTCCAGGCGTTTCCACTCATGGGCCATGCGCCATGCCTCATTGAGTCTGTTATTTTTACGCAATTCGGCTATTTCTTTAAAGCTCATACCTATATCTTTAAAGCCATATCACCAGGGTGAACCCTGGATAAAGAGATGCTGTTGTTTAGGGTGCAACTCTCAATTCATTCACAAGGCGGTTAAGCATTTCATCCTGCTTTCCCAATGTAGATTTTGGTTGCGAAAAGGAAAAAACATGTTGGGCATTGTACCAAAATGGATGGTTTCAACCAATGTCCTAAAATCAGGATGGCTGCATTGAACCCAGGTTGTGCGCGTAAAGCCGGCATTGCCGTACCAAAGACGCACAGTGCAATTTTGTTGGGCTCTTTTGAAAGTGAGAAAAACCTGATAATCTAAATATTCAAAATTCATCTCCATCTCCTGCTCACGGGTAATCTTTATAAGACGCTCAATCCGGATACCCATAAAATTTTCCGACCCATTTAAAGGGTACATGCCTGGCTGCACCCTTCTCAGTTGCTGGATCTCTTTTACCACGTAGTTGCTGAGTGGCGAATGCGAAACGGCATCGAGCGCCACCAGAGATGTTGCGGCGCGGGTTATTGCCGTATAAGCCCAACGAAAGAAGCCTGCCGTACGGGTTCCGGTAAACACGTTAAAATCGACCATCACATGGTCCCACTCGCCACCCTGCGATTTATGGCAGGTAATGGCGTAACCATACCTGGCCTGAACCGCGTTAAAATAGATGTCCTTTTTCATCCTCTCCTTAAAAGAGGCACTTTTAGGCGTTATGCCTGATTTCTGCATCCGGTTTTTAAAGTCAATGTACAAAGCCCTCTGATCGTAGGGATGCAGGGAACCGGTAGGAGCAGTTAAAAAATCATCTAAAATGGTGCATTTTAATACAACAGATTCCCCGCTGAGGGTGGGCACCTGAAGCAACACATCGCGAAACACCAGCCGACGGCTTACCACTTTACCACCTTTCACCTGGAAGTGCGGCTGGGCTATGTAACTTATCTCCCCTACCTGAACAACTTTGGCAAAAGTGCCATTGTACAGCTCCACATCACCGTTGTAATTATTTTTGGTGATGATGAGTGTATCTTTATTTTGTAATGGCAAACCGGGTTTAACATATCGCATCTCGCGAATTATTTCGTTGTAAAACAGTGCCTGCTGGTTGGCATATGTTATAACCATGCAATTATCCACCCCTGCCTTTTTAATCATCCCCATATAAGCTTCCCTGAAATGCAGGGATTCAGTTTTCTCTACAACTTCGGAATGGCAGTGAAGATCGAAATCATTGAATTCATTTTTTTCCAGGGCGTCACGAATATCGGTGGCCGATTTAAGGATGCCACTACCGGCTATTTGGCGAACCACCTGGCGCAGCCATACTCCAGTCGATTGGATAGAATGGGCTTCAAGCAAATAAGGCTCATCCAACGCCGGCGAAAAACTCATATTCACAGGCGGCAACTGGGCTTTGTCGCCAATAAAAATAATTTTGCGGTTATCGGAACCGGCAAAAACAAACTCTAAAAGATCGGTAAGAAGGCGCCCGCTGCCAAATACAAAAAACTCGTTGTCGTTATAAACATCCGATATCATCGAGGCTTCATCTACCAAAAATACAGTATTTACAGGATGATTATTTCCGGCGATCTGAAAATAATATTTGAAAGAGGTACCCTCCTCTTTTTCGAGCAGACTCTGAATGTTGTAGATGCCGCGGTGAATGGTACAGGCACTCTGGCCGGTGCGTTTTTGAAGAACCATGGCGGCGCGGCCGGTGGGCGCCATCAACACGAAATGCTGTTGGACACTGCCAAGATAACGGCACAAACCATTCAACAGGGTAGTTTTTCCGGTGCCGGCGTAGCCATTGAGCAGGAATACCGAACCGGTACCGGTTAAAAAGCGCTCCACCCTGCTAAGCGCCTTTTGCTGATCGGAGGTGAGCTCAAGTTCCGTGAAGCAGCCGAAAATATCCATGGCAAAATATTAAATCACCGGGTAGGCACGAAATTGCACGAAGCTGAACCGGGAGGTTTTATCGCCTCCATTCTGGCTAACCACCTCCCTTTGAGTGGTGGAAGCCACACAGTCAATACCCTGACGGGTCAACAGCTGTGCCAGAGCAAAACAAAAAGTGAGCTCACCCATCAGGTGCACGGCATGAGGGCCAGGCTCCTGTTTTAACTTTCGCAATATCCTATCCAGATAATCACGAGCCAGCGCCTCGATATGATGACCGTCGCCCGCCGGGTCCACCAGGGGAAAGGGCAAGTCTTCCACCCTGCCCCAGGGGAGGGCGGCTTCAACCTGAGGCTGCTCCCAAAGGGCGGAGGGGTGGTTGGAGAGATTGATGAGCATGGGAGGTTAATAAATATTTAATATTTCTTTGATATTCTTTTCAGATTCTATCTCTCTATTTCCACATACTTTAATCCGATATTGGCCAGCTCTTTCAATATGATCTTTCATATTCGGCAAAGGGGTAACCCCATCGTCTTGATATATTTTTGATAAAGTAAACACAGAAGTATTAACAAACAGCCCCAGCCGTTTTTGCAATGAATCGGATTTGTAAATGATATCTGCAAGTAAATTTTGCCTTCGCTCCTTTCCTTCGGCATCTTTTACCGTCATGGTAATGCCCGTTTTACATTCGATGGTGTACAATTTATTGTTATATACAAACATCACATCCATTTCATTCAGAACCCCTTCCTTGGTTATTTCATATCCTATTCCAATATCGGATGACTCCAATTCAAGCTCATTTTTTACTTTATTATAAATCAACCACTCAAACCAATCCCCGGTAAGAAATCGAATTTCCGTTTTAAATAATTTACCAGGTTCAATCAGGGGAAGCTCAAAGTAATCGATCAGCACCTGAACTTCAGGATCATCTCCAAGCCTTATTGACTTCTTGTTTCTGTACTTCCTAAGTAAGCTAATGTTATCAAATACACTTTTATCACCCTCCTTGTACTTACCATAAAACTCAAGAAGATAGCTTTGATTATAGGGACAAGCTTGTGCTGACTTTTTAATGCCAAATCCATAAGCCGTTAGGTACTCGTCAAGTAGAACCTTGTGCCGCATTTCAAATGTATCTTTGCCTATTACTGGGTAGATTTTAAGATATGTCTTATCCTGACCGGTAACGTAGTAAATACGGGCACCCAAATCACGGAACACGCTGTTGGCGATAAGAGACATTAACTTGGTGCCACCGGTAATATTTACGATAAATTCATCAGTTTCTCCAAAAGAATGGTCTCTCAATTTTTTTTCAATATCCTTAGGGTCAAAAGGATCAACAACAATTCGCTCCACCGGCAAATCGGAAACACCTGCAGCCTTTATAATCCAATCCACCTGCCCCCGCTTTTCCATTTGGTCAGTAGTTACAAAAAGCAAGCACTTAAGGTTATTTTTAAATTCCTTTATCAATTCCACGTTGGGAATGGTCTGTTCGGAGACCAAACTAATTAATGATTTAGTCACTTTTATATTTTTTTAAGGTTAATGAATCCCATTACCTCTATAACACTTTCTGAATCGGAAACCCGGCGTGTTTTGGGAAAAGGGTAATTCTCATATCTTTCGTTTTTAGGGCGAGAACTGCCCACAATTTTTTTATATAAATAATCTGAAACAATCTCCTCCTTTTTGATCCACGCCCCATTAATAAAGGTCCACCCTACACCATGTCCCAATCGGGTAACACACTCATCCTCATTGCTGTTTAAAACAGCATCCCTAATTTTTTCTAATTCGGAAATATAAGCCTCTACAGATTCAAATTTATCATCCACTTTCCAAAATGCAATCTCTTCCTCCAATAACAGTAAGGTATTGTCATTAACCAGCTTAAACAAGCTATCCAATCCTTCCATCCAAACTGGATGCTTATCAATATATCCTTTCCCTTGATTATATTTCAGCAGACTTTCATTTAACTTTATATCAAGCTCAACCTCATACTCCGTATCTATCGATTCCACTAATTGCTGAACTTTATCATCCAAAATCACTTTTCTGCCATCCTGAATAATATTGAGGCTTTTTAAGTTAAGAGCAACAGTGCATCCCTTTTGAAAATAAGCATCTCCCACCTGCAAAAAGCGAAACACATCTACTTTAGGGTCATTTCCAAACAATATGCCCTCTAGGTTCCGTGATGAGACATATTTCCCACTAGAAACTTCACTCTCAGTTAGCTGCTTTTTCCTATTCCGCATCTCCCAGTTAAAAACTGCAGATCTTAGGGAGCCTTTGATTGTGGAACCAGGAATGTATGGACAACCTTGTCCGTTATGAATGTGTTCCTTTAGGGATATAAAATTCTTATCGGAATCTGCAATTGGTATAATTCTTCGCGAAATATCGTTAAGCGTAACATCCTGCTTCCTTGATTTTAAATAACTAAACAAATCCTCCTTCTTATCGATTATTGAAACCCAGGCATCCACATTCTCACTTCCTATTATGTTAAGAACTTTCCTATCATCAATGACACCTGCGGACAAGGAGTTGTTGAAAGAAGCCTTAATAAACTCGATGTTATTCTGTAAAAAATTGCCATTCCCCACGTGCACAGGCGTTAAAGTGGTAAGCTTAACTTTTGCCATAATACTATATTTTAACTGGTAAATAGAATGCCCTGCCGTCTCTGAAAACCGGATGTAAACTTTCATCGTTCCATTGGGGTCTAACATTCTCAATTTTGCCCTTTGGCTTGTGGGTTCTAAATAACGACCCTTCGGTAAACATATACAGAGATTTCTTTCGAAGATGGCGAAATTTATTATTCGTGGTTCCGGCGATAAACCCACCTCTCTTTATCAGCTGGTAATCATTTTTTTCCATAGGTACTCCTTCCAGCTCTTCTCTTAAGGGGCAATAAAGTGATAGCAATTGATACTTATGGCTGCTTAAATCATCCTCTTTAAATGTTATCGTATCTCTTTTCACTGTAAATTGACCGTTGCCTACGCTTTTATCGGTACCTACTCCAACCGTTCCAGCTATTTCGAGTAATTTTTCAACTTCATTTGTAATTTGCGAACTTCCTTCAAAGAAAAAATACAACCCGCAATCGCGAGAAAAGAAACGTCTATCGAAATAAAAGGGTGCAGAATCCTGTTCTCCACCCCGTGAAACAGAAACACGCTGTTCCAACTCATCCTTGAAAAGTGAGATAGGTTTTTCTTCCCCGGGGAAAAGAAAGCGTCCACACGAGGACAGCTCATCTTTCCTTATTTCAAGTGGTTGCCCTGAAGAAATCGTCTCCCAAAGCGACACAGGTAAAAACTCAATTTTTTTGAGCAATTTTCCAGCCTTTCCACTTTCAATATCTTTTATCTGAAACAGATGGTCAGAAAGGGGGACTGGAAGAAAAAAAAGATGCTTGTAAAAGGGAAAAGCTGAACTTACCCGATAACTTTCCATAAATTCATAAACTCCTTTTCCACCATTTTTCATACTCCACATTGATGCTAATAAACCGGAGATGGTATCGGAATGAAGTGTCTTGCCGGAGGTATCGTAGGTTTCTCCCAATCCCTTACCAATATGCAAAGGGCTCAGGAAATTCAATCTAAAAACAGTTTTTTTTAACATCCTGAACCCGTTTTAATTCTTATAAGAATCCATGTCCTTATCCAAAAATACTAAATTGTTAATCTCAATCTGACCGTAGCCTCTTGAGCCATTACCTCCTATGTAATCATCAATAAGAAGGTTAATAGCCTTTTTTAAGGACTGAATAAGTACTGATTCTGTATCACTTTCAAATACATTCAAAACCATATTCAATTGAAACCGTGCACCTGCCGGAACTCGTTCAAATGTCCGCGGATTCGCCTTGGCAGTAATACGACAAATATTCACCTCCGTTTTGGATTCGGTAAAGGGCAGATCGGTATTTTCAAAATCCTCTATTTTGCTAAGTATGGGTGCATCCCTGACAATGAGCCTCGAAGGCTGCTGCTGGTCCCCCACAGTACCGAAAAGATTACCCGCAGGGTCAGTAGCTCTTTGAGTGGGTCCCCAAATTCCGCGATTTTCGGTGATGGTACCTTCCGACAATTCCAGCAAAGCACGTAATTTACCTTTCAGCGAACTGCCGGGGATATAGGGTTCATTATTTAGCGGATTTCGTACTACAAATTTATCAGGTCCTCCAATATTAAGCGCAGAGTTGGTTCCGCCGATGTGCAATCCGGTTTTTAACTTAATTTCGCCTGATATTAAAATTTTTTTTATTAATTTATTCATGGTCAATTATTTGGTATTAAACAACTTGATTCAATCCTTGCCTCCATAAGCTTTATGATAAGCCAGGATAGCTTCAAAAAAATCAACGAAATTTTTATAGGTAGCTTCATTATCTACCTGGCCATGTGCTAAGTCAAACACTTTTTTAAAGGTATTAATTCCTATACCTCTTTTACCATCTACTCTTGATGCAGCATAAGCCATTTTAGGTTTTAGCAGATAAAAGCTGGACTTTTCATTATCAAATCCTTTCATCTGGATGCGCTTTATTTCCCCAAATACATTCCTGATTTGAGATGTCGTAAGACCGTTGTCCTTAAGGAACTTGCCCAGATCATCAGCAAAAGTAACAGTTCCTTGATTTACTCCTTCCGAAATCCACTGAGGGTCAAAATCCTTATCAAAACGGTCAGGTTGAGGTCTTGGAGACCTTCCACCATAATTTTGTCCCTGCTCCCTAACTGGGGCGTTGTGATGCTGAAAATTAGGTTGTTGCATATTTCCGTTTTTTTTATAAATTAAAACTCATTTGTCCGTGTTTGTAGCTCAGCCAGCCGTGCAGCCAGGTTCCATAATTCAAGAGAGTGATATTTTGAATTAATTTTCGCGTTGTTTATCGTGTTTGAGAAAATATCCTGTTGGCATTGCCTTATCAATACTTGAGCATCCTTATCTTTAATCCGTTCCAACATTCTTCCGAAATCATAAGCCATCATCCATTTGACTTTAGGAGGAATTTCACTCTTATTAGAACCCACGTTCACCAAAACATTTTGTGCCATAGCATGATGCGCTCCAATTTTAGAAATAAAAGATTTTGGTAATGACTTTTTCTCCGATATGATCAATGGAAGGATTTTATCTCTAATTTCGTTCACAACCTTAAATTCATGATCCCAGTTTAAAGGCATCCCTAACAATGTGATAGCGGATTTCTCAAATCGAATCTTTTGGCCCTTCTTCTCCACTTCATAAAAATAACTCTTGGCAGCCTTTTCCATTAATTCACTATCGGCAGAAGCCTTTTTTATCGGGTATTTTCCCGGCACAATGGCAAGTCCGCCGGAGAGGGAAAAGACCGGATTGAAACAAACATATTTATTGAATTCTTCCCTGATCTTATTCCCGAACTGAAGCACTTTGTCCCACCGCCCAACAAGGAAAAGGTCGTCTCCTCCACTATAAATAATGATCGTATTTTCCCGAAAATTATTTTCCCAGATTGTATTGATGTAACCTTTAAAAAACCAATCAAGGTTGCGACTTAAAGATGAATATCTTGAAAGGGTAAGCATCTCTTTGGGTAAGCCATTTCGAAAAATCATTCCCAAGTTGTCTACGTCCATGCGTAGTACACCCAATCGCTTAAATTGACTACTCCCGGCAAGTTTGTCGAAAGTTAATGGATGACCTTCCTCATCCTTAGGAAAATCATTTCCTCCCATATAATCAAAACCAAAAATATTGTTATACCCCTGCAGAGCACTGTTTAAAAAGTCACATTCACCTCTGCTATTTCCATTTATCGTAATTATTTTCACCCGGTCGGCAGAACCTCTCAAGTTCTCTTTTTTGTTTTCCACCTCTTTCTTTGATAAAAAATAGAAGTAAAACCCTAAATGAGCTGGTTCAATAAAATCGCGGTCCTTCCAATAGCTGAGGGGCTCCTGAGAAATTACCAGCAACTCAGCATCTCTTAATTTTTTGCCCAAAACAATTTGCTTCCAGGTTAAATCACTTACGTATTCATTTTCATTTAAAGCTTTGACGCTCATGCCAGTCAATTCCTCACCGGTTATGGCATCACGGACAGCCTCACCACCATTATCAAAGGGTCGAAAGAAGATATTATAACTGTTAAGCAGTCGTTTTGAATATTTATGTTTTTTCCCCGCATTTCTTTTATCGAAAAGCTGCTGCCATGCGTCGCTTAGGTTTCGCTTGCCTCTTGATAAAAAAGTATCTTTACTAATTGTAACATAATCAAGAGAAACAAAAATGGATGTTCCATGAGCCTCAAAGATTTTGTCTTCAATCGCCATTTTACAATTCACATATTTCTCTCTGATTAAAGCAGTATTAGGTGCCAGGATATAAAAGCTTCCACCTGCATTATAAATTACATTGGCTTCAAACAAATTAAGCTCCTTTAAAAGATAAAATACCACAGCATCTGAAAGTAACTTAATGTATAAAGACCTCCCTTTAAGATTCCTAGCTGCCTGCTTACTAAGAATATTGTAAATATAGGACTGTATACCACTAAAATCACCGCCAATCATCAAAAACTCATCTTCTTTTTCATTGCCGGAGGGTTCCTGGGATTTATCGTAAAGACAAACTGCAATTGAGGCAGTTGTCTTTAAATGATCAAAAAGCGACACATCGGGGAAGTTAACAGTACTGGCAGGGATTGAAGAGGTAAACTTTTGCAGAAGATTCAGGAATGTTTCGCTAAAAGATCTGAATTCGTCGGCTTGTATAAACTTAAATTCGGATTCAAATTCCTGCCATAAAGCAGCATAATCAGGAATCCCTTGATGATTCAGCGATGGGAACCATTCGTTGGTTAGATTAAGTGGTACCACAGGTAAATGATACTCATGCGAATGCACTGCTTCTCTACCCAATCCTTCGAAGATAGAGACCATCCGTATTTTTTTAAAGGCATCCCAGTTTTGAGCTACTTGCTCATCTTTATAAGCCTCGCTATTGCTCCGGTCCATCCCGGATGACAAATGATCAGCCTCGCGAATAAAACGCGACGGAGTGTTTTTTAATTGTTCGACACTTAAATGATGCCCCGCAGCCATTTCAATAAGCCTGGCCTCCTCATATCTTTGGTTTTTTAAGAGACTATTGAAAATCTGGGAATATTTTGAGATAAAGCCAGCTGTCCAAATCACATGCTTATGGCTGTATTTTCCTTGATATACGGGACAGAACTGGCTCACCAAATGTCTGGCTTCTTCGGGCAACAAGGTGGAAGATTCAACAGATCCGGTATCTGCCCGTTGAAAAAATTTTCCTATATCATGTAATAAACCCGCTAAATAGATTTGCTCACGTAAAATATCCATATTATCAACTCTTATTTTTTAACCTTAAAATAGTTCCAAAGCCGTGGCTCACGCCTTTACCAAGACCAATATAATTTGGGATGAAAACATTGGTGCGAAATTGAACCGAAAAGGAGAGTAACCTGTTCTTTTTAAAGGTAATAACCGATGGAGGCTGATAATCTGTTATCTTACAGGTCACAGGTTGCTTGATATTCCAATTAACACCTTTGGCAAAAGATAGAATATTAGCATTTAAGATTTTTTCAAGAAATTCAATCTTTTGAGAAAGTCCGTCAATGGCATTGAATTTCTCATAATTTGCACCATTAAGCGCAATCCAATTGATTATTCGATAATTAAACGAGCAATTCCAAACCTGCAAGTTAAATTTGTTCACCCTCAAATTGGCTATTTTCATATCAATCTGCCTGTCGCCTATATGAATTGACCAATCGCGATTTTTAAAAAATTTATGAATCTCATCCACTGCTTCTTCCAGGCATATAATTACCGGATGATTTCGTGAAGTCTTATATTGAACCAACGGATAAGAATATCGAAGCTTATTGTCGCTTAGATGGTTATGAAAAAGGAAGCTTTCTTCTCCGGCTTTTTTAATGATGGCTCCTCTGAAGGCAGGTATTTCATAACCTGCAATCTCTTCGTCGAACTCAACCTGTAAATATCTGATTTCTTTCATCTCAACCGGCTTGTTATAAAAGCATATTCGATTAAAAGACTAAAAGGTTACGCTTTTCAACTAATCTTTGACTAAAAGATTGAAATTGGGGATAACAATGCTTTCAATACGGGGAAAAAGAACTGTGTACCAATTCAACTTCTCTGCACATCACGAAAAACAACAAATTATCCCGCGGGATTAACGCAGGTAAAACGCCCGTTCTTTGCAATCCGGCCGCTTAACCTTTGTTTAATCCAAATTGAGCAAAAAAAAGAATAGCTCAATCGCATGGTAATTTGTAAGCTTTTCAGCACCTCCCACTTCACACTCCACTGAAAAACAACAAATTATCCCGCGGGATTAACGCAGGTAAAACGCCCGTTCTTTGCAATCCGGCCGCTTAACCTTTGTTTAATCCAAAT
>JACDJA010002618.1_pt1 | contig 12590 bp, 7 predicted proteins | sample 7449241 | NCBI WGS metagenome assembly JACDJA01 (sample SAMN14253289, study PRJNA609438) | sludge metagenome | isolation source: initial anaerobic sludge | collected 2018-12-20 | reverse complement strand
TTTTGATCCGTGGACTTACTTTCATCGAAGAAGCTGCTGCCTGCAGGCATATTAAGCTCTGCAACAGCAGGCGAATTTAAGCCTGGAGATGTAAACCCAACGTATTCACTCCCTGTTACTGCCTTCGGGCCATCCAATAAACCTGAAGGCAGGCCCTGCTGATAGCTCGCTGAATTATAAACAGATAGATTACCGCCCTTAACGCTGCCCAGTGTGGCAGATACGCTCGTACTTGGCGTAACTGGACCGCCACCGCCACCGCCACAGCCAGCAAGCAATGCGGTTGAAACCGCAACGGCAATTAGCCGAAGCCCATGAGATTTTACTTGTTTGTTCACGAATTAACCTCCGTGTATAAAAAACCAAATTTTTTTAACGCTTGCGCTTTATATCACGACACTATTAATTCCACAACCATGCTCAAGGCGGCTATCCATAAGCTTCTTGTGGAATTTCCGCTATAACCCATATCTTTGTGATCAATCATGGCTAATTATTTATTTTCTTATAGTGCATCAATAAAATAGACTTCCGTGTGACAGCAGGGCATCACGCAGCTGATTGTCTGACCTTGCCCCTGAAAACGCACTTCTTGTACCGTGATTTAATCTACGCAAGGGCAATGATAGGACAAAGACATCACGGACACGTGAGCTTGAATTCAAACAAGAGGCGGTACGGCTGCTGCCGATCAAGGCCATGCACAAACGGACAACCGGCAAGTAGCCCGGGCTGAGCTTCCACAACGAACGTGGTAGCCAATACGCCAGTAATAAGCCAGTGAACACTTCAGAAATGCACTCAAAAACTACAGCATCGCCGCTTCAATGATCCCTAGCGGCAATTACTGGGATAATGCCTGTCGCGAGACCCTGTTCGGCTCACTGAGGGTGGAGCGATTGTACGGCCAGCCATTCATCACCCGCCGCCCCGCCAAGGATGAACCCCAATCGCTGCTGCAGAAATGATCAATTAAAGGCTCAATCATCCAATGAATTATCCAAATGCGCTAATTTCGCTCCCAGCTGGCCCGACCGCTGCACCCTGCTGGCAATCCCTTGTTTTAGAACGGTCAGGCCCGTATCGCTTGCCGCGGTCACCAAAGTAAAACGCTGACGGGCGCGGGTAATCGCCGTGTAAATCAGCTCACGAGTCAGCACCGGATTGGGCTTGGCGGGCAGCACCAACACGCTGTGATCGAATTCTGATCCTTGCGCTTTATGCACGGTCAATGCAAAGGCGGTTTCGTAATCGGTCAACCGCCCGGGCGAAATCCAGCGAATTGGCGGCTCGCCTTTTCCCGTGATTTCATTGAGGAAGGCCACCCGAAGCGATGGCTGGCTTTGAGGCGATTCGGGATCGACATAGGGCAAGGTGATGCCGATTTCACCATTGGTCAGACGCAGCGCAGGATCGTTTCGCGTCACCATGATCGGACGGCCGACATACCACTCGCCCGTTACCGCCAACGCGCCCGAACGCCGCAACATGTCTTCGATCCAGCGATTGAGCCCCGTCACACCATAAGGTCCGTGGCGCAAGGCGCACAACACCTGTGCTTTGTTGTGTGCCGCGAAGATGGCCATGGCGCGCGTGTCCTGATTCTCTGCGGACATGGGCTCATTCAACGCCGCGAACCAAGGTGCCAGTGATTCCTGAACGATGCGTCGCAGTGGCTTGTGATCAGTGTCGTCGATAACCAATTGCACAGATGCCTGATCAGCATGAGCACGCAACAGAGTCAATGCGCCGGTAGCATCTCCCGCATTCACGCAACGCGCCAGCGCGCCGATAGCGCTGGCCGAATCGAAACGGTAGCTATGTTGAAGCTGAACAGCGGCTTGTGCCAATGCAGCATCGGTAACAATCGACTTGCTGGTTTCGGACTCGGGCAGCGTCTGCCCCGTTGTGGCGGCCAACCAGTTCCGCGTTTCAGCCGTGTAGGCATCGGGCGCAATCACCGAACTCAGCTCACCCAACACCGCCCCCGGTTCGACCGAAGCCAGTTGATCCTTATCACCCAGCAGAACAAGCTGGGTCGTTTCATCCAGCGAAGCGAGCAGCTTCGCCATCAACTCAACGCCGATCATGGAAGCCTCGTCGACCACCACCACATCGGCAGGCAAGGGATTTTCAGCCCGATACACTGGGTGTGTTTGGTTCGGGCGCATCCCGATCAGACGGTGCACCGTTTCGACTGTATCCGGCAGGGCCTTGCGCAGATCGGGAAACGCCGCATCAAACGGGGCCAGCAAGGCGTCCATCTGCCCCAAGATGGATTGACGCAATCGGGCGGCGGCTTTGCCCGTTGGCGCACACAACCGGATTCGGCGTGGTGGCAAACCCGCCGCCAGCGCACGCATTTGCACAAGCATCAGAAACTTCACCACCGTGGTCGTTTTCCCTGTGCCCGGGCCGCCGGTAATCAAGGCAAAACGCTGACGAATCGCCACCGCACAGGCAATTTTCTGCCAATCTGGCCGAGCAATCGAGTATGGAAACAAGGCATCGAGAATCTGTCGGATCGGCTCTGCGGGTAAATCATGCGGCATGAGCCGCGATTGCAGAGCGGCGACAATGCCCTGCTCCTGTTGCCAGTAGCGTCGAAGATAAAGCTGCGCGCCCTCGCGAACGAAGGGCGGGTTCGACTGCTCGAGTGCAGGCGTCCCGAGCCCGGGTGAATCGGATATTGATAAATCGGGGCTCTGCTGAATCACCCCGGGGCAGGCATCCAATGCAGCCTGCCAATCAGCCAGATCCACCCCCTGCAACAGATCCGCAGGGGTCGTTCGAGGCGCTACCTGAATATCATTGCCGCGCCCGTCGCCCGACGGGATCCTGAGCACGGATTCGGCATCAATCAGACATGCGTTCATATCAAGGCAGACATGCCCCTGCCCGGCCTGATGGCTCGCCAGAACCAGTGCCAGCAGTGCCAAGGCCGGAATCTTTGGCGCGTGATTCAGAACCAACCCTGCCACGGCGCGATCGATCGACCGCAACCATCCGGCAGCAACCCACTCATCCAGAATGCCCAATAGCTCGTGTGATGTCAGATTGATCGAAGGCTGCTCCAGATCGAACGCCATCTGTTTCGCGCAAGGGTGGCTCATACCAATGCCTCCGTGCGAACCGGATGACCGCCATTCGGAGAAACTTCATCCATCAGCAGCGCATCCATCGCCGCGATCAAGGCCGGATTCGCCGGTGCGAAGTACACGCCCTGCCCCGGGCTGTCGATGCCGCGGACGAACAGATACAGCGCACCGCCGAGATGAACAGCCGGGTCGTAATTCGGCAACCGATCCTGCAAGTGCCGATGCAGGGCGGTGAGATACAACACCATCTGCAGGTCGTAGCGGGCGGCCAGCATGGCCTCGACCAGACACCGTGGCGCATAGTCTTCCGGCGCATCACCCAGCCAGTTCGATTTGTAATCCAGAATGTAGAACCGGCCATCGGCCTCGAATACCAGATCCATAAATCCCTTGATCTGCCCTTCAAGATATTGGGCGGTGAGCATCGGTCGTATCTGCCCTGGGTGTACATGCGCGCATAGCAACGCATCGATAGCATTTGTCTGGGTTTGGGCTACAGGCAACCAGAACTCCTGCTCGATCTGGTAGCGCGACACGTCCGCCAATCGTCGAGATGGCGTGGTTGCTGAGGTAAGGCCCGCATAAATCCATGCTGTCTCTGGGTACTGGCTGCCACTCGTTAAATCCCCCCTGCCCCCCTTTTTCAAAGGGGGGCGCATTCCTTTGTTTAAATGCGTGCGCATCCCCCTTTGTAAAAGGGGGAACGAGGGGGATTTGAGCAAGTTTTGCTTTTGTGCAGCGCCTTTGGTGGGCAAAGGCAACGTCAATATCCGAAGCACCAACTCGGCCAGCGTACTTTGCTGATCTTCTGTCAGCGTCGATGCGAGTTGGCGAACCAGGTTCAAACTGAACTCGAAGTTCGCCGACTGGTTGAACCCCGCCTCCCCCGCTCGCTCAAGCAGGCTGTGTAGCAGCGTCCCGAACGTGGTGCCGCGCGGCAGGTGGCTGATGCGTGCGGACAATGATTGCGGATCGAAGCGGTGGGTCTGGGGCAGATCAAGCGACTCCTCGACCGTGCCGGTTTGTGACAGCACATCCCTCAATTGCTCTTGCTTCGCGGTTTCCGGCACGGCGACATCCGATTCATGCAGGGCATGAGTCAAACCACTGAAACTGCTGATTCGCCAATGGCTATCCACCCGTCGTTTGGCCGTTCGCGCAGGGGGTAAACTATCTTCTACAGGGGCAACGAAGCGTGCGTGCGTAATCGATGGGGGCGGCTCGATGGTCACGCCCGCCTGCGCGTCGAGATCAGCCAATGCGGCCTCGAAACTTGCAATAAACTCATCATTTCCCTGAAGCCTCAACACATGCCCCAAGCCGGATTCATGCTGATTGGGCTGCTTGCCCGCGCCGAATTTGACCGGCCCCAGCGCCAAGGTACACGCTGACTCAGCTCGTGTGAGCGCGACATAAATCAGCCTTACGCTCTCGGTCATCTGCGCCTCATGCTCCGCCGCGATGGCTTCGGGGTATTCACCCAGATTCATACCGCGCCCGGCGCTCGTTCGCCAAGGTGTCGCCGTGCTGTTTTTATTCGCATCTTTGGGGCGAATCAAGGGCAAGAAGGGCAGATAAACCACAGGGTATTGCAGACCTTTGGAGGAATGGATCGTGATGATCCGCACCAGATGCTCATCCTGCTCCAGTCGAAGCTCATGCTCGGCTTCGTTGTCGCTGACGGCCTGGGCGTAGCGTTGCAACAGGGCATCCAGTCCAGCCAACTGCGCCTGTTCATTCTGCGCCCAATCGGCCAGATGCAAGAGGTTTGTCAGCCGCCGCTCGCCCGAACGATCCGGCAGCGGCGCGGCCAACAATCGGGCCGGAATGTGATAGTCATGCATGAGCTGGTAAACAGCGGCGAGAATGCCCTGATGCCGTGCAATCCGCTGGTAGTCCATGAATCTCGACGTGTCCTGATCCAGTCGGGCATCGTTGCGGACGGCATCGAGTTCGTCCCAATGCCGGGCGAAGCTCGACGAGCCCAGCGCCGCACGAAGCCGGTCCTGACGTTGCGGCTCGGCAATCGCGAGTAGCCAGCGGTGAAAATCAGCCGCTTCTTGCGTTGCGAACAGACGATGCCGGTCAGACAGATACACGCTCTTGATACCGCGACGATTGAGCGAATGTTGCAGTACTGCCGCCTGATCGCCCGTGGACACCAGAATCGCCACATCCTGCGGGCGCAAGGCTGTCATTTCGCCCTCGGCATCAAAAAAAGCAAGATCACCAACCTGCGCCGCATTGAGACGCGAAGTAATGGCCTCGGCGGTATGCTCCGCCATCTGCTCAACAAAATGCCCCGCCGCCAGCAGCGTATCGCGCGGCAGGGCCCAACCCGTCAGGGCCGGACACGGCTGCCACTCACCCGCCCTATTGCGACGTTTCAACTGGCGAGCCTTGCCGCGCGCGCTGACGCGAATGAAGGGCAGCGGGTTGCCATCATCCGTTTTGTGTCCAAAGGCGCCGGATGGATGGCGGTCTGCGCGCTCGAAGACAAAATTCACCGCCGCCACCAATTCAGGCGTGGAGCGGTAATTGGCATCCAATGTGTAATGCCGGCCTTGCGTCGCCTCGCGGGCGGCCAGATAGCTGAACATATCCGCGCCCCGAAAGCGGTAGATCGATTGCTTCGGATCGCCAATCAGAATCATCGTACCCGTTTGTTCCGCGGCCGGAGCTTCCTCCGCATTTCCGCTGATTCGGAACACCCGATCGAAAATGCGGTACTGCAACGGATCGGTATCCTGAAACTCGTCGATCATTGCCACGGGAAATTGCGTTCGGATTGTGTCCGCGAGTTGCTGACCTTCATCCCCCGCCAATGCGCGATCAAGGTTCAAGAGAATATCGTCAAATCCCATTTCGGCATTTTGTTGCAACACCGTGTCGATGCGAACACGCACCCAAAACGCGGCGTGGGCCAACAAGCGAATCGCCAACTGTTCACGGCCGTGACGAGCAGCCTCCATCGCAACGGGCCATGCGGAAAAAGCTGCCAACGCGGGATGAGGCGGTCGTTCCAGTTTCTTGTTGAATTTGGGTTGAGTGAGAAACTTGAATACATCAATCGGCAGCGACTCGCCGGTTTGCGCCCACAGATCGAGGCTATCCCAAAGAATTGAGAGATCCGTCAATTTGGATAACGTTTTGTGCGAAGTGCCATTCAGCGACCCCATGATAGGCAACCACTGCGCCTTCAAAGTCTCGGCGTGGGTTGACCAAGCCCGTCGAGCATCTCGCTCGGCTTGCTGGGCTAGAGCTTCAAGTTCGGTGACATCGGCCACCAGCAAACTGAATTGAAGTGAAGCCGGATCAACCGGCACACCATCCACAAACAGCGGCGCGCCATCACGCGCCAACAACCCGCTGAGTTTGTGGGCCAATGCCGCGGGGCCGCCCAGCAGATTCGCCACGGCAAGCGCATGCTCCGACGGCAGCGCATAAACAAAATGCCGCCAGTAATCCTGCACGGCCTGATCGACCACCGGTGTCAACGAAGTGCGCACCGTCTGTTCAAACAAGGCCCGGCTATGGAAGGCATGTTCGTTCAGCATCCGCTGACACCAGCCGTGAATCGTGAAAATCGCCGCCTCATCCATCCAGTTGGCCGCCATTTCGAGGCGCTGAGCCGCGGCAAGACGTTCTTCAGATGTAGCAAAAGCCTTATTCAACGCATTCAGCAGAGGATCGTCACCGTCCAAATCTGCATCAGAAAACACCCTGGATGCCTCAAACAACCGCGCCCGAATCCGCTCGCGCAGTTCATCGGCGGCGGCTTCGGTAAAGGTGGTCACCAGAATTTGAGGCGGCATCAACGGTTCGGTGCCATGCCCCAAAACCAAACGGACATAGAGCAAGGCAATCGTGAACGTTTTACCCGTACCCGCGCTGGCTTCAATCAAACGACTGCCTGCGAACGGAAACGTCAGCGGGTTTAGTGGCAATGGCATATTTGACTTACTCAGGGACACAATCAGTCCTGTGCGGAGGAATAACGCTCGAACCAATGAGACAGGATGCGCTCGTCAATGGCGCCAGCGGCTAGTTGTTCATACATCAATACCGCCTCGGGCTCCGGCGCATTGAGTGTGCAACCGTTTAACTCAAGGAATACAGTGGCAATGGTGAATGCAATGCGTTTATTACCATCGACAAAAGGATGATTGCGCACCAGGCCGAAACTGTAGGATGAGGCGAGTTCGAATAAAGACACGCCAGGCTCGTACACAGCACGCTGCTTCGGGCGCGCCAGAGCCGAATCGAGAAGATCGGGATCACGCACACCCGACAAACCACCGTGCTCGGCCAGCAGCATCTTGTGTACAGCAATCACCACCTCCGGCAACACCCAAACCAGATCGCTCATTTTGCGAGTTCGTGCAGCGCGTTGCGGTACCGCTTCATTACGTTCTCTGCCGCATCCATCTGTGCTTCAAAATCTTGCTGATAGGGCGTCAACGTCAATCCATCGGGTCCATCCACCAGATACAACACATCCCCTTTACCGATTCGCAACTTCGCAAGCACTTCCTTCGGAAGGACGATGCCCATGGAGTTTCCAATCGCAGAAACTTTTACTTTGAGCATGACAACAATCTCGTCAGGTTATTACATCCGTTATCACGCATAAGCTTAGGGGTATTGGAAATCATCGTCAATCAGAGCGTGCTTCTCGCCACGGAAACTTGCCTATATGTAGGGGGAGCCTCTGCACGAATCGATAGTGACTCGGCAGCCCGCCCAAATCCCCCTCGATCCCCCTTTTTCAAAGGGGGAGGCACATACCTCATACACCCCCTTTACCAAAGGGGGGTAGGGTGGAATTTTCCATCGGCTCATCTTAATCACCAAATCCCCCTCAATCCCCCTTTTGCAAAGGGGGAGGTTAGCGTGCGCTCCTTTGAAACCCGCCCTCCTCCCAAAAACCCAGCACCTCCCTAAAAACCTGGGTCTCCCCCTTTGAAAAAGGGGGAACAAGGGGGATTAAAATTGCGAAAACAAAAAAGGCACCCGAAGGTGCCTTTTACAATTCACAGTTTTTAATCCGGAGGGTGTGATCGCAAGATCACGCCCTCACGTGATTAGAACTTGTGTTCGATACCAACAGATACCGCTGAAGATTTGCCACCTGGGAATTTAGCTGTATCAACAGGGTACTTGTAGTCATGACCACCGTTCATGATGGTGTACATAGCGTTTGAACCATTGCTGGTTTGCGCATACATCGCATACACGTTGGTTTGCTTGCTCAGCTTGTAGTCATAACCAACGGCCCACAAATCACCATTGGTATCATTGGTGTTGTCCACATCATCAGCTTTGAAATATTGTGCCTTGATGGTGTTTGCACCCAGGAAGGTATACGCCGCGCCAACGCCATAAGCCTTAACATCGCTGCTGCTGAAACCTACATTGCTGATCTGTTGGTATAAGCCCATGATCTTGAAACCAGCAATTTTATAGTTTGCACCAACGCGGTAAGCATCTTGGCTATCTTTCAAACCCGGACCCGCATTAGCTTGCAGGTTGTGCTGTTCATAAGCTGCATCCAGGCCAAAACCGGCAATACCGTAGTGAGCACTCAAGCTCCATGCGTTGGAATCAGTGTTGTAAGGCGTGACTGGGTTCGCAGTAGGATCGTTACCTGCCCAGCTATTGACGTAAGCAAGAATTGCTTTGAAACCCATCAGGTCAGGGGTAACGTAGGCAAGCACTTGGCTCGGGCGCAGATCCCAGTTGGTATCAACACCAGCAGGGCCGCTGATGATGTTACGAGAGTCGCCGATGGTATCGCCGAACAGATCGTATTCACGACCCATCATCTTGAATGGGGTGTCATGACGACCGGTGATTACAGTACCCCAGTTGCCGGTAGCACCGATGAAGGTATTCCGTTGGCCACCCAAGCCGCCCGAAGACGCGCCGAACGAGCCATTTTGGCCGGCATCAAAACCAGTTTCGTATTGATAGATGATGCTCAGGCTGTCATTGATTTTCTCTTTGCCTTTGATACCAATGCGCGAAGAGTTAGACGAGAAACCGCCTTGGGTATTGTCAGCGTTGTCGCCACCAACAAAATCATAAGAAACGTGGAATTTACCGTACAGGGTGGTGTCGGCCATGGCAGCAGCTGGCGCGATCATGGCGGCAGCAACGGCGATTGCGATGATATTCTTTTTCATCCGATCGATCTCCAATAGAGGTTTTGAGATTACAAGATTCCCCAGCCATCTGGGTACTGGGCAATAGTAGCCTGATACCGCCTCGACACAAGTCTCAACCAACTTTTTTACAACATAGGCTCGTCTTCGTGTTGCTAGATCACAACAAAGCATGGGCATTTGCCCCAGAAAATGGCATTCACTTCACTGCCAAAGGTGTGTTCGTGGTTGTGGTGCACGCTGAGCAAACCTTCTACCCGCCCACTTCGGCGCGCCCAGGGTCGCGGTGCGACGCGGGCTTGAGCCAGTTTTTCGTTACCCGCTTCGCTCCCCACGAAGGGGAGGGAGAAAATGCGCAATAGCCCCTCTCCCTTGATGGGAGAGGGGTTGGGGTGAAGGTGTTGAGGCTGCTACCCAAGCACTACCCCCACCCCGACCCTCCCCCGCGAGGGGGGGAGGGAGAAAAAAAGAGCGTTTACACCCTTCGTGAACGAGTACGCCCCCTTTGCAAAAGGGGGAATGAGGGGGATTTTTCATTCTGATCGAAACAGACGTTTATATAGGTCAGTGAGCCAGTGGCGGCGCTGCCAGACCAAATCCACACCATTGTCTACCTCAAGATCGCGGGCTTGGGCCGCAGCGTGCGGATGGGCCGATTGTATTTGCGTGATGAACTGATCGATGGCATCGAGGCTTGCATACCATCCGGCAAGATCACCTTCGAGGTAACACCACAACGGCTCGCTCCAAACGATATAAGTCGAGCGCAAGGGCGAAACGCCTCGGGCAACCAACTCGTTTATATCCGGCTGGGAATTTGTGGAGAGAATCACGGCCGGGTTGCTCGCATCACTGCCATCATGCGAACGCAAGGCACCCGCCAGAACGGCGGAGTCGGTATAGATGAGAGCGTGATTATCTCCCCTGATCCGGTCGGTAGCAGTTGGCGATAGTGACTGTGCGGTTTCGACATTCGATGGGTACGGCCAAGGGCTACGCCCCCATATCCACAGGCTGTTGATTTCGGGATGCGCCCTTTTTGCCCGTTCGGCGTTAACGGGATGGCTGTAGAGCAACATTTGCAACTCCGTTAGCCAGCGCCGAAACGGGCGCAATTCATCGCCCGTCAGCAACTTGCCGACGTGGCGATTCAAGGCACAACCCAGCGGCGGCAGGTCGACCGCACCGACTCGGTCGAGCGCGATGGCGGTGTACCCCAGATAGTGACGCCCGCTCGCTGCCGAAAACAGGCTGATGCCATCGGCTTGCAGCCATTGATTCAAATCCGCTTGCAGCGCCGCCCATTCCTTCCGCTCGACACGCAGATAACGCGGCCCCATCAGCACTGCGTTGTCGGTGCCTGCCTGCAAATGCACCGGCACAACCTGACTAACGGCCACGATGTCGGGATATTCGGCGAGTGCTGCACGCAATTCGGCATCCAGGGATAAATCTGCCTGCAATGCGAATGCCGCCGTACCGTGGTCCCTATCCATTGCGGCAAACCGCGCCAGCAGCAGAGTTTCCGGATCATCCTTACAGGCTTCATCTTGGGTTTGTGTTGCCGTCGGCCGCTCCGTCATTCGTTTCATACGACGTGAACGCAGCTCCGCTGAAAGCGGTCCGCCGGTCGGTCCATCCGGTGGCCACTGCCAAAGCCCCTCCGGATTCGGCAGGGCAACCTGATGACCCGCCTTTTTATCCTTGGGAATCTCGAAAAACCCGTCATCCCCGCGTAGGCGGGAATCCAGCGCCTTGATTTTTCTGGGTTCCCGCTTTCGCGGGAACGACGAATCACGGGTATTTCGAGGTGCCCCCTTATGAGACTTATCTTCATCAAAACGGGGTTCGGGGTGTAAACCCAGAATGATCAGGTGCAGCCTATTCATATTGTCAGCGGGAGATCGGGGCATGAAAATCAGTCGGCCTTCTGTTCGGAGTCATCTGTGTTCTGGTCGGCATTGATAAATGAGGATTGTTTGGCCGGTATCGGGGCGATATAACCTGCCAGCAAGAGCAGCACGCCCACGCCGACAAACGAGATGATCCGGGCGAGTGTATCGCTGCCGGACAAATCGACCAGAAAAAGTTTGAGCACCACAACGCCCAGCAACCCGGCGGCCACCAACCATAGACGACGTTGCTTTAGTCGGCTAGCCAGCACGATCAGTATCAAGCCTAACAACGACCAGGCAATAGAGTATGTCGTTTGCGCCAGCGCCTCGTGCAGGAACCGCCCGTCATCGAGCGGCAGCCCGGCGTACGCATTCAGGCTGCGGGCAATCATGGCATTGAGCCAGACAAACGCGGCAGCGCCCATCAACCAATGCAGCACCTGTTGTGTTCGCTCACCGGCATAGTTCAGGAAATACGCACCGGTCAGTCTTCCATGTCGCCATAGGGCGAACAGGGCCAGAGCAGAAACAAAATCGAGTGCATTGAATAATGGCAGATAACCGATCTGTGCCGGTTGGGCCCAGCCTGCACCCATAACAGGATCCGTCACCCACAGCCCGTGGACGATAAACATCCAACCCAGTAGGAACACACCCAATCCCGATGCGGCCCAACCGCGATAAATGGATGCGTAGCCAAATCGTTCGGCGAAGGGCCAGTGACGGGCGAAACCGACCCAAGTCAGCAGCAGCACCGGTATCAAGCCCCAACTCATGGCCGTCCACACGCCCGGCGTGTTCGGGTGCATGATGCCAAATGGTCCCAAATCGAACCAGCCGAAATCCAGTGTAAACCCGAACAGTCCGCGGAAGATCGCATCAGCCAATTGGGGCGCCAACACAGGCACCAGCAGCCACACACCCAAACCATGCAAGCGCTCGGATGCGAATACAAATTCGCCGCGACGCTCGCTCCAGTAGAGACCGCCATAGAGTGTGGCGAACGCCAATATCCATGCAAACCAACCCCCTTCGTGGAACGGACTCATATTCAACAGGAAAATCAAGCCGCCCAGCGCCCACATCCAGATGGTTTGCAGCGCGAGCGTATAGCGCAGAATCGACCAGTCCTGCAGCCGCCCGCGCACCCATTGGACCAGCAGCATCGACGCACTGGCGAACATCAGCCACAGCGTGAACGGCTGGAGCCAGCTCGCCACATGTGCCAGATCGTAGAATCCGGTGCCGAACCACCAAGCCAGTCCCCACAGGGTCAACAGGGCTGGGACCGGCACCCAGTTTCGCCAATCACGCAACAAATACGCGCTCGCCAACCCGGAAAGCGCAATCAAACCGCCACTCAAGAAATAGCCATCCAGCAAAGGCCAGTGTGTCCAGTCGATCGATGGAGGATCGTCGCCAAACGCCACGCC
>JACDJA010002615.1_pt1 | contig 12605 bp, 11 predicted proteins | sample 7449241 | NCBI WGS metagenome assembly JACDJA01 (sample SAMN14253289, study PRJNA609438) | sludge metagenome | isolation source: initial anaerobic sludge | collected 2018-12-20 | reverse complement strand
GATTCGCAGTATGTGCAGAAAGGGATCAGTGAATGGATACACGGCTGGAAGAAGCGTGGGTGGCGGACAGCAGATAAAAAACCAGTCAAGAATGAAGCGTTGTGGAGAGAGCTGGATGATTTATCTCAGCGTCATCAGGTTGAATGGTTCTGGGTGCGGGGACATAACGGACATGCAGGTAATGAGCGGGCTGATAGGCTCGCAAATCAGGGAGTGGAATCGGTGTTATCTAAAAAGCGGATTGATTGAACAGATTATGCGCTACGTCTTTCTTGATACTGAAACGACCGGCCTGGATCCGGCGCTGGGGCACCGTATTGTCGAAATAGCAGCGGTAGAAGTATGTAACCGACGTTCGACCGGCCGTCATTTCCATCGTTATCTCAATCCTGGGCGGGAGAGTGATGAGGGCGCGCTGCGGGTGCATGGACTGAGCCGGGAATTCTTGCGGGATAAACCTGCTTTCCAGGAGATTTGTAGCGAGTTTTTAGAATTCATAGAAGATGCCGAAATTCTTATTCATAATGCGCCATTTGACGTAGGTTTCATCAATCGTGAACTTGGTTTGATCCGGTTGGAACCCATGCATAATTATTGTCTGCAGATTGTTGATACGTTGATGTTGGCAAAGGAGCTGCATCCAGGTAAACGAAACAATCTGGATGCGTTATGTGAGCGTTATCAGATTGATAACGCTCACAGAATACTGCATGGTGCTTTGCTGGATGCTGAATTGCTGGCCGAAGTTTATCTGGCAATGACGCGCGGCCAGGAAAGTTTGCTGATGGAGCCGGAAGTTCCAGAAGCAGGGAAGTCTTGCGATTCAAGGCTACGTGCAACAGAAAATCTTACATTGATCGTTCAGCCCATCAGCCAAACAGAACTTGAGTTGCATGAGCGACTGTTGGAGCGTATTAATACGGAAAGCAAGGGAAATTGTTTATGGAACAGTCAAGATTAATTTGGAATTCCTTAGGTATGTAGTTTTGTACGAAGCACCTGGGTTGCCAGTACTTTACCAAAATCCCAGACTGCAGCGGGGCCCCGATGCGCGCTGGCCACGACATCACTGACTGCTGAAACAATCCATTGCACATCTGATTCCGTCAGGATGAGTGGCGGGATGAACTTGACGATATTCATATCGCGACCAGCCACCTGGGACAAAATCCGGTGCTGTCTAAATAATGGGACGGTTATCAGCTGCGAAAACAATCCTTTGTTGGCAGCTTCAAGCATTTTCCATGACAGTTTCAGCGAAAGGCTTTTTGTCGGCTCGGTAAATTCCAGTGCAATCATCATTCCTTTGCCGCGTACTTCCTTGAAGCATTCATATTGCTCCGTCAGAGGGGTTAGTGCTTCCATGATGGCAGTGCCAGTGCGAGCGGAATGTTCGATCAGATTTTCTGATTCCAGCACTTCCAGTGTGGCCAGGCCGGCAGCCATTGCTAGATTGTTTTTGCCAAATGTACTGCCATGGACGACAGCACGGTCCATGCGATTGAAAACACGATCAAAGATCCATTCCCTGCAGACCAATGCACCTACCGGAACGAATCCTCCGGACAGTGTCTTGGAGATGCATATAATATCGGGCTCGACCGACCAGTGTTCAACTGCCCACCATTTACCGGTTCGACCCAGCCCGGTTTGTATTTCATCGACGATGAATACGGCACCATATTTACGGGCGAGCTTTGCTGCCTGCGGCAGATAGTCATCATCCGGTATCCACACGCCGTGTCCTTGAATCGGTTCGGTAATAAAGGCGGCAACATCTCCTTGGGCAAGTGCTTGCTCCAGCGCTTCAAGATCGTTGAACGGGATTTCAATGAAATCAGGTACCAGTGGGCCAAAACCTTTTTTGTAATGATCATCTCCTGTGGCGGAGAGCGAACCGAGACTCAGTCCGTGGTAGCAACCATGGCAGAAAATGACTTTAGATTTTCCGGTGGCATAACGGCTGAATTTAATCGCTGCTTCGACTGTTTCAGTGCCTGAGTTGGCAAAAAAAACACGATTTAATCCATCCGGAGTCAACTTGACCAGTTTTTCTGCTAACAATCCAGCCAGTAACGATACGTCGAGCTGGACGAGATTGGGTAAATCAGCTTCCATTGTGCTTTTAAGCACTTCGACGATCTCCGCGTGGTTGCGTCCCAATGCGAAAACACCAAAGCCACTCAACAAATCCAGGTAGCGGTTGTCCTGATCATCAAACAGGTAAGCGCCCTGGGCTCTGACATAATGACGGTCAAAATCGATTGTTTTAAGTACCTTGACCATCTGGCTGTTGAGGTACTTGTTATGCAGGGAGAAATTTTCTCTGCCGCGATTCTGGATAAGATCCTGGATTTTCATGAATGGGGACTCCGGAGCGAGACGGATGCTGGTAAGCGGGTGTAAGAGTATAAAAAATCAGCGCCATTCTACATTAATCTAAGCAAAGTTATGCGCCTGCAGACAGGACGGCAGTTTTGGAGTGCTGTGTCATGCTGCATTTTGCATGTTTGCGGAAACGGAGAAGATCTGTGTGATTCGATAATTGGATCGGCATTGTGACATTGACATTTTTGGTTGTTCTATCTACACTTCTGGACCGGGACTCGGTGGTTAAAAAGATAGTGAGTTCCCGAGTTGGCTGGGCGAGTTATTGATAATAAGCAACTTTCTTGACAGACAGACGACGTGCATATTTCCTTTTACAAGGATATGTTCATTAACTGATCATCGCAGGGAACTGTATATTAATGTCGCTGGGCCGGTGAATGTATTTCGCTGAATAAAATATAAATTCAAGTAGAGGAAGGTAAAGATGAAGATAACAAAGACAATGCTTGCTGGTTTTGCCTTGGGATCGTTGCTGGTAGCAGGTGCTGCTCAGGCGGATGATCATAGCGAGTTTAAAGTGGTTATCAATGCTTATGACACCACTATTCCTGAACTGAACGTGGAAGGTGTGACAGTGAAAAATATCCGTGCATTCAATGTATTGAATGAGCCGGAAGCACTGGTTGTTGAAAAGGGAGATAAGGTCAGCATCGTTGTTGAGAACAAGTCACCTATCAGTGAAGGATTCTCAATTGATGCCTACGGTATCAAGGAAGTACTTAAAGCTGGCGAAACCAAGACCATCAGCTTTACCGCTGATAAAAAAGGTGCTTTCAATGTTTATTGCCAGCTTCATCCACAAAACATTCACTTGCCAGGTTCCCTTAACGTTGTAGATTAAGTTCTGGAATCACGGTAGATGAGAAAACAGGCTGGATTAATCCGGCCTGTTTTTTGTAAGTGTGTACAAACATCTGTCTGAAATTGATTCGGTGTTCTACCGTATCGTAGATATATATTTTTACTGTGTTTTGAAAATCTGATACCGGGTGTCATCAGAGCTTCTTTTTTTGCAAGCACCCAACTGCACCTTTTGTGCGCTTCTCTTTCTAGTTCCCTAAGTTACTGTTTGGTAAACCACATAAAGGTTTTTTGTTAGAATACCAGTTTGTGACGAACTATTTCTATGAGGTATTCGATGGTAGTTGAAAGGACTTTATCCATAATTAAGCCCGATGCAGTGGCAAAAAATGTTATTGGGCAGATCTATGCAAGATTTGAAGCGGCTGGCTTGAAGGTTGTTGCTGCTCGCATGGCGCATTTATCAAGAGTTGAAGCGGAAAATTTTTACGCGATCCATAGGGAAAGACCTTTCTTTAAAGATCTGGTTGAATTCATGATTTCCGGGCCGGTGATGATCCAGGTGCTGGAGGGGGAAAATGCAATTGCTAAAAATCGCGAGTTGATGGGTGCTACAGATCCGAAAAAAGCAGAAAAAGGTACGATTCGCGCTGATTTTGCAGAAAATATTGATGCCAATGCTGTGCATGGTTCAGATGCGCCGGAAACTGCCGCTGTGGAAATAGCCTGTTTCTTCCCATCTTTAGAAGTGTATTCACGCTGAAAACCTGTGGATTTGCCGATCTAAAAGGCCGGATACAATGATTAACCTGCTTGATTTCAATAAAACAGGGCTTATCCATTTTTGCGAAGAAATGGGTGAGAAGCCTTATCGTGCGAGGCAATTGTTGCGATGGGTACACCGGTTCGGCAAGACGGAATTCATAGAGATGAGTGACCTGGCAAAAACGTTTCGTCAAAAATTGATGGAGCGTGCTGTTGTTCATCCACCTGAAATTATTAGCGACCATACTGCGGGAGATGGTACTCGTAAATGGTTGTTATCGACAGGTACGGGGAACGCAGTGGAGATGGTTTTCATTCCCGAGCCTAATCGGGGCACACTTTGTGTTTCCAGTCAGGTTGGCTGTGCACTGGCATGCAGTTTTTGTTCTACCGGCCGGCAGGGTTTTAATCGTAACTTGAGCGTGGCAGAAATTATTGGCCAATTATGGTGGGCTAACCGACTACTCGAAGGCCAGATTGGCGAGTTATCTTCTCCGGATGTCGCGCAGATTCGGGCAGATAATACAGATACAAGACGACCAGTTACGAATGTTGTCATGATGGGAATGGGGGAGCCGCTGGCCAATTTCGAAAACGTGGTGACCGCACTTGATCTGATGCTGAGTGATGACGCCTATGGTTTATCACGTCGTCGGGTAACGGTGAGTACATCCGGACTGGTTCCTGCGTTGGATCGCTTGCGTGAGCGTTGTCCGGTGGCGCTCGCAGTTTCGTTACATGCACCGAATGATGCTTTGCGCGACCAGTTAGTACCAATCAATAAAAAGTATCCAATCAGGGATTTGCTGGCAGCCTGTGAGCGCTACCTACCGGCCGCGCCAAGAGATTTTATTACGTTCGAATATGTTATGCTGAGGGATGTGAATGACAGCATAGCGCTGGCGCGCGAGCTGGTGCAGGTAGTCAGAAATATCCCGTGTAAACTCAACCTGATTCCATTCAATACGTTTGCAGGTTCTGGTTATGAGCGATCAAATACTGATGCTATTGATAATTTCCGGGATGTATTGATGCAAGCAGGAATCGTCACGATTGTGCGTAAAACGCGCGGGGATGATATTGCAGCTGCTTGTGGCCAACTGGCAGGACAAGTAAAGGATAAGACGCGCAGAACGGGTACATGTGGATCTGGCCGAGCCGTGGTTACCGGGTGAAAAGGTTTATAAATCCAGTGTTGGTGGTGAACAATTGCGAGCAATTGCGAGCAATATGGGCAAGCTGATTAAAGCGGGTGTTGTCGGGTTTCTGGTCTGGCTGGCGGGTTGTGAGCATGTGCCGGTTCAGGAAAAACCAACTCCTGAGGAATTGAAGCAGCGTGCATTGCAGAGTGCAAAAATTCATACCGAACTGGCGGGGCAGTATTATCACCGTGGTCAGTACCGGATAGCGATAGAAGAAGCCGGCATAGCACTGCAAAAAAAATCCGATTATGCGCCAGCTTACAATATGCTTGGACTGGTTTATATGGATCTGCAAGAGGACAGCCAGGCAGAGTGGAACTTTGAGCGTGGACTTGGAATTACGCCGAATGATCCGGATATACGCAACAATTTTGGCTGGTTTTTATGCCAGAGAAAGCCCGATAGAATGGAACAAGCGATTGATCATTTTATGGCAGCTGTGCGTGATCCCTTATATGAAACTCCCGAGAGAACTTACACCAATGCAGGGTTATGTGTTCTGAAGCAAAATAATTTTGAGCAGGCACAAGCTTTCTTTCAGCAAGCGCTGGTGATCCGTCCCGACTATGCTCTGGCCCAGCTTGGGATGGTGGAGCTGGATTTCAGCCGGGGGGAGGTGAAGAAAGCCTGGTCATCGATTATCCGGTATCTGCAAACGTATTCTCCTACATCAGGTAGTTTATGGTTGGCTGCTCGTATCGCGCGAGCGAACGGGGATATCAATGCAGAAACCAATTATGCTTTTCAATTACAGAAGCGTTTTCCTGATTCCAGTGAAGCCAGGGAATTGCGTGCAGGCAGATTGAATCATGAAAGATAATGAAATAGATAAACAAGATACGCCAGGTATGGATCAGAATTCGGTAGCTGATAATAATATTGGTGCGGCTCAGGAGAATTCTGGTCAAGCTGGATCGTTTCAACCTGAACGCACGGAAATAATCTCGTCATTTCAAACCATTCAGGCGGATCCCCCAACTGATACAGAAAAGACAGGCGGTGCAGCAACGCCCAATTTTGGACAAAGATTGCGTGATGAGAGAATCAGGCGCGGTATGAATATTGGTGAAGTGGCGCACCGGTTACGTTTGTCTGAACAACAGATAGAAGCAATCGAAGCGCAAGATTTTTCCAGGCTTCCTGCTGCTGTATTTCTGCGTGGTTATGTGCGTAATTATGCCAACTTGTTGCAGCTCGATGATACGACTCTGCTTGTGGAGGCTGTGCCTCAATCTCGGCCAGCAGACAGTGTTTTTACCAGCAAGAATCCATCGCAGCGTTTCAAAGCAATAGAACCTGTTTACCAGTCCGATCGTGGTGGCCGGAGCGGATGGCTGTTGTATGTTGCGGTAATACTGGCGGCATTTGCGGCTTATGGGTTTTATCATGAAGAAATACCGGAGAAGATGGCACCCTATATGCTGAATGAGGGAGATCAAGTTATCCAGTCCGGTTCCAGCAGCGAGAATGATCAGGTGGCGATAGATTTGGCACTACCCTTGTCTCCAACTGCTTCGGTATCTTCTCCTATGGCACCGCCTGCATCGGCGAGTGTCAATCTGCCACCAGCGGCAGTCTTGCCTGCTTTGCCCGCCCCATCAGCCCCGGCTGCGGATACAGCCAAGGCTCCAGATAATGGTAAAAAATCATTACACTTTGTCTTTTCCAAGGATTCCTGGGTAAAAATCAAGGATAGTAATGGGCAGGTCATTCTCGAAAAAATTAATTCGCGAGGAACTGAGCAGACGATAGAAGGAGAGCCGCCCTTGTATCTCGTGATCGGCAATGCAGCCGGGGTCAGTCTTACCTATAACGGACGCAAGGTTGATCTTGCACCCTATACCCGCGGCAATGATGATGTCGCACGCTTTTCACTTGAATAACCTGTATAAATTTCTGAGATCCGAGTGTTAACCATGTCTTCTAATAACGTACCTGCCCCGCGCCGAAAGTGTGTGGGTGTCAAAGTGGGTTCGGTGATGATTGGTGGTGGTGCACCGATTGTTGTGCAATCAATGACCAATACCGATACTGCTGATGAGCTGGCGACTGTCCAGCAGGTTGAACAGCTTGCGCGTGCCGGTTCCGAACTTGTCAGAATTACCGTCAATTCCATGGAGGCAGCGCGAACAGTTCCCGCAATCCGCGCGCGGCTGGATGATATGGATTGCCATGTTCCGCTGGTGGGTGATTTCCATTTCAATGGACACAAGTTGCTGACTGCTTATCCGGAATGCGCAAAGGCGCTGGCCAAATACCGTATTAACCCGGGAAACGTGGGTCATGGGAAAAAGCGAGACGAACAGTTCTCCATACTGATTGAAATGGCCTGCAAATATGACAAACCAGTTCGTATCGGGGTGAATTGGGGTAGTCTCGATCCGGAGATGCTGGCGCGGATCATGGATGAAAATGCGCGTTCTCCAGACCCGTTAGGTGCTTCACAGGTCATGCACAAGGCACTTATCACCTCTGCGTTGGAAAGTGCGGCCAGGGCAGAAGAACTGGGCTTGGGTCGGGATCACATCGTGCTGTCATGCAAGGTTAGCGGTGTGCAAGATCTGATTGCGGTTTATGGGGAGTTGGCTGCGCAGTGCGATTATGCACTGCATCTGGGGTTGACTGAAGCCGGCATGGGGTCAAAGGGTATTGTTGCTTCGACAGCAGCACTGGCGGTGCTTTTGTTCAAGGGAATTGGCGATACGATTCGTATCTCCCTGACGCCAGAGCCGGGCGGAGATCGCGCGCGTGAAGTTATCGTCGCTCAGGAAATCCTGCAGACAATGGGGTTGCGCGCGTTTGTTCCGCTGGTGGCATCCTGTCCGGGATGCGGGCGCACAACCAGTACCTATTTCCAAGAACTTGCCGAAAGTATTCAGATCTATGTGCGCGAGCAAATGATCATCTGGCGCGAACAATATGAAGGTGTCGAGAATATGTCGCTGGCAGTTATGGGATGTGTGGTCAACGGACCAGGTGAAAGCAAGCATGCCAATATTGGTATCAGTTTGCCCGGATCAGGTGAAACTCCGGTGGCACCGGTTTTCGTGGATGGTCAAAAGACCGTTACCTTGAAAGGCGACAACATCGCTGGCGAATTCCGTGTAATCGTTGATGAATACGTGCGCACCAAATACCGGAAAAAAGTAGCTAATGCCTGAAGCAATCAGGGCAGTACGCGGGATGAACGACATCCTGCCTGATGAAAGTGATTTGTGGGGGTTTTTCGAAGATACGATCCGCACGTGGCTGGCTGCCTACGGTTATCGTAATTTACGAACCCCTATTGTTGAGCAGACTGATTTGTTCGTCCGTTCAATTGGGGAAGTCACTGATATCGTCGAGAAAGAGATGTACTCGTTCATTGATCAACTCAATGGCGAAAATCTGACATTGCGTCCAGAAGGAACAGCTTCCTGTGTACGTGCAGTGATTGAGCATAATCTGCTGTATTCCGGACCCCAACGCCTGTACTACAGCGGCCCGATGTTTCGGCATGAACGCCCACAGAAGGGGCGTTATCGCCAGTTTCATCAGGTTGGTGTGGAAGCACTCGGATTTGTTGGCCCGGATATCGATGCAGAACTCATCATTATGTGCGCGCGGCTGTGGCGTTTGCTGGGTATTCCGGATGTGCGCCTTGAAATCAGCACGCTTGGCAGCATTGAATCACGTTTGATTTATCGTGCGCGCCTGATCAGCTATTTGGAAAAATTTTACGATGAGCTTGATGAAGATGCACGCCGGCGATTGAAAACCAACCCGTTGCGTATTCTTGACAGTAAAAATCCGGGCATGCGTGAAATATTGGAAGGTGCACCCCATCTGTTCGATGATCTGGATGAAGATTCACTTATTCATTTTGACGCACTGCAGCGGATTTTGCGTAACCAGGGGATCAGTTTTGAAATCAATCACCGTCTGGTCAGAGGGCTGGATTACTATAACCGCACGGTGTTCGAATGGGTGACTGACAAATTAGGGGCTCAGGGAACCATCTGTGCAGGTGGACGATATGACGGACTGATTGCGCAGATTGGTGGCAAACCAGCTCCGGCATGCGGTTTTGCGATGGGAATAGAACGGATACTGTCTCTGATCAGTGAAACTGATGTGGCTGCTGAAATACACACTGTTCCTGATGTTTATGTTGTTCATCAAGGAGATATTGCAGCTGGGTTTTCCTGGAAAGTCGCAGAATCCTTGCGGGATGCAGGCTTCAAGGTTGTGCTACATAGCGGCGGGGGAAGCTTCAAGGTTCAGATGAAAAAAGCTGATGCCAGTGGCGCACGGTTTGCCGCTATCATCGGGGACGATGAGGCTGCAACCGGGCAGGTCAGTATCAAGTCATTACGTGAGGCAGTGGAGCAAGTCAAAATTGATTTGATGAAAGTCGCCGTGTTTCTGGAAAATATTTAATGAAGATGGAAGGTAAGAAATAATGTCTGCATACAACTTTGAAGAACAGGAAAAAATAGATCGGCTGAAGGCCTGGTGGTCTGCTAATGGCGCAACGTTATTGCTTACTATAGTTGTTTTTGCAGCAGTAGTGGTGGGTACCCGGCTATGGAATCATTACAAGGGCGAGCAGGCTAGACAGGCGGCTGATTTATATACCGTTCTCCAGCAACAGGTCGAAAAGGGAAGTAAGTTTGAAAAGATAACAGATGCAGCGCAGCTGCTCATCCAAGGTTTTCCCGGGAGTGGCTATGCCTCGCGTGCAGCGCTGATTGCTGCCCATTCTGCAGTGCAGGCAGGTAATAACCAGTCTGCCAGAGATATGCTGCAATGGGTGCTTGATCATACCGAAGAACCCGAAGTGAAAGATCTTGCCCGGATACGACTGGCAAATGTGCTAGTGGATGAGGGTAAATATGATCAGGCACTGTCACTGTTGAACGCACAGCATGGTGCTTCTTTTACCGGGCTCTATGCAGATTTGCGGGGAGATGCGCTGGCTGCTTCCGGGAAAATAGATGAAGCACGTGCAGCCTATCAGAAGGCACTGGACAGCCTGGATACGCAGGGTGCCTACCGAAATGTGGTACAGATGAAACTGGATGCATTGAGAGAACGTTAATAGTGGCTGGAAATATTCTGTTATTGATCCTTGATTATGTTTTTCATGCAGGCAGCCGGACACTGCGTGTCTGTATCCTTTCTTTACTGATCTTGCTAAGCGGTTGCGCAAATTTGAGCGAACTGGGAGGGGGACATTTAACTGATCTTTTCAGTAGTGAAGAAGATGAGGTTGAAATCGATGAAGCCGAGATTGCTGCGCTACAGACATTGGCCCCGATCAACCCGCTCTGGCAGGTCAAGCTGGCAGAAAGTAAAACTGCAGTTTTTTTGCCGGTCTACGATAACGGAGCCCTTTACGTTGCTGATGAAGATGGGCGTTTGGTCAAACTCGACCCGGTGACAGGTCGCGAGATCTGGCGTGTAGAGACTAAATCCCAGCTTTCTGGAGGAGTCGGTGCTGGCGGAGGAATGATTCTGCTCGGAACCTACAAGGGTGAAGTGCTGGCATTTGATGAGGCGGGTAACGCCTTGTGGCAATCCCGGGTTCCTGGTGAAGTCTTGAGCCCGCCAAAGACAGACAGTGGCATTGTAGTCGTGCGTACCGGTGACAGTAAATTATTTGGTCTGAATGCAACGGATGGAAAACGTATCTGGAGCTATCAAAGTGTCACACCGCCGCTGACAGTCAGAAGTTTTGTCGGAGTATCAATTACCCGGGGTGCTGTCTTTGCCGGATTTCCCGGCGGGAAATTAATTGCGCTGGATTTGCTTACCGGTAATGTAGGCTGGGAAGAAACTGTTTCACAACCGCATGGTGTTACCGAGCTGGAACGTATGACTGATATCAGCAGTCTGCCGATTGTCGATGAAAACCAGGTGTGCGCAGTGGCTTATCGCGGACGTGCTGCCTGCTTCGAAATTTCCAGTGGTAATCAGATTTGGGCGAGAGATGCGTCAAGCAGCATGGGGATGGTGATTGATAACCATCACGTATACATCAGCGAAGAACATGGAATCGTCGCTGCTTACGACAAAAGTAGTGGTACGGCCGTCTGGAAGCGTGGAAAGCTGGGCAGCCGGAAGCTCTCTGGCTTGATGATCGTCAGAGGTAACCGGCTGGTGGTCGGGGATGATCAAGGGTTTGTTACTCTGATCAACCGTCAGGATGGCTCCCTGCTTGCCCGTTCACCCACGGATGGAGGCATAATTTTGTCGCGTGCTGAATATCTACCGGATGGCTTTGTAGTACAAACACTCAAAGGCGGTGTTTTCGCTTTTTCCTTGCAATAACCGGATTTTTCTATGCTTTCCGGGTAAAGCATTTTTCATATCTCCTTTATCATGAAACCCACTCTCGTACTGGTTGGGCGTCCGAATGTCGGAAAATCGACATTATTCAACCGTCTGACTCGCAGTCGTGATGCGATTGTGGCAGATATTCCCGGATTGACACGTGACCGTCACTATGGCCACGGCAGGCTGGGTCTAAAACCCTATCTCGTGGTGGATACCGGCGGTTTTGAGCCTGTAGTCAAATCTGGCATCCTGCATGCCATGGCCAGACAAACCCTGCAGGCTGTAGATGAGGCCGATGTTGTGCTGTTTATCGTCGATGGCCGTCAAGGACTGGCTTCACAAGACAAAATCATTGCAGATCAGCTGCGTAAAACTGGCCGAAAAATAATACTCGTCGTCAATAAAGCCGAAGGGATGCCTTATTCAACAGCAGCAGTTGAATTCCATGAATTGGGACTGGGCACACCTTGTGTTGTTTCAGCTTTGCATGGAGAACATCTCGGTGAGCTGATTGATTTTGCACTGGAAGATTATCCGTATGCAGAAGATATCAAAGCCGAGCCTGGTCAGGAAAAGCACCCCGTCATTGCCATTGCTGGCCGCCCGAATGTTGGCAAATCCACACTGATCAATACACTTTTGGGTGAAGAACGGATGATTGCCTTTGATCAACCAGGTACTACCAGGGACAGTATTTATATTGATTTTGAATATGGCCAACGCCGCTATACATTGATCGATACGGCAGGTTTGCGCCGATCAGGCAAGGTTTGGGAAACCGTGGAAAAATTCTCGGTGGTCAAGACCTTGCAATCGATCGAAGCTGCCAACGTGGTTGTCCTGGTGCTGGATGCGCAAAGCGGTATCTCTGAACAGGATGCACATATTGCCGGATTCATACTGGAAACTGGTCGTGCACTGGTTATTGCAATCAACAAATGGGATGGCATGGATGACTACCAGCGTGATACCACCAAACGAGAGTTTGAACGTAAGCTTGCCTTTCTGAATTTTGCCAACCTGCATTATATTTCCGCTCTGTACGGTAATGGAGTGAAAGCATTGATGCCTTCGGTTGATGCTGCCTACACTGCAGCCATGGCGCATATCCCGACACCTAAGCTGACG
>JACDJA010002614.1_pt1 | contig 12606 bp, 9 predicted proteins | sample 7449241 | NCBI WGS metagenome assembly JACDJA01 (sample SAMN14253289, study PRJNA609438) | sludge metagenome | isolation source: initial anaerobic sludge | collected 2018-12-20 | reverse complement strand
TTCAAGCATCGAAATCTTCTCCCAGGTAGGCCTTGATCACCACGGGATTGGACTGGATCTCTTCAGGTGTTCCCTGGGCAATTTTCTTACCGTAATCCATCACATAAATTCTGTTGGAAAGTGTCATTACCAGTTTCATATCATGCTCAATCAGCAGTACCGAGTACCCCTGGTCGCGTATGCGCAGGATGAGTTGTACCAACTCCCGGGTCTCCTGGGGATTCATCCCCGCCGCCGGTTCATCCAGCAGCAGGAGTGAGGGGTCCGTTGCCAGTGCGCGGGCAATCTCCAGGCGCCGCTGTGCACCATAAGAGAGATTCCGGGCATAGTTGTCCACCTCGTCCGCCAGGCCGACAATTTCCAGGATTTCGTAGCTGCGCTGAACAATCTCCTGTTCCTCCTGACGATTACCGGGGGTGCGCAGAATGGCGCCGAGAATAAATGAATGGGTACGGCAGTGACGGCCGATCATGACATTTTCCAACACCGTCATGCTCTGAAACAGGCGAATATTCTGGAAGGTTCTTGCCATGCCTTTTTCAGTGACTTTGTTGGGTTTCAGCCCATTGAGGCGGCTGGTTTTCCCCTGGCGGGTATGCAGTATCACCTCTCCCTCGGTCGGGTTGTAGATGCCGGTGACACAATTGAAAAAGGTGGTTTTTCCTGCACCATTGGGGCCGATCAGAGCGACTATCTCTCCGCGATTCACCTCCAGATCGAGATGCTTGAGTGCCTGGATACCCCCAAACTGCATCGACAGACCGCTGACTTTCAAGATGGTGTCACTCATTGGGCATCACCCGTCGTTGTTTCTTGAACTGATAGGTGCGTCGCACATTGGAGATGATGCCCTGCGGTTTGAATACCATCATGATCACCAGTATGGCGCCAAAGGCGAGCATTCGGTAATCGGAGAGCGCCCGCAGGTATTCCGGTAGCAGGATCAGTATCAGCGCGCCGACGATCACGCCCAGGATCGAGCCCATACCGCCCAATACCACGATGGAGAGGATGATTGCCGACTCCAGAAAGGTAAAGCTTGCCGGGTTGATGAAGGTTGTTTTCGCGGCGAAGATAACGCCCATCATGCCGGCCCAGGTCGCGCCAAGAGCAAAGGCGGTCAGCTTGGTCTTGGTCTTGTCTATACCCATGGCCTGGCAGGCAATCTCATCCTCACGCAATGCGATCCAGGCTCGTCCCAGCCGGGAGTCCTGTAGCCGGTTCACTACGAAGATAGTGACAATGACCAGTGCTACCATGATGTAGTAGATATAGAGAATCGCCGACTCCAGCGACAGTTCGATACCGAACAGGCCCGGGCGGGGTATGTTGGATATGCCGCTCGGGCCCTGGGAAAACTCATTCCAGTTCTCCAGTATCAGGCGGATGATTTCGCCAAATCCCAGTGTGACAATGGCCAGATAGTCTCCCCGTAGACGCAACACCGGAAAACCCAGCACGATACCGAAGCTGGCCGCACACAGGGCCCCGATGGGTAGTGCCATCCAGAATCCGATGCCAAAATGATAATTCAGCAATGCGTAGCTGTAGGCACCGACCGCATAGAAGGCGACAAATCCGAGATCAAGCAGGCCCGCCATACCGACTACGATATTCAATCCCAATCCCAATACCACATACATCAGGGCGGTTGTCATGATGTTGGTCTGATAGGTATCGAACAGGTAAGGGAATACCAATGCGAATACCGTCACTGCCCCTGCCAGCGGATAGAGATATCTCGGGTTCTGCAGGATAACTTGTATCAGTGGTTCGCTCGGTACCGTGTTCGGATTGCTGGCGGAACGCCTTTCAAGGCGCCGTGTCTTCTGCGTATTAATAACCCGGATCAAAATGGAGAGAATGAAGCTGCCAATGGCGACGAAAAACATATTTTCCCATCGCCAGATTATGGTCCGCTCTATGGGATTGGCCTTGATGACCAGGATCGGAAAGGTAAGGAATACAAACCAGAGAGATACCAAAAATGAACGTTTCAGTTCTGCAAAAGAGATCATGTCCGCCCCTATACTTTCTGAATCTCAGCCTTACCCAGCAGGCCGGAAGGTTTGAAGATCAGGATCAGAACCAATAATGAGAAAGCGAACACATCCTCATAATCGCTGGAGACATATCCGGTGGCGAAGCTTTCGGTCAGCCCGAGTATGACGCCACCCAGAACCGCTCCCGGAATTGAGCCGATTCCCCCAAGCACGGCCGCTGTGAAGGCTTTTATGCCGGCGATGAAGCCGATAAAAAAGTTGATCTGGCCGATATGGGAGGCGATCAACAGTCCGCCAACCGCGGCGAGCGCCGAGCCTACGATGAATGTGGCCGATATTACCCGGTCTACATTAATGCCGACCAGCATGGCCATTTTGCGGTCCTGTGACGTGGCGCGCATGGCCTTGCCGATACGGGTGAATTTGATCAGCAGGGTGAGTCCGATCATCATCAGCGTGGTGACGACCAGGATAACCATGTCTGAAGATCCCACTATCTGGACAAAAGGCTCCATGAAATCGAATTCGGGGATCAACTCGGGAAAGGGCTGAAAGTCGGAAGTCTGGGCCAGCAGCACATAATTTTGCAGAAAAATGGACATGCCGATAGCGCTGATCAGTGGTGAGAGCCTGGGCGCATGGCGGAGTGGTTTATAGGCCAGTTTCTCAACCGTATAGCCGTAAGCGCTGGACCAGACGGCGGCAGCCAGACCTGCCAGCACAATGATTGCCAGTAGCGGAAAGCCGAAAATGGATAAGACGGTGGAGACAATAAATGCGGTAAAAGCACCGATCATGTATATCTCGCCATGGGCAAAGTTAATCAGCCCGATGATGCCGTATACCATGGTGTAACCCAATGCGATCAGTGCGTATATCGCGCCCCTGGTCAGGCCGCTGAAAAACAGTTCAATGAAGTATTCCATAAATAATATAAGGGGCCTGGATCCAGGGAGGTGAATCCCGAAACCCAGGCCCCTATGCCCTCTGGTTTACTTTACTTCGACGTATTGACCGTTCTGCACCTGGTAGACCGCAAAACCTACACCTACCGCATCACCCCGTTCATCAAAGTGGATCTTGCCAACAGTGGTATCAACATCGTTGGTTTGCAGCGCCTTGGTGACTGCGGCGATATCGGTTGAGCCGGCTTTTTCGATGCCGTTCAGCAGCGCTACCGCGGCGGCGTATGCAGTATCAAAGAAGGCCCCGGGATCTTCACCAAAGGTCTTCTTGTGGGCTTCAACTGCTGCGATGTAGAGGGCATTGGTGGCATTGTCTTTGGCGCCGGTTGCATAGACACCCTCGGCATACTTGCCGGCCACCTTGATGAAGGTGTCGTCTTTCACGCCATCATCAGAGATAAAGGGGATGTCCATGCGCTTTTTACGCATCTGGGTGATGATTTTTGATGCTTCCGGGTGGTAACCGCCATAGATGACACCGTCGGCATCGGAGCGTTTTATCTTCTGTACAACCGCGGAGTAATCAACGGCTCCAGGGGTGACGCCTTCAAAAAGAACCACCTCGGCCCGGCCGGAATCCTCCAGGAACTTCTTGACGAATTCTGCCAGACCCTTGCCATAGTCTCCCTTGTCATGGATAACGGCCAGCTTTTTCAGCTTGAGCTTGTCCAGGGCAAAATTGACTTCGGTCCTGGCCTGGGCGTCATCGGATGCGATGGTGCGGAAAAAGTTCGGGTAGTCGCCGCTCTGGGTCAGTTCCGGATTTGTGGCGGAGGGGGACATGACGATAACCCCCGCGTTCTTGTAGATCGGCAGTGCTGCCTTGGTGGCTCCCGAACAGATATGACCCAACACGACATCGACGCCACTGGAAACCAGCTTGGTTGCGGTATTGGTCGCAACCTCCGGTTTGCAGACATCGTCTTCAACCAATAACTCGACCTGCTTGCCATTGATACCCCCGCGGGCGTTGATATCGGCCACTACCAGCTTGGCCGCGTTGACGGTGGGCAGTCCATACGAGGCGAGGTCACCACTATGGGCGCCTGCAACGCCAAGTTTGATCGTGTCATCTGCCGCTATTGCCATGGTCGGTATGGTCAGCGCCAATCCCACTGTGGCAGCAAGTAATTTCTTTACAATGATCGATTTCATATTGCTGTATCCCCGGTCGGTTGTCTTTTCCAGTTGAATTTTGGTGTGAGAAAAAAGCCCCCACGCGAACAAATAATAGTACTGTCAGATGTCGATAAATGAAACCACTAATGCATCTATAAGCTGGCCTGTTGCAGGGTTTTGACTGAGAAAGCTCTGTTTTGTGCTTTTTTGCCAGGTTGATTGAAAGGCAGCCTGGATAGACCATCAGGGCAAGATTCAACACGGTTTCGGATCCGCTGTCACTGTTGCAGCCGGCATGCCCGGGGGAACCCTGAACACCATAGCTTCCATCAGGCAGTAGAGGTTAACGGAGATTTCTTCTCAAGCCGCGTTTTTTCTTCCCCTTTATCAGTTTGGTCGCTTGCTTCGAGCGTTTCTCGGCGGAGAGGATCAGCAACTGCTGGCAACCAATGGCCTCGGCTTCACTGGATGGCTGGCGCTGGACAAAACTGCCGTCCGGTTGCATCTCCCAGGCGCTACGCTGATCATTGATTTGTGTATCCAGGATACCGCGAAGCTCGTCGCACAGTTTTTTGTCCGTGACCGGGGTGACCACTTCAACCCGGGATTCCAGATTGCGCTTCATCGCATCGGCTGAGCCGATGAAATACTCCGCTTCTCCGCCATTCTGGAAATAGTAGATCCGGGTATGCTCCAGAAACCGGCCGACGATACCAATCACCCGGGCCGATTCGCTGAGGCCCGGGATCCCCGGCCGGAAGCGACAGGTATCGCGCACGATCAGGTCGATACGCACACCATCACGTGCCGCCTCATAGAGAGCGCGGGTGATGTCCACATCTTCCAGTGCATTCATCTTGAACTGGATCAGTCCGGGTGTTTCCGGGCTGTGCAGTTTGCGCTCCCGTTTGATCTTGGCCAGCAGGGCATACTTGAGCATCTTGGGTGAGGGCAGCAGCTTGCGGTAGCTGCGCTCCTGAGTGTAGCCGGTGGTCAGGTAGTTGAACAGCTCGGTTGCGTCCCGGCCCAGCTCCTCATCATTGGTGAGAATGCCGAGATCGGAGTAGAGCCTGGCTGTGCCGGCATGGTAGTTACCGGTGCCGATATGCAGATAGCGTTTGATGCCGCTGTAGTCGTTGCGCACCACCAGGATAATCTTTGAGTGGGTCTTGAGTCCGACTACGCCGTAGGTGACGTGTATGCCCGCCTCCTCCATGCGGTTTGCCCAACGGATATTGGCCGCCTCGTCAAAACGCGCCTTCAACTCGACCACAACCGCCACCTGCTTGCCGTTGCGGGCGGCGCTGATCAGGTAGTCCACCACCTTGGTGTCGCTGGAGGTGCGATAGAGGGTCATCTTGATGGCGCGCACCTTGGGATCGATGCTGGCCTCTTTCAGGAATCGTTCTACCGAGGTTCCGAAGGATTCATAGGGGTGCTGCAACAGCAGTGGTCCCCGTTCCCGGATAATATGAAAAATATTCCGGGTATCCACCAGTTCGGGATGGTCAATCGGCTTGTGGGGCGGATCACGCAGTTCTGGAACATCCAGGGAGGAGAGCTCGAACAGATCCCGCATGGCCGGCATGCTGATGATTTCGTACACGTCACTCTCTTCATCCAGGAACAGCTCGGCGGCGAGCATGCCCCGGTGCACCGGAGTCATGTCACGCTGCACCTGCAGCCGTACGATCGGGGCAAAACGGCGTTCCCGAAGCTCCGATTCGATCAATGACAGCAGGTCATCGGCGTGCTCTTCGCTGCGTTCGGTGTTGGCGTTGCGGGTCACCCGGAACACCTCGCATGAGAGTATCTCCATCTCCGGCAACAACATATCCAGATTGTTGGCGATGACATATTCCAGGGGAACGTAATGCCGCCGATCCTTGAGCTTGAGAAAGCGTGGGATTCCGGCTCCTACCGGTACCTTGATGCGGGTCAGGGAGGTCTTGTTGGAATCTCCGGGATAACGTACCAGCACCAGCAGGTTCAATGACAGGTTTGAAATGAACGGGAACGGATGGGCCGGGTCGATGGACTGGGGGGTGACCAGCGGATAGATGTTTTCATAATAGTAGTTGCGCAGATCAATTCGGTCGGCCTTGTCCAGTTCGTCATAACTGAGAATCGCGATGTCATGCTCGCGCAACAGTGTGGTGACCGCCAGGTAGTTTTCGCGCATCTGGGTCTCAATTTCACGTACTACCTGGCTGGATTCGTCGATCTGTTGCTGGGGTGTCCGGCCATCCACTGTCAGGGTGGTAACCCCGGCCCCGACCTGTTGCTTCAGGCCGCCAAGGCGCTTCATGAAAAACTCATCCATATTGGCGCTGACGATGGCGATGAACTTCAGGCGCTCAAGCAGTGGTGTGCGTTCATCCGCGGATTCGTGCAGCACGCGTTTATTGAACTCCAGCCAGGTCAACTCACGGTTCAGATAATACTCGCTGGCGTCCAGGTCCAGGCTAATCTCTGCCGAAATCGGGGATTCGTTATCAGCAACGGGCTGGTTGGTCTTTTTTGATTCGCTATCCATTTTTTTTGCGCTATCTGACATCGTGATTTCCATGGGTGAATGTGGCGGCCTTCAAACGGGCCTTTAACCGATCCTTAACTGAAACAGTGTCGCAATGTTTCGAGGGAGAGTCGATAGTGATATTGGATCTGATCCAGAGTATAACGCTGTTCAGTTGCCACCGGACAACCCAGGCGCGCCAGGCAGCGATCGGCACAGCTGGAGCGGGGGGTTAGCCGGTGGCCGGCGCATGCCGTCATGTCGATTGCCGAAGTTGCGCTCAACGCCTTGGCGGGGCAGATGGAGAGGCAGGGCTTGCCGCTGCAGGTCTCACAAGGGGAGGGCGATGCTGGTGATACTATTTCCGGCAATGGGTCATTGGTGAGCAGCACCGCACGATAGGCGTACCAGAGTCCCCATTTCGGATGCATGCCGATGCCGAGCGGTGAAGGTGTGTGCCAGCCGGCAATGCTTCCCAGTTGCTGCAGGGAGAGTGGTGTGTCACCGGGATAGATAACCCGATAATCATCTTCTGCCAGTGCCCGCCCGGCAAATTCGAGCGCGGTATCTCGGCTGTACTGGTCAATCGGGTCTGCTTGTTGCCACTGGGCGGATGGGATGGATCTCCATAATGCCTGGCCGCCATTACCCATAAGGATGATGCGGATCTCTCCAGAAACCGCCAGGGTTGAATCGGTCAGCGCGCTTGTCAGCCGTTTCGGCAATCGGCTGACATTGAGAATGGCAAACAGATTGAGCCCTTTCCCCTTGAGGTACTCGATGCCAGGCTGGAGTCTCTTTGGCAGATTGTTTTCCACGAAACGATCTCCTGTTCTCGTGCACTGATTAAAGCCAGGGATGGCTTGCCCGGCTTGGCCTCGGCGCGTGTCATGGTGGAGAGAACATCCAGAACGGTGTTCAGGAATGGATTGATGAATTCCACTTTCATGGCCGGGATTATAGGTCAGGGATAGATTTTCGGGCAAAAAAAGCCTCTGTCCCAGTTAACGGTTGCATAAAAAGTGGTCTTTTTGTCGGAGCGGATTTATCCGCGAAATTCTCGACTGAGGCCACTCCTACCGCTACGCTTGGCCGCTGGAGAGGGGTTTAACCTGCAGGAGGCCCGCCCCGGGACGAATTCGCGGCGAGGCGCCACGCCTACCGGGTGAATCGCCAAGCCAAGCCAAAACAAGACCGACAACTGATTGGGACATGGCCAAAAAAAAAAGCCTGACAGGGGAGGTCAGGCTGAAATAACCGCTTTATAAATCACCAAAGGAGGATGGGATTTAGAAGGAACAGCAGGACTTGACACCACTACGATACTGCCTTTGGCCAAGTCCCGCCGACCTGTGCCTATTGGAGCACACGGAAGAAGTATGCCACATTGATAATCATCAATCAAGCAAATTATAATATTCTTAATTATTATTGTGTCACTGCTGGGCGATGATGTCACCGTCATTGGGTGGAATGGAGTAGGTTCCGGTCGCGTGAGCCACCAATTTTTCGGTGTTTTCTGCGCTTATGGAGACTTCCATAATGGCCAGCCGTTTGCCCAGCTTGATGATTTTCCCCTCGGCCAGGAGATCCGTCTGCTCCGGTTTGCGCAGAAAATTGATATTGAAATTGGTGGTGACCGCCAGTTTGACCTGGCCGATCAGGCCCAGCACCACGGCGTACATGCAGGCATCCGCCAGCATCATCATGTGGGGGCCTGAGATGGTGCCGCCCGGCCGTGTGCTGCTGTGGTGATAGGGCAGGCGCATGATTGCCAGACCAGGCTCGATACGTTCCAGCCGCATCTCAAGGTTGCTGGCCCAGGCCATCTCACTCTCCAGTATGTGATTGAAATCCTGACAGGTTATTCTTGGCATAGGGCCTCCTGACGTTAGAACAAAGTTTGGGGTGTTATCGGTAGTAACCATTTCAAACCGAGCTGTTGCCGGCGATGCGATCGCCGACATGGCGGTGGCAGTTGATCAGAATGCGTCTTCATCCAACACCATCATCAGGTCGGAGCCCGAACGGATGCCGATACTCAATCCCTGTATCTGGGGCAGGAGTCGCCCCATGAAAAAGCGCGCGGTATGGAGTTTGGTTCGATAGAAACCACTGCTGTCAGCGTCCAGTTTCTGTTGTGCCACCTGTGCCATGCGGGCCCACAACCAGGCAAAGATGACCAGGGCAAATATCCTGAGATAGTCGGTAGCGGCAGCGCCAAGCTGATCCGGGTTCTGATGACTCTCGGCCACCAGCCAGGCGGTCAGTTCCTGCAACAGGGTGTTGGCTTCGCGCAGCGGGTCAATGAATTCGGCCAGCGCTGTATCATCCCTGTTTTGGGCAATATAGCTATCCAGCAGGGCGAACAACCGCTTGGGCAGTCTGCCATCGTTGATGAACAGTTTGCGGCGTACCAGGTCCAGTGCCTGGATGCCATTGGTGCCTTCATAGATCTGGGCGATGCGAGCATCCCGCACGAACTGCTCCATACCCCACTCCTGGATATAACCATGACCGCCGTACACCTGTTGGCAGAGGGTGGTGGTTTCGTAGCCGTAGTCGGAGAAAAAGGCCTTGATGATCGGCGTGATGAGGGCGACGTAGTCATCCGCCTCTTCACGCTTTTGCGGGTCTGGATGCCGATACGCCAGGTCGATATTGATGGCGGTCCAGGTGGCCAGTGCACGGGCGGCTTCATTGTAGGCGCGAGTGGTGAGCAGCATGCGGCGGATATCCGGGTGCACCAGCAGCGGGTCGGCGGCCTTGTCAGGGGCCTTGGTGCCGGTCGCCGAACGGCTCTGAATACGTTCCTTGGCGTATGCCACGGCATTTTGATAGGCCACCTCACCCAGCCCCAGCCCCTGCATGCCGATGGCCAGGCGCTCGGAGTTCATCATGGTGAACATGCAGGCGAGGCCCTTGTTTTCGGGGCCTACCAGATAGCCGATGGCGCCGTCAAAATTCATCACGCAGGTGGCGGAGGCCTTGATGCCCATCTTGTGTTCAATGGCACCGCAACTGACGCTGTTGCTTTCGCCCGGTTCATTGTTGGCGTCGGGTAGCCGTTTTGGTACCAGAAACAAGCTGATGCCGCGTACTCCTTCCGGGGCGTCAGGCAACCTTGCCAGCACCAGATGGATTATGTTTTCCGTCAGGTCATGCTCACCGCCGGTGATGAAGATCTTGGTGCCGGTGATGGCGTAACTGCCGTCACCATTGGGAACCGCCCGGGTACGTATCAGTCCCAGGTCGGTGCCACAGTGGGACTCGGTCAGGCACATGGTGCCGCTCCAGGTGCCTTCGACCATTTTGGGGAGGTACTGCATTTTCAGCTCATCACTGGCGTGATGGCTGATGGCATTGATGGCACCCCGGGTCAGACCGGGGTAGAGGCTGAAAGAGACATTGGCTGAACAGAGCATCTCCTCGAGCATGAAGCTGATGGTTTCGGGCAGCCCCTGACCGCCCAGTTCCGGATCGCCCGCCAATGACGGCCAGCCGCCCTCGATGAAGGTTTGATAGGCCTCCTTGAATCCGGTGGGGGTGGTGACCCGGCCATTCTCGAAGTGACACCCCTCCTGGTCGCCGCTCTGGTTCAGTGGATGCAGCAACGATTCACAGATTTTGCCTCCCTCCTGCAAAATCGCATCCACCAGCTCCGGGCTCAGCTCATCGAAGCCGGGCAGACTGTTCAGGGTCTTGTCGGCTTCATGCAGTTCATGAAATACAAACTGCAGATCACGGATAGGAGCTTTGTAACCGGGCATGGAGCGATTCCTCTTGATAGGGCATTGTCATCTTGACGGTTGTGAATACAGGCCGATACCCTTGGGACGGTGCCGCCGTGCATCATGGCCGTGGATTACATATTGGGATAGTTGGGGCCGCCACCGCCCTCCGGCACGGTCCAGTTAATGTTCTGGGTCGGGTCCTTGATGTCACAGGTTTTGCAGTGCACGCAGTTCTGGGCATTGATCTGCAGCCGGGGTGCCGCGCCTTCCTCTTCGACTATTTCATAGACTCCGGCAGGACAGTAGCGTTGCTCCGGTGCGTCATACAGGGCCAGGTTGACCTTGATTGGTACTTCCGGATCCTTCAGCTTCAGGTGGATCGGCTGGTCTTCTTCATGGTTGGTATTGGAGATGAATACCGAGGAGAGCCGGTCAAAGGTGATCTTACCGTCCGGTTTCGGGTAGTCTATCCTGGGATAGTCGTCCGCCTTGCCAAGCTGCTCATGGTCGGCGTGATGGCGCAGGGTCCAGGGCGCCTTACCGCGAAACAGGTAGGTCTCGAGAGCGGCATTGAACAGCCCGAACCAGAGCCCTTTGCTGAAACCGGGACGGATATTCCGTACCTGCTTCAGTTCATCCCAGAGCCAGCTCTGGCGCAAACGCTCTGCGTAGCTCACAACCTCTCTATGCTCCCCCTCATCGCCGATCTGTTCGAAGATGGCTTCTGCGGCCAGCATGGCGCTCTTCATGGCGGTATGGGTGCCTTTGATTTTCGGCACGTTGAGAAAACCGGCGGTATCACCCACCAGGAGTCCACCCGGGAACGTCAGTTTGGGAATGGACTGGAAACCGCCTTCGGAGAGGGCTCGGGCACCATAGCTGATTCGGCGACCATCCTCGAACAACGGACGGATCTCCGGGTGGGTCTTGAAACGCTGGAACTCCTCAAATGGACTGAGGTGGGGGTTCTTGTAATCCAGGCCCACTACAAAGCCGACCACCACCTGGTTCTCCGAGAGGTGGTAGAGGAATGAACCGCCATAGGTCTGACTGTCCAGGGGCCAGCCGATGCTGTGCATGATTGTGCCTGGCTTGGTCTTTGCCGGATCGATCTCCCACAGCTCCTTGATACCGATGCCGTAGGTCTGGGGATCAACACCATCACACAGATTGAAGCGTTCCATCAACTCCTTGGTCAGTGAGCCCCGGCAGCCCTCGGAAAAAATGGTCTGTTTGGCATGCAACTCGATACCGGGCTCATAGTTGTCGGTCTTTTCGCCGGAACGGCCAACTCCCATATCGCCGGTGGCAATACCACGCACTGCACCGTTTTCGTCATAGAGTACTTCGGCGGCGGCAAAACCGGGGAAGATCTCGATACCGAGTTGTTCCGCCTGTTCCGCCAGCCAGCGGCAGAAGTTGCCCAGACTGATAACGTAGTTGCCCGCATTGTGCATCTGGGGCGGGTTGGGCAGAGCGATGGATTTTTTCTCTGTCAGGTAAACAAAGCGGTCCGCGCTGGCGGGGGTATCCAGCGGTGCGCCGCGCTCTTTCCAGTCCGGTAGTAGTTCATTGAGTGCCCGCGGCTCGAGGACAGCGCCGGAGAGGATGTGGGCGCCCACCTCGGAACCTTTCTCGACAACACAGATGGTCAATTCCTGTCCGTTCTGGCCGGCCAGTTGGGCCAGTCGAATGGCAGCTGTCAGGCCCGATGGACCCGCGCCAACAATTACAACATCAAATTCCATCGCTTCGCGTTCCACAGCGACACCCCCTTTGGTGTGGGTCCCGGATGGTGTTCAGGACCTTTAGATTTAGCAATGTTGACGTTTACGTAAACGTCATTATACTGAGTCGGACGGACGGGTCAATTTGATTGTCTGGCACGTCTGTCATGGAAATAAAACATCCTGACCATCTGACTCGCGGCGTAGTTTACTATCTTCTCTATAGGATACGTAGACTCCTTCCCCTGCGCCCTATTAAGGCGATTCACACAGTGACGCAGCATCGGTTTTTATTTGATTTCCACAAGAAAATAGGCACAATAGTTCAGCTAGTATAATTCTAACAGGAAAAATAATGCATTCTATATTTTCTGTATGAATTGGGAATTCCCGAATCAGGGAGGCAGCCAAACCAAGCGAAGGTGATGTATGAAAGTACTGGTCGCAGTAAAGCGCGTTGTGGATTACAACGTAAAGGTCCGCGTGAAGGCGGACGAGACGGGGGTGGAGTTAGCCAACGTGAAGATGTCGATGAATCCGTTT
>JACDJA010002610.1_pt1 | contig 12614 bp, 11 predicted proteins | sample 7449241 | NCBI WGS metagenome assembly JACDJA01 (sample SAMN14253289, study PRJNA609438) | sludge metagenome | isolation source: initial anaerobic sludge | collected 2018-12-20 | reverse complement strand
GGGTGGAGATGGAACCGAGCGGGGGTTTTGCGCGCGCCGAACTGGCCCGCGTCACGGTTGGCGGCTGGCTGGATGCGCCAGTCACCCTGCGCGGACGGGGCGCGGGCCGGGCGCCCGAGGTGCGGGTTGAGGGCGGGACGCTGGATCTGCGCCGCGCCACGCTGGGAGGCGGGGGTGGCGGTGCCGTGGGCGCGGGGGGCGGGCCGATGACGCTGAATCTTGACCGCTTGCAGGTGACCGAGGGGATCGCGCTGACCGGCTTTCAGGGTGAGTTCACGGACGAGGGCGGACTGTCGGGCCGGTTCACGGCGGCGGTAAACGGCCGGGCGCCGGTGGCGGGCACGGTGGTGCCGATGTCGGGGCGCAGCGCGGTAAGGATCATCGCCGACGATTCGGGTGCGGTGCTGGGCGCGGCGGGTTTTCTGGAGGATGCCCAGGGCGGGGCCTTTGATCTCACGCTGCTGCCGGTGGGGGAGGAGGGTCATTATGACGGCACGCTCGCGATTGCCGATCTGCGGGTCAGGAATGCGCCGGCGCTCGCCTCGCTGCTCAATGCGATTTCGGTGATCGGGTTGTTGCAGCAGATGGCGGGGCAGGGCCTTGTCTTTGACGATGCGCGCGCCGACTTTCGCCTCACGCCGGATCGGGTGATCCTGCGGGCAGCAAGCGCGGTGGGCGCGGGTCTGGGCATCTCGCTTGACGGGGTCTACATGCTCGCCAGTGGCAACATGGATTTTCAGGGCGTGATCTCGCCGTTCTACCTGGTCAATGCGATTGGCGCGATCTTCACCCGCAGGGGCGAGGGGTTGATCGGCTTCAATTTCACCCTGCACGGCCCGGTGGAGGCGGCGCAGGTGTCGGTCAATCCGCTGTCGGTTTTCACCCCGGGCATGTTCCGCGAGATCTTCCGCCGCCCGCCGCCGCAGGTGGATTGATGCGGCTGGCGGACTTCGACTTCGAACTGCCCGAGGGGCTGATTGCGACGCGCCCGGTGCATCCGCGTTCCGCCGCGCGGCTGCTGGTGGCGCAGGGCAACGAGATCAGCGACCGGCACATGACCGATCTGCCGGATCTGTTGCGTCCCGGCGATCTGCTGGTCCTGAACGACACCCGCGTGATTCCGGCGCGGCTGATTGGCAGGCGCGCGCGTGGCGAGGCGGTGGCGCGGATTGAGGCGACGTTGCTGGCTCCGCGCCCCGATGGCACCTGGGAGGCGCTGGTCAAGCCGCTGCGCAAGCTGCGCGCGGGCGAGCGCGTGACTTTCGCGGAGGGTTTCCACGCCGTTTACGAGGGCCGTGTAGAAGATGAGGCGATCCTGCGCTTCAACCTGGAGGGCGCGGCGTTCGATGCGGCACTGGATGCGGCGGGGCAGATGCCGCTGCCGCCCTATATCGCCGCATTGCGTCCGCCCGACGAGGCCGACCGCGAGGACTATCAGGCCATCTGGGCCACCCGCCCCGGCGCGGTGGCGGCCCCCACGGCGTCGCTGCATTTCGACGAGCCGCTCATGGCAGCGCTGGAAGCGCGCGGGGTGCGGACCACGCGAGTGACCCTGCATGTGGGCGCGGGCACATTCCTACCGGTGAAGGCAGAGAATGTGGAAGACCATCGCATGCATGCGGAATGGGGTGAGGTGACCGAATCCGCGGCCGCAGCCATCGCCGCCACCCGTGCGGCAGGCGGGCGGGTGATCCCCGTGGGCACCACTGCGCTGCGCGTGATCGAAAGCGCCGCGCAGGGTGGTGCGATCACGCCGTTTCGCGGCATGACCGACATCTTCATCCGTCCGGGATCCGCCTTTCATGTCACCGACGGGCTGGTGACGAATTTCCATCTGCCGAAATCGACGCTGCTCATGCTGGTGGCGGCTCTCATGGGCGAACAGCGCATCCGCCGCATCTATGCCCATGCTGTGGCGCATGGGTACCGGTTCTTTTCCTACGGCGATGCCTCGCTCCTGCTGCCCTGAGCGGGTGACGGTGCGCTTGCAGCGCGCGCGGCTGCGCCCTAGGTTGCGCCGGATTTCATGGGGGCACGGATGACCGGAACCGGCGGCGCGAAGGGGCGCATGGTGTTCGAGGAAGTGGCAGGCGACGCCCGCCCCGAGGCGCGACCCGGCGGCATTGACCGCGGCCGCCGCGACGGACGGGCCGGCATCCGCGCCTGGCTGTGGCTGCTGTTCATCCTGGTCGCGCTGATGATCGCGGTGGGCGGTCTGACGCGGCTGACCGGCTCGGGGCTGTCGATCACCGAATGGAACCCGGTCAGCGGAGCGATTCCGCCGCTGAATGCCGCCGACTGGCAGGCCGAATACGATCTCTACCGAGCGAGTCCGCAATACGAGAATCTCAATCGTGGCATGGAGATGGGCGAGTTCCAGTTCATCTACTGGTGGGAATGGGGGCACCGGCAGTTGGGTCGGCTGATCGGGCTGGTCTGGGCAGCGGGCTGGCTGGGCTTCATTGCCACAAGGCGCATGCCTGCCGGCTGGACCTTGCGGCTGTTCTGGCCCGGCGTGCTGATTGGCGTGCAGGGGGCCATCGGCTGGTGGATGGTGCATTCCGGCCTGCAAGACGGGATGATTGCCGTCGCCTCTTACCGGCTGGCAACACATCTGGGCGTGGCCTTCCTGATCCTGGGGCTTATCGCGCGGGATGCGACCTTGCTGCAGCGAAAAGAAGTCGCGCTGCTGCAGGCGCGGCGCGCGCGCGAGGGGGGGCTTGCGCGCGGGGCGTCATGGGTGGCGGCGCTGCTGTTCTTGCAGATCCTGCTGGGCGCGCTGGTCGCCGGGATCGACGCGGGGCGCGCTTTTCCCACCTGGCCGCTGATGGGTGGCGGCTTCCTGCCGCCCTATCCCTTTGACCTGAGCCCGATCTGGCGAAATTTCTTCGAGAACGATGGGCTTGTGCAATTCATCCATCGCATGACCGGCTATCTGGCCTTCGTTCTTGGGCTGTGGCTGTGGTGGAATGCGCGCGCGTCTCCTCATGCCGATACGCGGCGGGTCTTTGGTGCCTTCGCGGTGATGCTGGTGGTGCAGGTGGTGCTTGGCATCGTGGCGGTGCTGACCTCGGCTACTCTCTGGGCCGCGATCACGCACCAGATTGGCGCAGTGGTGCTGTGGGTGCTGATCCTGCGGGCGCATGTGCAGGCCAGCTATCCCGTGTCGCGTTCGGTGAGGGGCTGAGATGACCGCCTATGATGAACTCATGGCGTTTCAGCGCCAGACCGAGGCGCTGGCACAGGTTGCGGGCCGACTGTCCTGGGATCGGGAGGTGGTGATGCCACGGGGCGCTGCCGGGCAGCGTTCCGAGGAAATCGCCGCGCTCGAGACCGTCCTGCATGCGCGCCGGTCCGATCCACGCCTTGGCCAATGGCTTGAAGATGCGATGGCCATGGATGACGTGAGCCACGCCAACCTGCGGCTGATCCGCCGCCAGTATGAGCGCGCGATCCGGCTGCCCGCACATCTGGCGGCCGAGCTGGCGAGGGTTACATCGCTGGCGCAGGGGATCTGGGCGCAGGCGCGCGCGGATGAGGACGTGGCGGCCTTCTTGCCGATCCTGTCCGATGTCGTGCGCCTTCGGCGCGAGGAAGGCGCGGCGCTGGCGCGCGGCGGTGACCCCTATGACGCGCTGCTGCATGATTACGAGCCAGGCGCGACCAGTGCGGAATTGGCGCAGATGTTCGGTGCCCTGCGCCCGCGCCTTGTCGCGCTGCGTGAGCGGGCATTGGCCGCGCCGCCCGCGCCCGAGATAACCGGCACCTTCCCCGAAGGCGTGCAGATCGCGCTGGCGCATGAGGTCGCGCGCATCTTCGGCTATGATTTCGATCGGGGCCGGATCGACAAGGCGGTGCATCCGTTTTCGTCCGGTTCCGGCACCGACGTGCGCATCACCACCCGCACTGATCCGGCTGATCCGTTCAATTGCCTTTATTCCACCATCCACGAGACGGGCCATGCGGTCTATGAGCAGGGGATCGACTCGGCGCATCGGCTGACACCGGTGGGGCAGGGCGCGTCCATGGGCGTGCATGAAAGCCAAAGCCGCATCTTCGAGAACCAGCTGGGCCGGTCACGGCCCTTTACCGGCTGGCTTTATGGGCGGATGCGTGACCTGTTCGGCGACTTCGGGGTGGCGTCGGAGGATGATTTCTTCCGCACGGTGAACCGGGTCGGTCGCGGCTATATCCGTACCGAGGCGGATGAGGTGCAATATAATCTTCATGTCCTCATCCGCTTCGACCTGGAACAGGCGCTGATGCGTGGCGACCTGGGCGTGGATGATCTGGAAGCGGCGTGGAACGACCGCTTCCTGGCCGATTTCGGCTATGCGGTGGACCGGCCGTCACATGGCTGCTTGCAGGATGTGCACTGGTCGGTGGGGCTGTTCGGCTATTTCCCGACCTACAGCCTGGGGAATGTCTATGCGGGCTGCCTGCATGCGGCATTGCGTCGCGACCTGCCGTCGCTGGACGAGGACCTTGCGCGGGGTGATCCGGCGCGCGCGCTGCAGTGGCTGCGGGCAAGGGTGCATCGCCATGGCAGCCTGCAGGACCCGCGCGCGACGATCATCCGCGCCATCGGCGGCGAGCCCGACGAGGGGCCGCTGCTGGCCTATCTGGAAGAGAAATTCGCCTGAGCGCCGCCGGCTGGTGACCCGGCAGCGGCTGCGCTATGAGAGGCCAGCCTCCTGAGCGAGGGGAGAGAGATGCGCGATCTGACCATTCCCGAACAGCGGCACCCTGAAAAGGCGCACCGCCCCGACAATCCCTCACCACGCAAGCCCGGCTGGATTCGCGTGAAGGCGCCGAATTCGGACGGCTACAAGAAGACCCGGGACACATTGCGTGAAAACCGGATCGTCACCGTCTGTGAAGAGGCCGGTTGCCCTAACGTCGGCGAATGCTGGAGCGCGGGCCATGCGACATTCATGCTCATGGGCGAGATCTGCACACGCGGCTGCACTTTCTGCAACGTCGCCACCGGCAAGCCCAGCCCGCTGGACCCGTTCGAGCCCGGGCGGGTGGCCAATTCGGTCAAGGTGCTGGGGCTGAAACATGCGGTGGTGACTTCTGTAGACCGTGACGATCTGGAGGATGGCGGCGCGGAACATTTCGCCATGACCATTCGCGCCATCCGCCGCCATTCGCCCGAGACGACGATCGAGATCCTGACCCCCGATTTTCTGCGCTGCCCGGATTCGGCGCTGGAAAACGTGGTGCGGGCGCGGCCGGACGTGTTCAACCACAACCTTGAAACGGTCTCCGGCCTGTATCCCTCGGTCCGCCCCGGTGCGCGCTATTTCCACAGCCTGCGGCTGTTGCAGCGGGTGAAGGAACTGGACCCGTCGATGTTCACCAAATCCGGCATCATGGTCGGTCTGGGCGAAGACCGGCAGGGCGTCATGCAGGTGATGGACGACATGCGTTCGGCCGATGTCGATTTCATCACCATCGGCCAGTATCTCCAGCCGACGCCGAAACACCACCGCATCGACCGTTTCGTGACCCCCGAGGAATTCGCGGAATACGAAGCGGCGGCAAGGTCCAAGGGATTCCTGATGGTCTCGGCCTCGCCGCTCACCCGTTCATCCTATCATGCGGGTGACGATTTCGAGCGTCTGCGCGATGCGCGGCAGGCCCAGCTTGCGGGCGGCGCGGGCTGAGGTTCAGGTGAAGCGCACCGTGCCGATATAGGGCAGGTTGCGGTTGCGCTGGGCAAAGTCGATCCCGTAACCCACGACAAAGGCATCGGGGATGGAAAACCCGATCCAGTCGGCGGTGAAGTCGACCTCGCGCCGCGCCGGCTTGTCGAGCAGCGCGATGGTGCGCAGGCGGCGGGGTGCGCGCACCGAAAGGTATTCGGTGACGCGCGCCAGGGTATGGCCGGTGTCGATGATATCCTCGACCAGCAGGACGTCGCGCCCGCCGATGGCGGCGCGCAGGTCCTTGAGGATGCGGACTTCCCGGCTCGATTCCATGCCGTCGCCATAGGACGAGGCCTCGATGAAATCGACCTCGACCGGCAGGTCGAGTTCGCGCACCAGATCGGCAATGAAGATGAAGGAACCGCGCAAGAGCCCTACAACCACGAGCTTTTCCGTGTTGGCAAACTCGCGCTCGATCTCGCGAGCCAGCGATTCGATCCGTGCGGCGATGGCCTTGGCCGAGATGAGCTGGTCAATGACATAGGACCGATCTGTCACGGGGCGCCTCCTGGGCTGGGCCTGCGTGGGGGTTGAAGCATATTTCGACCGGCGATGCCAAGCTGCTACAGGGCGGCGGGTGATGCAACCGGATTGGCTTCGCCGTGTGCGGGGTCGCGGCGCCCGGGGGGCGGCGAATCCGCCTTGTTGCGCGCACCGGGTGGACGCAGGCCGAGGGTCGCGGGGACGCAGCGGGATTCCCGGGCGCGGGCTCTGGACCCTCGGGCCGCGCATGCCTAGGTCAAGGGTGCATGCGGGGAGAATTGCCATGGCCAGTGCCGCCTTCGAGGAGATCGCCGAGACATTCGAGTTTCTCGATGACTGGGAGGACCGCTACCGGCATGTGATCGAACTGGGTCGCGCCATGCCGCAACTGGGCGAGGAATGGACGACGCCCGAATGGAAGGTCTCGGGCTGTGCGAGCCAGGTGTGGCTCGTCCCCGAGATCAAGGATCGGCGCTTCCATTTTCGTGGCGATTCGGATGCGATGATCGTGCGCGGCCTGGTGGCGGTGTTGCATGCGCTCTACGACGGGCTGACGCTGGAAGAGGTGGCGGCGGTCGACGCGCCGGCTGAACTGGCGCGGCTGGGCCTCGCGGAAAACCTGTCGGCGCAGCGCTCGAACGGGCTGCGCTCGATGATCCAGCGCATCCGCGACCATGCGGCGGCGGCGCTTGCCGCATGAGCCGCGCCGGGGGTGCCTGTTCGCGCGACCGCCGGTCGGACAGGGATTGGATTTCCGTCGTTGTGCGGCCTATGTAGGCGCGTGAATCAGGGGAGTCGGGCAATGGCGGTGGGCATCTTCGACTCTGGCCTTGGCGGGCTGACGGTGCTGGATGCGGTGCGCAAGCGGCTGCCTGACCTGCCGCTGGTCTATCTGGGGGACAACGCCCATGCGCCCTATGGCGTGCGAACGGCGGATGACATTCATGCGCTGACGCTGGCGGGGGTGCGGCTTCTGTTCGACATGGGGTGCGATCTGGTCGTTCTGGCCTGCAACACCTCGGCCGCCGCCGCCCTGCGCAGGATGCAGGAGGGGGGCGAGATACCTGAAGGAAAGCGGGTGCTGGGCGTCTTCGTGCCGCTGATCGAGGCGGTGACCGAACGCGCCTGGGGCGACAATTCGCCGCCGCGTGAGGTGGCGGTGAAACATGTGGCGCTGTTCGCCACGCCCACCACCGTAGCCACCCGCGCCTTTCAGCGCGAACTGGCCTTTCGCGCCATCGGCGTCGATGTCGAGGCACAATCCTGTGGCGGGGTCGTCGATGCCATTGAGGAAGGCGACATGATCCTTGCCCGCGCGCTGGTGCGCAGCCATGTCGAGGCACTCTTGCGCAAGATGCCGCAGCCGGATGCGGCTGTCCTGGGCTGCACGCATTATCCGCTGCTTGCCGATACATTCCGCGAGGCGCTGGGTGCGGGTGTGCGCGTCATCGAGCAGCCTGCCATCGTCGCCGATGCACTGGCCGACTATCTGGAGCGGCGGCCGCAGTTCGCGGGTGTGGGCGGGCGGGTCATGTATCTGACCACCGGCGATCCGGCGCTTGTCTCCGAGCGTGCAGGTCGGTTTCTGGGTCATCCCGTCAATTTCGAGGCCGCCTGATGGGCATGCAGGTTCATGACGTCGCGATCCTTGGTGCCTCGGGCTATACAGGTGCCGAGCTGGTGCGCATCATTGCCACCCATCCCGGCCTGCAGATCCGTGCACTTTCGGCTGACCGCAAGGCGGGGCAGGAGATGGCGCAGGTCTACCCCCACTTGCGGCATCTGGACATGCCACGCCTGCAAAAGGTCGAGGAGATCGATTTTTCCGCCCTCGACCTGGTCTTTTGCGCGCTGCCGCACGGTTTGAGCCAGGCCCTGGTGCGCGAATTGCCACCGGCGGTGAAGGTCGTGGACCTGGGTGCCGATTTCCGCCTGCGCGACCCGGAGGAATATGCGAAGTGGTATGGCGCGCCACATGCGGCGGTGGAATTGCAGGGTGAGGCGGTCTACGGTCTCACCGAATTCTACCGCGAAGATATCCGCCGCGCGCGGCTGGTGGCGGGCACCGGCTGCAATGCGGCCACGGTGCAATACGCGCTGCGGCCGCTGATCGCGGCGGGGGTCATCGATCTTGACCGGATCATCTGCGACCTGAAGAACGGCATTTCCGGTGCGGGGCGGTCGCTGAAGGAGAACATGCTCTTTGCCGAACGCTCCCAGGATGTGGCGGGCTATGCGCAGGGTGGAAGGCATCGGCATCTGGGCGAGTTCGACCAGGAATTCTCGGCATTGGCGGGGCGCGAGGTGCGGATTCAGTTCACCCCGCATCTGGTGCCGGTGAACCGGGGAATTCTGGCGTCCTGCTATGTCGAGGGCGATGCGAGGTCGATCCACGACTCGCTTGCGCGGGCCTATGCGCAAGAACCCTTCATCCACGTCCTGCCGATGGGCGAGACGCCGCAGATGGCGCATGTGCAGGGATCGAACTTCTGCCATATCGGCGTGGTGGGCGACCGGATCGCGGGGAGGGCGCTGGTGGTCTCGACGCTCGACAATCTCAACAAGGGCTCCTCGGGCCAGGCGGTGCAGAATGCAAACCTGATGCTTGGAATCGAGGAGACCACGGGGCTCATGCTTGCCCCGGTGTTTCCATAGGAGGGCCCATGGCTGGCCTGAAGAAGAAGCGGCGTATCCAGATCATTGTCGCGGCCTTTGTGGCGCTGGGTGCGGCGACGGGCATGAGCATCTATGCCATGCAAGACGGGATCAATTATTTCTACATGCCTGAACGGGTGCTGATGGATCCGCCGCCCGAGACGCAGGTGTTCCGCTTGGGCGGCAATGTCGAGGAAGGTTCGATCCGGCAAGGTGAAGGTGTACGATTCACCTTCCGAATTACCGACGGGGTAAACAGCCTGCCGGTGTCCTATGTCGGCCGCGATCCAAGACCCGACCTGTTCGGCGAGGGGCAGGGCACCATCGCCACCGGGCGGCTGGTGGGCGGCGTGTTTCAAGCGTCGGAAATCCTTGCCAAGCATGACGAGAATTATGTCCCGCGCGAGGTGATCGACGGGCTGAAGGATGCCGGGGTCTATGTGGAGCCAGGCGAGGGCTGAGCGCGCGCTGGCGCAGCCACCTGTTCACTTTCGCGCGCCACTCTGTGTCTGCCGGGCGAATCCGGCGGCAGGGGGTGTCATGCAAAGCATCAGGGAGATTGCCGGGGCCATAGTCGAGCGGGAGGGCGGATTCGTCCATGATCCTGACGATCCCGGCGGCGCGACGAACCACGGGGTGACGCTGGCCACATTGCGCCGGCTCGGGCTGGATCTGGACCGCGACGGGTCGGTGGACCTGCGCGACCTGCGGGCGATGACGCCCGCGCAGGCGGTCGATGTCTTCATCGAACACTACTTCCGCCGCCCGGCAATCGACCGTCTGCCCGCCCCTCTGCAACCTTCGGTCTTCGACATGCAAGTGAATGCTGGCGCCAATGCGGTGCGTATCCTGCAGCGGTTGCTGGTGCAGATGGGAATCGTGGTTGAGGTCGATGGAATCATTGGGCCGAAGACCGCAGCGGCGGCCCGGGCGGCCCTGTCTGCTGCGCCGGATCATCTTGTCGATGCCTATGGCGTGGCGCGGCGCAATTATTACTACGCGCTGGCCGATGCCCGACCCGCGAGCCGCAAATTCGCGCGCCGCCGCGATGGCGGCAAGGGTGGCTGGATCACCCGGTCCGAGGAATTCATCACCCCGCGCTTCCACCTGAGCGAGGCGCAGCACCGGGAAAGGGTGGCAGCATGGCATTGATCCGGAGGATCCTCTCGCGCCTGTCCGGCTCTGAGGTGCGGGGGTTGATGGCGCAGATCGAGGGCGAGGCGGGCGCCGCGCGGCTGGGGCTTTCGGGCCGGGCAGCGCCGGTCTGGGCACGGCTCGTGCGTCTGGCCTGGGGGTTGCCGGGGCCGTGGATACTGGTGGCACTGGGGCTGCTGGTCACGCCCGCGCTGATCGCGCCGGAGTGGTATGCGGCGCGGCTGGTGTTGCTCGACCATCTGCCCGAGGCGATATGGTGGCTGGTGGGCGCGGGGCTGAGCCTTGCCTTTGGCGTGCGCTTTCAGAGGAGCGAACAGGACTTCACGCGCGAACTCATCGACCGCACGATCCTGCCCGCGCCGCTGGCCACGGCTGCGACCGGCAGCGATGCAGCGCTGGCTCTCGCGGCCGAGGCACCCGCCGACAATGCGCCGCTGGCCGAATGGATGGCGTTGCGGGGCCGGACGTAGGGCGCCGCTCAAAACCGCTCGAGCAGGCGGTCGAGATAGTCGAGTTCGTCGGCCTCGCGGCTGCGCTCGCCCAAGCGGCGGCGCAGCTCCTCGAGCAGTTCCTGCGCGCGCAACGTCACATCGGGCCCCGCGCGCAACGGTGCATCCGATCCCTGTCGGCCACTTTCGCCGATCTGACGGCCCAGAGGATCGCGGCGCGCAGGCACCGGGCGACCAGTTTCGGCGCGCTCATATCCTTCGGCGCGCTCGGGGGATTGCATGTCATTCTCGGCCAGCGCGCGGCCCAGCTGTGCCATGCCGTCACGCAAGGCGTCGAGCGCCTCGGCCTGGGCGTCGATGGCCCCGGGCAAATCGTCTCCGGCCAGCGCGGACTCGGCGCGGCCCATCGCCTCGCCCGCGCGATCGAGCGCGCCGCGCGCGGCGTCGGCGGCCTCGCCGGTGAGGCCGGGGAGGGACTGCTGCAGGCGTTCGAGTTCGTCGCGCAGGGCCTGCTGGCGCGCTGCAAGACCCTGTTCGTCCGGTGCTGCGCCCTCATCGTTGCGGCCGTTGAAACGGTCCTGCAATTCGCGGAAGGCATCATCCGCCAGATCCTGCTGGCCGCGCGTGGTGTCCTGCAGATCCTGCATCTGCTGGCGGCCCGGGCCGGTGCGGCCCTCGGCGCCGCCTTCGCCCTGCTGCATCTCAAGATTGCGCAGAAGCGCGTCGAGTTGCTGCATGAGGGCCTGCGCCTCGTCCATGCGGCCCTCTTCCATCAGATCCTGTATCCGGTCCATGAGGGCCTGGATCTCGTCCCCGGTCACCTCCTGCCGGTCGCTCTGGGCGCCCTGGGGCTGGTCGGTCGTGTCGGGCGCGGGTTCGGCCTGCTGCGCGAGAAGGTCCAGCCAGTCATCGGTCGCCGCGCGCAATTCGGCCATGAGATCGGCGATCTCTCCGGGTGACGCCCCGTCGCGCATGGCCTGTCGCAGGCGTTCTTGCGCGCGTTCGAGTCGCTCGAGCGCATCGGCAAGCGCGCCCTCCTCGAGTTCGAGCGCCGCATCCCAGAGCTTGGCGGCGATGTCGTCGCCCGCATCTTCCAGCCGGTCGTCGCGCATGGCCAGGGCGAGGCTGTCGATGGCGTCCCGCAGCGCGTCACGCGCCTCGCGGGTGCGAAAGACATCATCGGGGCGGTTGGCAATGGCGCGCAAGAGATCCAGGACACGCGGCGCGTTGGCGCGGCTCCACAGCAGGTCGCGGCGCTGTTCGATCACCGCGCGCGCCACCGGCTGAAAGAAGCGCCGCCCGGGCAGGGTCAGCGGGATGGTCTCGCTCGTGCCGGTCTGACCGAGCGCATCCTTGACCTGCAAGGTCATGTGCACCGGCAGGTTGGCGAAGGGATGCTGCGAGAAATCCTCGGTCAGGCTTTCGTCGAAGGCGGTGCGGTCGCCGGTGTAGGGCAGGGGCAGATCGACGATCAGCGGGTCGCGCGGGTCAGGTTCGGCAGCCAGGCCGAAGCGGCGCGGCGTTGCCGCGAGATCGAGCGTGAATCGCGCGGTGCCGGCGGTGACGCCGAAGTCGTCCGATGCGTGAAATGGCTGGCGCATGCGGCCTGTTCCCTCGATTTCGGGCGCATCCTGCAGGCTGACGGCGGGGGGGCGATCAGGCAGGGCAGTGACCTGCCAGGCAGCGTCGCCGACGGCGATGCGGCCATCATGGGCGATGGTGAAGCTGTCGCCGTCGGCATCTTGCGAGACGGTTTCCTCGGCCTGCAGGTCGTCACCATACAGGCGCAACGTCACCCGGGTGCCGGTCAGCAGATCGAGTGGGCCCTCGGGCAGGTCGGCAAGATAGAGCGTGGGGCGGCTGGTATAGGCGGGGGGCTCGACCCAGCCTTCCCAGGCGGGGCCTGCGGCGAGGGTCTGGCCGGGGCGGGAGGTGCCGCCCGCGCCGGGCGCGGCGCGCGGCGGGGCAAAGAGCACGGCAGTCGCGAGCAGAAGCAGCGCCACGAGGCGCAGCCCGAAGGGGTCGCGCGCGGCAAGATTCAGGTCGGGAGCCACTGGACGTGCCTCGCGCGCAGCCGCAGCCATGCGCTGCAGATGTGCGTCCCAGAGCGCTGCAGTGGCGGGATCGTCGGTCCCCGTGGCGAGCCGGTCGCGCAGCGCGG
>JACDJA010002609.1_pt1 | contig 12623 bp, 5 predicted proteins | sample 7449241 | NCBI WGS metagenome assembly JACDJA01 (sample SAMN14253289, study PRJNA609438) | sludge metagenome | isolation source: initial anaerobic sludge | collected 2018-12-20 | reverse complement strand
CACTGCAACGTCATCATTGTTGAATTGAAGGACTGGAACCATGAGCCGGTGACTGCACACGGCGACATCTGGTTCAAGGGCGACAAGAACATGGGACGTTCGCCCGTAAGTGTCACGAGAAGCAAGAAATTCACGCTCGATAACAAGCTGAAGAAGCTTAGCCATCGTTTCTCCAATAAGGGGTACAACCCGCGTGTCTATTTCTTTGTTGTGATGACCGGAACTGCGGATTTCAGCCAGCTTCCCGAAGTTGATCTACGGCATACGGTTTCCTTGAAGGATTTCCTTAGGTTTTCGGACAAGGCCAAATTCAACGAGTACTTCCGGCCGCATCCGAATGAACAGGTGCTGAATCAGGACTTCCCTCTATTTGACGAACTGTTTCTGAGGGGAAACACGGCACCGAAATCTCTGAAAATCGGCGGGTATACGGCAGTCGAAGAAATCTTCGAACATCCGAAGCATGTCTATAAGGAATATTTGGCAAGTTCGGAAATCTCGAAAAGCACCGAGGCACTGCTACGTGTATGGAACTTCAAGAATGTGGACGGCAACAAGGGATTCACGCCGCAGGGCAGGGCTGAAATCGTCTCGCGGGAGCGGGAAGTTTTGCAGTTCATCAACCACCAGAATCGGGATCTCTATAACCATTGTCTCCGCTCGCTCACGAGCTTCGAAAAGGACGAAGTCACGTCGCAATATAGCGAGGTTTATGAGCTTCCTCCCGGGCACGTCAGATTCAATGAATTCGTGGGCAAGTATGGGCAATCCCTGAACCAGACCGATAGGCTGAACCTCACCAAACTTCTGCTTGCAAAGTTTGGCGATTTGCACGAAATCAAGATTGCCCACCGTGACATTGCAGATCACAGCCTGTGGCTGTCCCCGTCAAAGGAAATCGCGCTCTCCAACTTCATCTCTGCATACCATCAACCGATTGGAACGGTCGGCGATTATCGGAGCAGTCTGTCGGTAGGCGCTGTCAAGGTGAAGGAGATGCTAGATGGCTCGTCATTGACCCCATTTCAGCAGGATGTTCACGCTCTTGGGGTCGTGTCCTGGCATCTGCTTTCTGGTCTAAGGATGTCTCCAAATAGCTTGGAGACCGTCCAGGACGACATGCTTTCAAGTACCGAATGGTATGCGGGAGTTCTTCTTGAAGCCGTAACTGCAAAATTCAAGGATGCATCGGCATTTTTTGATGCGCTGATGCGTGCAGAACCTCAACGTGAATCCATCCCGACATTTGATGAGAGCGAGTTGGAGGCATACCGACATTCGATAAATCATTCTCGCCAGTATCGAGAAGATGGCGACTTTCTGGTTGAGACCGCCGACAAAGAAGTCTATCTGTCGGGTGGAAGGCTCGTTAAGGCCTGGCTGAATGTCGGAGGTGAGGGGGGCGACCCGGTAAACAATTTCCAGGTTCTCTCGTTCCTGAAGCGCGTAGATAAGCTTGCCGCGGTCAATCCGACGTATCTGCCTCGAATCTATGAATATGGACTCGCATCAAAGTCCGGAAGCATGTATTTGGTTACAGATGTCGTTGATGGGACGACATGGGCTGATGCAGTCATCGAAGATTCCGAAAAAATCAACGTTATCGAACAGCTGACTGCTGCTGTCGAACATCTTCATGAATTCGGGATTTCCCATGGTGACATCCATCCGGGTAACGTCATGCTTGGGAGTGAGGATGGGAATGTCTTCCTGATTGACATCCCTGACTTTTCGCGGAACACGGCAGAGGTCAGGAACCATCGATACAGCCCCGAGAACATTGATGGAAGCTCATCAGTTCAGCGTGACATCTTTGCGGTCATGCGGATGTCCAGCGAGTTGCTTGGGATTGATTGGGGAGAGCAATCCAAGGACTACCCCGGAATCGCAGAGGCAATCAGAGCCGAGTTGGATGATATCGAGTTCGGTTTCAAGGATTTGGGACGTTTCAAAAAGGCGCTGACCTCTAGTCCTGACCTGCAGGAGCAGCGGTTTGTCGAGATTGCCCTGACCAACGTCGATGAGCAGATGACGATTCTGCCCGATAACGGACATCTCTACGTCAAGGTTGAAGTATCAAGGAAGGATGAAAACGTACTGCTAGTGACGTTCGCCGGCATCGGTGGAACATTCTCGGCGTTCTACAACAAAGAGCAGCAGTGCTTTGTTGGGGGGCTGCCTCCCCGTGTCCGCTCTAATATCCATTTCAGGGACGTAGAGGAAAGCCAGTTCGAAATTTCCACGGCTATTCGAATAAAACCTGGACGCCCATCGCAATTCACGGAGTTGTCTGACCTACTCTGTTATGAGGATGCATTCAATCGGGCAGCCGATGCTCTCAAAGCATTGCCTCCGGAAATCGATGAATCAGCGTTGAGCCAGCAAGTAAGAGAGGTCTTCGAGCGGACTGAAAGTGCCGGGAATGAAGACCGTAGCGAAATCGCGTTCGAAATTTCTACTCAGGCTCTGTGGAGAGCGATCCTTGATACGGAAATCGAATCGAGTCCTCATATCGAGTTGAATGGGGCGGCAGTATCCCCAACAGATGCTGATTCAGAACTTGTCCTCCCTTACGAAGCAGATATAGATCCCTTAGGTGGATTCGCTAGCACAGATGAGGTTGAGGCACTCTTGATTGACTCGGATGGAGCCGAAAAGAAAATCGGGGAAGTGTCGCTAAAGAAATCCGCTTTGAATGAGGTCCGACTGATCAAAAACGCTTGGGCTGCCAAAGGCCTCAACGATGGAGACACTGTATTTTTTCGCTCCAAGCAGGATCGGGCCTCCTACCGGAAGAGGAAGGCTGCTCTTGAACGGCTGTTAGACAGGGAGGGGGTCTTGCCTGAGCTTCTGGACTTATTTGATCCCGCTTGCAGTGAGGAGGCGACGAAGTACGGGATAGCGGTCACTGAGGCCGACTTTGCGCGATACGACCGAGAAGACCAGCACGGCAACAAGATTAGTCTCAACGAGCAACAACGAGATGCTTTCACGAAACTTCTCAACTTCGGACCTTTGTCTCTTTTGCAAGGACCGCCCGGAACCGGCAAAACCGAGTTCATTGCCGCTTTCGTTCACTTCCTCATCGAAAAACTCGACGTCAGGCGCATTCTCCTGGTCAGTCAATCCCATGAGGCGGTAAATACCGCAGCAGAGCGGATAAGGAAGCACTGTGGAAGGCTAGGAACGCCGCTGGAAGTTGTCCGGTTCAGTAACCGTGAAGGTGCGGTATCCCATGGACTCAAGGATGTCTATTCGCATGCAATTACTGCCGAGAAGCGCGAATTGTTCAATGCCGAGTATCGCTATCGTGTGGCGACTCTTTCGGATGCGCTTGGCCTTGATTCTGAGTTCATTTCCAAGGTCGTCGAAGCTGAGTTGAGGCTCTTCAAGCAAATCGACCATCTCGAATCGTTACTCGCAAGCTTCGATGATATTTATGACGAAGAAGACATTAGGTCCCTCAAGTCTATCGTGGTCGAATTGGACGGAACGATTCGTGCCAAACTCTCCACGAATTATGGAATTTCTTTGTCTCAGGGAGCCAAGATTTCCGAAGCAAAATCAATCCTGCTTTCCAATCTTTGCACTGAGTATGGCGTCAGACCCAACGAAGCTAGACGGGTTCGGGCGTTGGCGAGGATTTCCAGGGACATGCAAGATGCTCTCTCAACAGAGCGGGTTAATTGCGATGAGTTCTATGCCCGCTCGAGGCAACTCGTAACTGGTACCTGCGTCGGCATTGGGCAGGGGCACATCGGAATTCACGATAATATTTATGACTTCGTTATCATCGATGAGGCAGCTCGCTCCATTTCGAGCGAGCTTGCGATCGCGATGCAGTCCGCGAAACGAGTTCTGCTGGTCGGCGACCATCTGCAATTACCACCTCTTTATTCGGATGCGCACAAGGCTGCCCTTGCGAGACGCTTGGGTATCAACAACGAACGCACGGAACTTGATGTCGTTCTTCGAAGCGACTTTGCGCGCGCTTTCAACTCGGGGTACGGTGTCCAGGCAAGTGCCACGCTGCTTACCCAGTACCGCATGGCACCCCCCATCGGGAATCTGGTTTCGAATACCTTCTATGAGGGCAAACTGAACAATGGATCCAGAGCGATTCCCGATATCTACCGGAATGCGCCGAACTCCCTTCGTTCGCCTGTCACATGGCTCGACACGTCATCACTCGGTGAACGCGCCCATCATCATAGCGACCGTGGAGTCAGCATCTACAACCGTTGTGAAGCAGAACAGGTCATCGAAATCCTCAAACAGATTTCGTTGAGTGGTCAGTTCCTTACAGACCTGACAGAACACAAGGAAAGGGACGATGCACTTATCGGTGTGATCTGCATGTATGCGGAGCAGAAACGGCTGATACGGCAAAAGTTCAATCAGGAAATTTGGAATGAAGGCTTCAAGGAGTTGGTGAAGATCGACACTGTCGATAGCTACCAAGGTAAGGAAAACAGAATAATCATTCTGAGCCTTACCCGCTCCGACAAATCCTGGACGCCCGGCTTCCTGAGAACACCGAATCGAATAAACGTCGCGATGTCCCGAGCAATGGACAGATTGCTGATCATCGGCAACGTCGACATGTGGAGCAAGCACAACAAGGACAAACCACTCGGCCAGGTCGTTTCCTACATGAGCGATATGGGTGAGGGTGCTGGCTACAAGTTCATGTCTGCACAAAAGAACCGTTAAGGTGGCTACAGTGGAAAACACTACGACTTATCACGAGATTGATTTCCTGTTGCCGGCGCAACGCTTCAACATAAACTTTTCGTACATCACCCAGAAGGGACTTCCTTTCGTTCGGGAATTCGTTCTTCGACTCATTCATTTGGCCCCAATGACCAAATCTCAGATTGCGACCTTCTTCGGGTTCAGTCGGAAAGAGATAGAGGAGGCTATCGCAGATCTGGTTGAGCGCGACGAATTGACGCTTACGGAGAGCGGGCGATTGACGCTTACAGAGAAATCTAGTGGCTATTTCGCGGAAATTGGAGAGGTTCCCCGCTTATCCCTTCTTCAGGATAGCGGCGCTTGCCTTTCGTTCGATTTGGCGACCTTCACATGTCTTGGAAAGGATATAGCCTCAGACAAATGGAAGACTGGCATACAGATTAGAGTCGATGACGAGAATGCGGCAAGCAGCGAGGCTCACGTTGAAAAGCATTTCCAGCGTCAATTCAATGAAATTCTCCACAAGGGATTCCTTCCAAAATCGCTGGTGCAGGATGAGAAGGATTCTCCGACCGTCTACACGGTGAACTCGGTCAACAAGATCAGGCAGATCCCGTTTCGACTGACCGTGAAGTTCCAGGTGGATATGGATGGCAGTAGTGTCGAGCGTGAAGACTTCGAGGGGCTGAAGAGCTCCGACTATGTGCACGAACGAATTGCAGTGGAACTTGATCGCTTGGCCAGACCAAACAATTCAATGGACATTGCAAAGGCAATGCTGGAAATTGGCGACAGCGACACACTCAAGCTGTTCGACTCGAAGACCAATTCCGTCAATCTGCAATTCCTTGACGACCTCGCGAGACTGGAAGCAAACAGCCAGAGAAGAAGGACGACGTTTCTTGGTCCGATATATTCGCAAGCAAATTGGGGGTTGCTGCAAAAGCAGTTGGCTCCGGTGCTCAAGTCGCGGATTGAAAGCAACGCGGATGTTGGGCAGCAATCTTTCGTCTGGCTTGCCCCGAGCGACCCGTATTGGTGCAAGAGCAACCGGCTCCTTGTGTCCCTGAGCGACTTCCTCTACAAGGCAAGCACAAAGGACAAGAAACTCTATTCACCGACCATCTATTTGCCCCTCTCCGGACCGGACGACCGCAGGGCTGTCGGGCAGTGGAAACAGGAACTTGACCCCTATACGGACAGGGCTCATGGGCTAATTGAAGGGTTCCTTGGGGGTAATGTTGAGGTGATGCTTTTCGAAGGAGAGTTAGTGACTGTTGTTTACCACATGTCTCTCCCCGAGACCTACCCGATAACTCTTCCCATTGGATTCATCAGTGAGGACCAAGAGATTGTTTCGGCAGTTGGACAGCTTATTAAAGCGTATGTGCAGGGCAGTTCAGGTTTTGATCGTCCCAATGACTGCGGATTGCTCTCCCGGTTTGGGCGTGCTGAGTGATCAAGACCGATATCAGGCAAAGATTTCTGGCTATCGCTCCGCAATTGCGCTTGTGGAAAACTCAAACGCGCATTACCAGGGTAAATGCAACTCTACCCACCCAAAATCTTTAGGAATAACGCCCTTAATGAATACCCCACACTCTTTGAGTTGCGGGCAAGCCACTGCGCCAATGCTTTGCCAAAGCGCCCGGGATTGGCCTCATTTTCATCGCCCACGATGGGGTTGAAGAAGTCGGAGGTAAGGGTGACTTGAGGACCAGTGCTCATGACGTCCAACAACTGTATTGGGGGCACAAACGCGAGGAGGGCCCGAGCTGGGGAGGTCGTCCAGTCCGGCCTGTCGCAGACTGGAGATAGTCGCCAGTTGTTCGGGTAAAATCCCCGCATGACACTACAAACTAGCAGCATGTCTTCGCAGGAGCCCCATTTTTCGGGGCATGAGACTTTTCCACTCCGGCAGATGTGGCTGAAAAAGGCTTTTGACCAAGCCGGAGCGGATGGGGTGGTCGAAAAAAGCGCCTTCACCGATGAGAGAGCCATCGCTCGCTTCGGCGTCGGCAAAAACATGGTCGCGGCGATAAGGCATTGGGCGCTTGCCTGTGACGTGTTGCGCGAGGGACGAAGCGGCGAGGGCTATGAGGTTTCGCCAAACGCGAAAGCCATTTTTTCCAATGGCGGACTCGACCCCTACTCCGAGAACGCGACGACGGCTTGGCTTGCCCATTGGTGGCTGGCTAGCCGCGGTAACCGCGCGACGACGTGGTTCTGGCTTTTCAATCATGTATCCGCGCCCTCCTTCTCCCGAGACGAGCTAGAGGGGCCGTTGGCAGAATTCGCGGGCAAGCGCGCGCCCAAACGGAAGCTTTCCGCATCCACGCTATCGAGGGATCTGGAAACCTGCATCAGAAGCTACGCTCCGCGAGCGTCCGGCGGGTCGCCGGAAGATATCGCGGAGCCAATGCTTGGCGAGCTTGGGCTCATTAGCGAGGAGGGAAAGGGACGCTTCGCGTTTCGCCGCGGCCCCAAAGCGACATTGAGCGATGGCATGTTCGCTTACGCCTTGCTCGATTATTGGGATGTCTACGCTTCGAGCGCGAATTCGCTGGCTTTCGAGAGCATCGCGTATGGTGAAGGCGGGCCGGGAAGGGTTTTCAAGCTCGACGAGGATTCTGTCGCCGAGCGCCTATTCGGCCTAGAGGACCTGACGGGCGGGATTCTCGCGTGGACCGATACGGCAGGGCTGCGCCAAGTTATGAGGAAGGGCGCTGACCACGAAAAGCTCAAGGAGCGCATGCTAAAGGCGGCATACCAATGACAGAAAAACCCGCTTCAATGCTCTCCGACGCGGTCCGCATTCGCCCGCACTATCAGCGCTCGATCCGCCTGGACGCGGATTTCGGACGGCTTGACGCGCTGGAAGGATATGTCTGCCATCGCACGGCAAGCGCCGCGCTGGAGACAATGTCTCGGCAAATCCTGGAGAGCAATCAGCGCGCTTTCACCTGGACCGGGCCGTTTGGCGGAGGCAAATCCTCGCTGGCCGTCTCGCTGGCCTCCGCGCTTTGCCCAGATAAGGCTTTGCGAAAGAAAGCCCGCGCCATTCTTCGCCTCGAAGAGGTCACCGCGTTCGACAAGGCTTTCCCCTGCAACCGCGGATGGCTCATCGTCCCCGTTGTGGGCAAGCGCGGAAGCGTATCCGAAGAGATATCGAAGTCGCTGGGGACCGCCTTGGGGGCGGGGAAGGGGCGTAGAAAAATCTCTGCGGCCTCCGTCATATCCGATCTGGTCGAAGCCGCCGACGATTCGAGCCATAACGGGGTCGTGCTGCTGATCGATGAGATGGGGAAATTCCTTGAATCGTCCGCTCTTGGAATTGGCGACGATGTCTATTTTTTCCAGGATCTCGCCGAGTCGGCGGCTCGGGCCAATGGCCGGCTAGTCGTCATAGGAATTCTCCACCAATCATTCCGGCAATATGCGGCCCGCCTCGGGATAGAGACGAGGGATGATTGGGCGAAGGTGCAAGGGCGCTTCTCGGATATACCGCTGATCGCGGCGAGCGACGAGATGGTCGAGTTGATCGGCAAGGCGATCGAAACCGATGCCCATCCGCGAGGAACTCTTGCGGCTGCCGAAGTCGTCGCAGATAGCATGAGGAAGCGCCGGCCAGCCGTAGGCAAGGACTTTCCCAAAAACCTAAATGCCTGTTGGCCTTTGCATCCCGTGATGGCCGCGTTGCTTGGACCGATATCGAGGCGGCAGTTTGGGCAGAACGAGCGCAGCGCTTTTGGCTTTCTGTCCTCCGTGGAGCCGCATGGCTTCCGGTCGTTTCTGCAATCGCATCCACTCTCCGGGCCATCATGGTATCGGCCGGACAATTACTGGGATTACCTTCGCGCGAACCTGGAGCCCGCGATTCTGGCGTCGACAGACGGCCATCGCTGGGCGCAAGCCGTCGACGCTGTCGAGCGGGCGGAAGCGAAGGGAGCCGACTCGCTCCAGATCGCCGTCATTAAGAGCATTGCCATCATTGACCTGTTTCGCAACGGATCTGGCCTGGCGGCGGAGGAGAGCGTTCTGCTCTCCATCTTCGGGGGAAAGCGCCGCGAGGAGGTGATCGCCTCGCTAGAGCAGCTCGCGAAGTGGCGTGTCGCGCTGTTCAAGAAGCATATCGGCGCTTGGTCGGTATTCGAAGGAAGCGATTTCGATATCGAGGCGGCCGTCTCTCATGCCAGAGCGTCTCTGCCAGGCGTTGATTTCGAGGCTTTGAGCCGTTTGGCCAATCTCTATCCGGCAATCGCGAAGCGCCACTATTACGAGACCGGAACGCTGCGCTGGATGGATGTCACCCTCTGCCGCCTTGAGGAGGCGGAGCGGCTCGCTGAGGGGTATGTCCCGCGCAAAGGGGAATTTGGCATGTTCCTGCTCGCGCTGCCGGATCGGGAGACCAACATCCGGACGGCTTCGCGCCGATGCGCCCAAGCCTCCAGGATCCGTCCTTGGCCGGTGGTAGTGGGGATGCCAGCAAATTACGCCCGGATTTCGGATTTGGGGATCGAGCTGCTCGCGCTTCAGGCTGTCCAAGCAAGGCCTGAGCTCGAGGGCGACTCGGTGGCCCGCCGCGAAGTGACCGCACGGATAGCCGCGGCCCGCTCCAATCTCGAGGAGCAGTTGCGGGCGGCTGTCGCGGTCGCCCATTGGCATGTCGGCGAGATTCAGTCGAGCGCCGCGGCAAGCCTCTCTCCGCTCGCAAGCGAGCTGGCCGACGACATTTACAGCAAGGCTCCGCTCGTATGGAGCGAATTGGTTAATCGCGACAACTTGTCGAGCAATAGCGTGAAGGCACGGCGCGATCTTCTCCATCGCATGCTTAGTCATGAGGGAGAGGAAAACCTGGCTATCGAGGGATTTCCCGCGGAGCGTGGCCTCTATGAGACGTTGCTTAAGTCCACAGGCCTCCATCGGAGGCACCCGCAGACTGGGGCCTGGGGATTCATGGCGCCCGAAAGAGGGCATGCCGGATCCTTTGTGGATTTGTGGAAAGCCGCGCGAGGCTTGTTCACGGGGCCCGAAGATCGGGTGGGGGCCGAGGAGATCGGAAAGATTTGGTCCGCCCCTCCCTATGGGCTTAGGTCAGGCGTCCAGCCCGTCGTCATCGCGGCGTTCCTGCTGGCTCACAAGGGAAATGTCGCCATATACAAGGATGGCGTTTTTATCCCCACGCTCTCCGATGCCGATATCGACGAGTTTCTCCAGGACGAGCGCCGCTTCTCGCTGCGCTGGGTCACGATCGACGAGGACAAAGCCAAAATTCTGCGGGGCATCTCCCAGATACTCTCGGAGATTGGGCGAGGATCGACGGCACAAGATCCGCTAGAGGCTGCGAGAGCGCTTGTGTCCATGGTTCTGAGCCTTCCCGCGTGGTCCCAGCGCACGCAGAGGCTCTCCCAGGAAGCGCGAGCCATTCGGGATACCCTGCTTCGGGCGAGCGATCCCCATAAGGTGCTTTTTGTCGATTTGGCCTCCATATTGGGGAAAGGCGCTGGAGCTGGATACATCGAAGCGCTCCGAGAGCCTCTCCGCGAGCTGGCAAACGCTTATGGCGATATGCTGAGCGAGATCGAGTCAACGATGCTCAATGCGCTCGACGCGACTCCGGATGATTTGGGCAGCCTGCGCGATCGCGCAGAGACGGTGGCTCAAGCGACGGGAGATTTGCGGCAAGACGCTTTCGCGGCCTATTTGCTTCGGCATGACGGAAGCCGAGCCAGCATCGAGGCGATTCTGAGCCTGGCGGCGAACAAGCCGCCTCGCGACTGGAGCGACCGTGACATCGACGCGGCGCTGCTCGAGGTCGCGAAGTTCGCCCTTCGCTTCCGGCAGGCCGAGGCTTTGATGTCCGTGCGAGGCAGAAAACCGACGAGCGACGCCTTCGCGGTGGTCATTGGGGCCGGAGCGTCCGCCCAAACATTCTCTCGGCAGTTCGACCTGTCTGAGCGGCATCGCGCAGCGGTTGAGAGCCTTGCCGACGAAATTGCCGTTGGCCTAGCGGCCAAAGGGCTGAAGACCGATGTCCTCTTGGCGGCGTTGGCGCGCGCGGGTTTGCGATTGGCGACAGACGAGGAGGCGGAGCGTGGCTGAGAGGCATGTGCTAGGGGTATCCGGCGGAAAGGATAGCGCGGCTCTGGCGATCTTTGTCCGGCAGCGCTTTCCTGAGCTGGATGTGGAGTATTTCTTCACGGACACCGGCAAGGAGCTTCCGGAGGTCTACGAGTTTCTCGGCAGGCTCGAGGGATTCCTCGGCAAGCCGATCCTGCGATTGAACCCCCACCGTGACTTCGACTTTTGGCTGCGGGAATACAACCACTTTCTGCCGTCTCCGCAAACCAGGTGGTGCACTAGGCAGCTTAAGCTGGCTCCCTTCGAGCAATGGGTGCGGCCGATGCTCGCCGCGGGCGACAAGGTCACCTCGTATGTCGCGATCCGATCTGACGAGGAATATCGGGAAGGGTATTCCTCGACGCACACGAACCTGAAGATCAGCCTGCCTTTCCGCGAGCACGGAGTCGACAAGCGAGGCGTTTTTGAGATTCTCGATTCGGCCGGCGTTGGGCTCCCCAAATACTATGATTGGCGGTCACGGAGCGGATGCACCTTTTGCTTCTATCAGCAAAAGATCGAATGGGTCAGGCTCAGACAGCGCCATCCTGAAGCGTTCGAGGACGCGAAGCGATACGAGAAGAACGCCATGGAACACGGCTCGCCATTCACATGGACGAAAGGCGAGCCTTTGGACGAGCTGGAGCGGCCGGAGAGAATCCAGCAAATCATCGAAGACTTTGAAGCCAGACGCAGGCGGGAGTTAAGCAGCCGCCCCGTTAATCCGCTACGTCCAACCGAAGGCATCGTCGACATCGACGAAATATACGGGGAGGACGAAGGTGGGGGGTCGTGCGCTATTTGTCACAAGTAGCAGTCGCCAGAATTTCGGCTTATGGAAGAGATTTTAGATATCCGAATTCACTTTGAGATACGCAAGGGCTTCGTGCAGGTCAGTGAACACCGCATCCGAAACCTGGCGAACCATCTCAAAGTATCTGCCGATTGTTGGATCGCTAACCTGATCCACAAATATTATCTTCTTAGACAATGCTTTCGCGTAACCAACCTCTAAAGCCAATGCATATCCTCCAGGGTTGGACGACTCCATGTTAGCCAGGACTACATCGGATTGGCGCACAGCGTCCAAGTCCCATTCGGTATAGGTCTTTGGATCTTGAAAATTGTGAAGGCTTGGATCTAGCAACTCATCGTCAGGAAGCTCCTTCCTGACGAGCGCTTGCCAGCCAGAGCGAAAGCCGCCAGCCAAGTAAATTTTCCTTCTACTAGTTTGCATTGGTTTTCTGATCATTGATGATTTCTGACAATGCTACAGCGAAGGGGGTGGACATTGCCCGACCATAGAATTCCTCGGCCCGCTTAAAAAGCAATCCAGCAATACTGCTCACCAGCAGCACTTGTAATGGCGCAGGCAATGCCGACTCATATGGAACAAGATAGTGTGGCGCGAATGAAAGGCAGAGTAGATAGTCTACGAGCATGACCAGAAAGGCTGTTGCTACGCCGTTGCATAGCAAGGAAATAAACATGAACCGACGGCCTAAGGAAGTGCCTTCAGTGGATAGGGAGAGCGCCAAATTTCTCATGTCGTGGAAGCTCCAATCGACCCCGCCAGATTCTGTCTTTTGGCCGGGGAGGATTGTCTGTATCTTTTTCCCCATGGCTTCACGAAAGAGAAGGTAGGTTTTCTTTTTTTCTAGTTTTTTGAGGGGGTCTTTGTCGATAAGTCGGGTTTTTTTCAATAATCCGGCAATAAGAAAACCGTGCAGAGCAAGCAGGGCATGGCCGACGGCAAACAGCAAAGACAAAAGCACCAATACAAAAAAGCCGTTATGTTGTTCGACGAT
>JACDJA010002608.1_pt1 | contig 12626 bp, 9 predicted proteins | sample 7449241 | NCBI WGS metagenome assembly JACDJA01 (sample SAMN14253289, study PRJNA609438) | sludge metagenome | isolation source: initial anaerobic sludge | collected 2018-12-20 | reverse complement strand
GGGTCGCGGGGTCGCGCCATTCGGCGACGTACTCCTCGTGGTTGCCGCGCAGAACGATCCAGCCGTCGGCCGCCGCGCGCCGGGCGACGTAGTCGCGGCAATAGGGATTGCTCGGCCCGTCGTTGACCACGTCGCCGTTGATCAGCACCACATCCGGCCGCCAGGCGTCGATGTCGGCCGCGGTGGCCTCCAGTGCGGGCCGGTTGCCGTGGATGTCGGAGAGAATGGCGAGCTTCATCAGGAGTGACGAATGAAGAGCGACGAATGACGAATTCGGAGATCCCTCGTCATTCGTAATTATTCCTGCCACCAGGGCTTGCGCTTTTCCAGGAAGGCGCTCATCCCCTCGCGCCCCTCGTCGCTCGCGCGGCGGCGGGCGATGGTCTCGGCGGTGTAGTCGCGCACGCTCTCCCGAGGCCGGAAAGCCACGGCGGCGATCAACTCCTTGACCGTGGCCTGCGCGCCGGGAGCGGCCTGCAGGAGCTGGGTCACGCGGCCGGCGACGGCGGCGTCGAGATCGTTCTCGGCCACAACGTGGTGCACCAGGCCGATGGCCTGCGCCCGGCGGGCGTCAAAGCGCTCGCCGGTCAGAAACAATTCGCGCGCGTGACCGGGACCGATGCGCGACATGACAAACGGCGAAATGACTGCCGGGACAATACCCAGACGCGCCTCGCTGAAAGCAAATGTGGCGCGCTCGACGGCAATGGCGATGTCGCAGCAACTGACCAAACCCGCACCGCCGCCGATGGCCGCGCCGTTGATGCGGCCGACGACCGGTTGCGGGCATCGGTCGATAGCCAGCATCAGATCGAAGATGGCCTGTCCGTCAGCCACGTTTTGGTCAAAAGTATAATCGGCCGCGGCTCGCATGAAGGCAAGATCGGCCCCGGCGCAAAAGGAGCGCCCGTTGCCGGTCAGCACCACGACGCGCACATCATCGCGCTCGGGCAGGCTGCCGAAAACGCGGGTCAGGCCGGTGATGATGGCCGGGTTCATGGCGTTGTGCTGGTCGGGCCGGTCGAGGGCTATCGTCAGCACACTGCCGGTTTGGGAAACAGCAATGGCTTCATATGATTCGTTCATGGGGTCGTCCTTTCCGGCAATCCAGGGCGCCAGTGCCCATAACAAACGGGGCGGGTCTGGTGGACCCGCCCCGACATATCATTGAACTCGCATTCGGCGCGCTATAGCGCCTCAACCGGCGCGGACGCGCCCAGCGGCTGCTCAACCGGCTCGCCCGGGACAATCGGCTCACCCGGGACAACCGGCTCACTCGGGACAACCGGCTTGCCCAAGACGGCCCCGTTTCCCAATATCGGCTCGTTCATAAGCTTCTCGAACGCAGCGCGATCCAGAGTTTCCACGTCCATCAGCGTCGTCGCCAGTTGGACCATGCGGTCATGGTTCTGATCGATGACGGTCAGGGCGCGGCCATAATTCTCTTCCAGAATACGCCTGACCTCGGCGTCGATGGCCTGGGCGGCTTCTTCGCTGTAATCGCGCCCGCTGCCGAACCAGCCCATCTCGCGGCCGACGAACGGACTGCCGGAGCCGCCCCCGTAGGTGGGCAGGCCCAGCTTGTCGGACATGCCATACTCCATGACCATGGCTCGCGCCAGTCGCGTGGCGTTCTGCAGGTCGTTCGACGCGCCGGTCGTCACACGGCCGAAGAAATGCTCTTCGGACGCCCGTCCACCCAGGGCCATGGCAATCTGATCCTCGAAGAACTCGCGGCTATAGAGCGCGCGGTCTTCGGGCAGCGACATGACATAGCCGCCGGCCCGGCCGCGCGGCACGATGGTGATCTTTTGCACCGGGTCGGTGTTGTGCAGGAAGAAGCTGACGACGGCGTGACCTGCCTCGTGATAGGCGACAGTCATCTTGTCATCCTCGCTCATCACACGGCTCTGTCGTTCCGGACCCATGACCACGCGGTCGAAGGCGTCCTGGAACTCCAGCAGACCAATGGTGCGCTTGCTGCGTCGCGCGGCGAAAATAGCCGCCTCGTTGATCAGGTTCTCCAGGTCGGCCCCGGAGAAGCCGGCCGTCAGCCGTGCCGTTTCCTTGAAGCTGACCTCGCCGGCGATGGGCTTGCCGCGCGCGTGGACCTGCAAGATCTTTTCGCGACCGGCCACATCGGGTAGATCGACGAACACCTTGCGGTCGAAGCGGCCGGGCCGCAGCAGCGCCGGGTCGAGGATGTCGGCCCGGTTGGTGGCGGCGATGACGATGACGTTGGTCTCATTATCGAAACCGTCCATCTCGACCAGAATCTGGTTGAGCGTCTGCTCGCGCTCGTCGTGGCCGCCGCCCAGGCCCGCGCCGCGCTGGCGGCCGACGGCGTCGATCTCATCGACAAAGACGATCGACGGGGCGGCGGTTTTGGCCTTCTCAAAGAGGTCACGGACGCGACTGGCGCCCACGCCGACGAACATCTCCACGAACTCCGAGCCTGAGATGTGGAAGAAGGGCACGCCCGCCTCGCCGGCCACGGCCCGCGCCAGCAGCGTCTTGCCCGTTCCCGGCGGCCCGACCATCAGAACGCCCTTGGGGATGCGCGCCCCGACCTGCACAAATTTCTCCGGCTCGCGCAGGAACTGAACGACCTCAGCCAGCTCCAGCTTGGCTTCCTCGACGCCGGCCACATCATCAAAAGTGACGGTCGGCCGGTTGGCGTCGGTCAGGTTGCGGGCGCGACTGCGGCCGAAGCCGAAGATGTTGTTGCCGCCGCCGCCCTGCATCTGTCGAAAGCCGCGCATGAAGATCCAGATGAGCAGCAGCACGGGGCCGACTGCCAGCAGGATGCTCAGGGCGTTGTTCCACGTGGACTGGTCGCGCACGACCATGTTGTTGCTGAGCATCTCGGCCGTAATGCCGTAGAACGCGAAAGTCTCAAGCAGACTGTCGGAGGGGGATTTCACCGCGCCGAAAGTGCGGCCGTTGTCCAGCACGACTTGCAGACGATCGCCGGTGACGGTCAATTGCTCGACCTCTCCGGCGGCGATGTAGTCGGCCATCTCCTGCAATGTGATCTGTTCGGGGCCACTGAAACGGCCGCTCAACCAGAGTTGAAGCCCCAGGATCACCGCGAAGATAGTGATAATCCACACCCAGGTGGGGATGTTGGGGCGGTTTTCGTTCGGTTGTTCATCCATATGTATGCAACTCCCGCAAAGGAACCGGCTGACTGTTAACGTATGGCAGCGCGATTAATCGCATGGCAAACCCGGTCTTTGCGCGCAGTCATTGTCATGCTCCTGCATATAATGATGGAAGCTTATCAACTTTCCGTTGGATACGCATAAGCGTTCAGCAACTGATTATCTGGCCGCTCTTCAGCCGGCGCATTCGCGATTATGTAGATTGTACGACCATCGAGCGAGCGATTCAACTATCCGACGCTTGCCCGCAATCGCGCAACGGGGCTATAGTTGCGCCGTTGCAACCCATCGCAACACTTTGCCACACACAATGTGTGGCCACCACGATGTGTGGCCACCACAACACAGGGACGGCCAAGATGGATCTCGATTATGCAGTGGAAATCGCCGAAGCAACAGCGCGCGCCGCGGGCGTACTGTTGATGGACGGCTTCGGCCGCGAAAAGGAGATCGAAACCAAAAGCTCGGCCATCGATTTTGTCACGCAATATGACCTGGCGGCCGAAGGGCTGATTATGGAGCGCCTGCGGGCCGCCTTCCCTGATCACGGCTTTGTCGGCGAGGAAGGGACGGACGAGGCAGGCACGCAACCCTACGTGTGGTATATCGATCCGCTGGACGGAACCAACAACTATTCCCACGGCTTCCCGGTGTTCTGCGTCTCCCTGGCGCTTTATGAGGGAACAGAGCCGCTCGTCGCCGTCGTCCATGACCCCACGCGCAACGAATGCTTTACGGCTGTCGCCGGACGGGGCGCGCGTCTGTCCGGCCCAAACGGCTCCATCACGCTGCAAGTCAGCGAGGCGACGACGCTGGAGCAAAGCTTGTTGGCCACCGGCTTCCCCTATGACGTGCACACCAGCCCGCTGGACAACGGCGCATACGTAGCCCGTTTCATCAAGCGAGCCTTTGGGTTGCGGCGGGCAGGGTCGGCTGCGCTCGATATGGCCTACGTCGCCGCCGGGCGACTCGATGGCTATTGGGAATTCAAGGTCAGTCCATGGGATGTGGCCGCCGGGGTGTTGCTGGTGCGGGAGGCGGGCGGCGCGGTCACCCGGATCGACAATCCGCCGGCCGCCGGCAACAAGCTCCACATCCTGGCCAGCAATGGCCTTATTCATGAAGCAATGCTGAGCCTCATCCGCGCAACTACGGCGGAGATGACGCTCCACGACGGATAGGACCATCATGCTCCCGACGACCGTTGGCATCCGGAACGAAGCCATCGCCGACGCCTGGCGCACGTTCATCCAGACCGGCCGTCTCGGCCCAATCGAGGCGGCGCGAATGGACCCGGCCGTCGTGCGGTCCTGGCGGCGCTGTGTCTTTCGCTTCAACCCGCTGGCCCAGCTGCGCCCAACACCGACCGGCGGCAACGCTCTGGCATCGATCATCCGGGCGCAGCAGGAGATGATCTCCATCGCCACGCCGTTCATCGAGGACATCCACCAGTTCACGGAGGGGTCGGAATACGCCATCCTGCTGGCCGACGGCGCGGCTTGCGTTCTGCTCATCGGCGGCGACGCACAAGCCGTGGAAAGCGCGTCGGCGCTGGGCTTCCTGCAAGGGACGTATTGGTCGGAGAACAACGCCGGGACGAATGCGCTGGGGCTGGTGTTGCTGGAGGCCATGCCCGTCCTGGTGGTGGGGGCGGAGCATTACTTCGCCTATCTCCACCACGTCGTCACCACGGCCGCGCCGATCCACGACGTGCGCGGCCGGATCATCGGATTGATTGGAATGATCGGGCCGCTGGAGTCGGCCACATCGCACACGCTGGGACTGGTGATGGCCGCGGCCCGCGCCATCGGCAACCAGCTCCAGGCCAACTGGTATCTGGAAGAGGCCAACCAACACCTGAGTCAGGTCAACACCATCCTGGGAGCCATCACCGAGGGCGTCATCGTCTGGAACCAGGAGGGCGAAATCCGTCACGTCAACGAACAGGCGGCGGAAATGCTCCAGATTAACCCGCGCACCGTTGTGGGCCGCCCGCTGAATGACGTCGTCCGCCTGCCGGCCGAACTGGCCGCCGCTATCGACGAGGGGAGCGAGTTGCACGACGTGGAAGTGAGCCTGCAGGTGCTGGACCGTGACGTCCGCTGCCTGATGACGCTGCGGCCGATCTATGAAGCAGGGACACAGCCGATCAGCTACGTGGCCTTGCTCAGTCCCATCGAGCACGTGCGCCAGATCGCCCGGCAGCAGTACGGCGCGCAGACGGGATTGAGCATTGAAGCCATCCAGGCCGACTCTACGGGCATGCGACGCGTCGTGCGGCAGGCGCGCACCGCCGCTCGCGGAACCGCGCCGGTGCTGATCCAGGGAGAAGGTGGCGTGGGCAAGAACCTGCTGGCGCGGGCCATCCACAATGACGGCCCACGAGCGGACAAACCGTTCATCGATATCAACTGCCGCGCCATCCCCCACGAGTTGATGACCCGGGAGATATTGGGACACGAGCAGGATACCAACACTCGCGGTCAACCCAGCAAGTTTGAACTGGCCGACGGCGGAACGCTCCTGCTCGATCAGATTGAAAACCTGTCGCTGGAGCTTCAGGCGGCGTTGCTCCACGTGATCGAGACTCACCACGTGACGCGGCTCGGCAGTTCCGCGCCTATCCCCGTGAACGTAAGGATTATCAGCGCAACAACCGCCAATCTGGAAGACCTGGTGGCGCAGGGGAGCTTTCTGCCCCATCTCTATTACCGGTTCGGCGTCTTCAAGCTTGAAGTGCCGCCGCTGCGAGATCGCGTCGAGGATATCCCGTTGCTGGCCGAGCGGTTCCTGGCCCGCCAGACGGCGCGCGAGAATCGGGCCACGTGGATCGAGGACGAGGCCGTGCGCTTCCTGCTCCGTTATCCCTGGCCGGGCAACGTGCGCGAGCTGGAGAGCGCGCTGGAGCGGGCCATGAGCCAAAGCCGTGATAACGTGATCCGGCCGGGCGATCTGCCGGAGATGGTGCGCAACGGTCGCGTCCTGACCGGCCGCCACCCACTGGCCCAGCCGGTCATTTCGGTCAACGAAGCCGAGCGCGAGGCCATTCTACGCGCCGGCTGGGCCTGCAACGGCCGCGTGGCGGAGATGGCGCGGCTGCTCGGCATCGGCCGTTCCACCCTGTGGCGCAAGATGAAGCAACTGGATATCTCCCCTGCTATTTTCAAGACATAGTACCGTTTCATTTTGAATCATTATTTTTGCTCATCTGTCCCAAAATGAATCGTTTTTGGCAGATCGCTTGACCCTGCCCGGTGAAACCATTACGATGCTTGTTGTGTGTTTTGCACAAGCATGGTTGCCTGTATTCGTGCACTATGCATGGCGCGGGTCGGGTGCTGCTGTCCGTCGAAACCTTTAAGCCGAGCAATTGACCATGAGGGTATTGGGAGCCTTCATCGGGGTTCCCCGTTCTCTTTGCGCTACCCGCGTGATTTTGATTTATCGTCGGGATTTATTCGCCCGGACGAGGAGCTGAGCCTATCGAAAAGAACACCCTCCAAAACCCACTGTGCGACTTCTGTGCGACTTTCGTAGTACCGGCCCGCCATTCCTCGGCCGCCGGAAATTTTCAGCAAGTATCAAGAGCAAAAGGAGAGAACAATGACAACTTCATTTATGGGCGAACTCATCGGCACCATGTTCCTGATTCTTCTCGGTGACGGCGTTGTCGCCAACGTATTGCTGGGAAAGACCAAGGGCAATAGCGCCGGCTGGATCGTCATCACCACGGCCTGGGCCTTTGCCGTGTTCACCGGCGTGATCGTATCCGCTCCCGTCGGCGGCGCGCACCTGAACCCGGCCGTCACCATCGGCCTGGCCGTCGCCGGCTCCTACTCCTGGGCGGACGTGCCGCTCCAAATCGCCGGACAGATGATCGGCGCCTTCATCGGCGCGATTCTTGTCTGGCTGGCCTACTTCCAGCACTGGGGCGCGACTTCCGACCCCGGCCTCAAGCTGGCCGTCTTCTCGACCGGCCCGGCCATTCGCAACACCGTCTGGAACCTGGTCACCGAAGCCATCGGCACCTTCGTCCTGATGTTTGCCGTCCTTGCCTTGGGTGGGGATTTTGGCACGAAAAGCGGTGTGTCCCTGATCGGCCCGCTGGGCGTCACCTTCGTCGTCTGGGCCATCGGCCTGTCTCTGGGCGGCCCAACGGGCTACGCCATCAACCCGGCCCGCGACCTGGCCCCGCGTATCGCCCATGCGATCCTGCCTATCCCCGGCAAGGGAAGCTCCGACTGGGGCTACTCCTGGATCCCGGTCGTCGGCCCGATCATCGGCGCGGTACTTGCCGCGCTGCTGTGGGGCGCCCTTGGCTGGGGGGCGATGGCCTTCTAGTCTGTTAGCCAGGTTCCTTGCCGCGCGGCGGCAAGGAACCTTTTCTTTCACAACAATCACAACAATACGTACCTGCACGAGGAGAACCCATGAAAAAACTGATCAATGCGGTTCCTGATGTTGTCAAGGAGCAACTCGAGGGCATGGCGGCCGCCCACCCCGACCAGCTGAAGGTTCATTTCGAACCGAATTTTGTCTACCGCTCCGACGCTCCGGTGGCGGGCAAGGTGGCGATCATCTCCGGCGGCGGCAGCGGCCACGAGCCGATGCATGGCGGCTTTGTCGGCATGGGCATGCTCGATGCTGCCTGCCCCGGCGAAGTGTTCACCTCGCCCACGCCCGATCAGATGTATGAGGCGGCCAAGGCCGTCAACAGCGGCGCGGGCGTCCTGTTCCTGGTGAAGAACTACACCGGCGACGTACTTAACTTTGAGACGGCGGCCGAGTTGGCCCATGGCGACGGGATTCCGGTGCAGAACATCCTGATCGACGATGACGTGGCCGTGAAGGACAGCCTCTATACGGCCGGTCGCCGCGGCGTCGGCACCACCGTTCTGGTCGAAAAAATCGTCGGCGCGGCGGCCGAAGCCGGCTATAGCCTCGATCAGTGCTCCGACCTGGCCCGCAAGGCCAACCAGTATGGTCGCACAATGGGCATGGCCCTGACCTCCTGCACCGTGCCCGCCGCCGGCAAGCCCACCTTCGAACTGGGCGAGAACGAAATGGAGATTGGCATCGGCATCCACGGCGAACCGGGTCAGAAGCGCATGCCCCTGACGTCGGCCGACGAGATCACCGAGATGATGGCGCTGGAGATCATCAACGATCCCGCCTACAGCCGCATCGTTCGTGAATGGGATCGCGACGCGGGCGACTGGGTGGAACTCTCCCTCACCGATGCCCCTTTCAAGAAGGGCGACCAGGTCATCGCCTTCGTCAACAGCATGGGCGGCACACCCGTTTCCGAGCTGTACGCCGTCTATCGCAAGCTGGATGAGGTCTGCAAGGCCAACGGCATCGAGATCGTACGTAACCTGATCGGCCCCTACATCACCTCGCTGGAGATGGCCGGCATGTCGATCACCCTGATGAAGGCCGACGACGAGATATTGAAGTTCTGGGATGCGCCGGTGAAGACGCCGGGGCTGCGTTGGGGTGTCTAGGAAAGGGAGCAGTAATCAGTTGATCAGTATTCAGTAGAGGAGCATTCACTGACCTACTGACCCACTGACAAGGAAAACCATGGTATCCAAAGAGCAAATCGTCCGCTGGCTGGAGTTGACGGCCGAAGTCCTCCAGGAGAACAAGGATTATCTGACCCAGCTCGACTCAGCCATCGGCGACGCCGACCACGGCACGAACATGGATCGTGGCTTCAGGAAAGTCGCCGAGAAGTTGCCGACCGTGGCCGACAAGGACATCGGCAATATTCTCAAAACCGTGGGCATGACCCTCATCTCCAGCGTCGGTGGGGCCAGCGGGCCGCTCTACGGCACGTTTTTCCAGCGCGGCGGCATGGCGGCCGATGCCAAGGAAGAACTAAACGACGAAGACTTGTTGACCACGCTTCAGGGTGCTGTTGATGGCGTGCAGGCACGCGGGCGGGCGCAACCGGGGGACAAGACCATGATCGATGCCCTGCTGCCGGCAATGGCCGCGCTGCGGGCGGCCATTGCCGAAGGCAAGGGCAGCGTCGGCGCGATGGAAGATGCCGTCGCCGCGGCCGAACAGGGCATGAAGGACACGATTCCGTTGCAAGCCCGCAAGGGGCGCGCCAGCTACCTGGGCGAGCGAAGTATCGGCCATCAGGACCCCGGCGCTACCTCGTCCTATCTGATGCTCAATGCCCTGCTTGAGGCGATTAGAGAGTAGCAATATTCGGTAAACAACAGGCAGCAAGCAGTGTTCAGTAAACAGTTCGGAGACAGACTGACCCACTGACCACTGACTTATCGACCACTGTCCCACTGATTCACGAACTACGATAGCAAAGGAGACTTTACAATGGCGGATTATGTAGCAGCAATCGACCAGGGTACCACGAGTACTCGTTGCATGATTTTCAACCACAAGGGCCTGCCGGTCGGCATCCACCAGATGGAGCACAAGCAGATCTATCCCCAGGCCGGTTGGGTCGAGCACGACCCGATGGAAATCTGGAGCCGCACCCAGGACGTCATCAAGGGCGCCTTGAAGAAGGCGGGCCTCACGGCCAGGGACATCGCCGCCATCGGTGTGACGAACCAGCGCGAGACCACGGTCGTGTGGGACAAGAACACGGGCAAACCGTACTATAACGCCATCGTCTGGCAGGACACCCGCACCGACAAGCTCATCAAGGACTTCGAGGGCAACGTGGGCCAGAACCGGTTCCGCGACAAGGTCGGCCTGCCGCTGGCCACCTACTTCTCCGGCCCGAAGGTGCGCTGGGTTCTCGACAACGTGCCCGAAGCCAAGGCCGCGGCCGCGCGCGGCGACGCCATCTTCGGCAACATCGACACCTGGGTGATCTGGAACCTGACCGGCGGGACTGACGGCGGCGCCCACGTCACCGACGTCACCAACGCCAGCCGCACGATGTTGATGAACCTCAAGACCCTCGACTGGGACAAGGAAGTCGCCGAAATCATGGGCGTGCCGTTGAGCATGCTGCCCAAGATCGTGCCGTCGTCGGCCGTCTATGGCCATACGACCGAGAGCGGCGCGTTCGGCGGCCGCATCCCCGTCGCCGGCGACCTGGGCGACCAGCAGGCGGCCACCGTCGGCCAGGCTGCCCTCAGCCCCGGCGAGGCCAAGAACACCTATGGCACCGGCTGCTTCATGATCATGAACACCGGAACCGACATCGTCCCCTCGAAGAACGGCCTGCTGACCACCCTGTGCTACAAGTTCGGGGACAAACCGGCCGTCTACGCCCTCGAAGGCTCGATAGCCATCACCGGCGCGCTCGTCCAATGGCTGCGCGACAACCTCGACTTCTTCGATTACAGCCCCCACATCGAGGACTATGCCAAGTCCGTCGAGGACAATGGCGGCGTCTACTTCGTGCCCGCTTTCTCCGGCCTGTTCGCGCCCTACTGGAAGTCGGATGCCCGCGGCGCCATCGTCGGCCTGACCCGCTACGTCAACAAGGGCCACATCGCCCGCGCCGCCCTCGAGGCGACCGCATACCAGACCCGCGAGGTGCTCGATGCCATGAACGCCGACTCCGGCGTGCCGTTGACGGCTCTCAAGGTCGATGGCGGCATGGTGTATAACGACACCCTCATGCAGTTCCAGGCGGACGTGCTCGGCGTGCCGGTCATCCGGCCGAAGGTGGCGGAGACGACGGCTCTCGGCGCGGCCTATGCCGCCGGTCTGGCCGTCGGCTTCTGGAAGAGCGAAGACGACATCCGCGAGAACTGGGCCATGGACCGAACCTGGGAGCCGGACGCGAAGAGCAAGGCCGCGACCGAAAACTATCGGATGTGGAAGAAGGCCGTGACCCGTACCTTCGACTGGGTGGAATAAGCCATATCGCAGCGGCCGCGAATCATTTGCATACCGGCAGCGCCACGCTGCTAACCGGCCGACTTGGCGCATCGGGGATCGGGCAGTGGGCGGCCACAGCCCGATCCCTTGATATTTTTTATTGGAAGACCACTGTAGCGCAATCCGTCCAGGTTGCGAACGCTGCAAACGGACGGGTTGCGCTATAGAAGCGAGGAAACGATGGCGTCATTTCATGCAGTCATCATCGGTGGCGGCGGAACGGGGGCGGCCGTCGCCCACGATCTTATATTGCGGGGGTACAAGGTGACGCTGGTGGAGCGTGGCGAGGTGACGTCGGGCACTACCGGGCGACACCACGGCCTGCTCCACAGCGGCGCGCGTTACGCCGTGAAGGACAAGGAGTCGGCCGTCGAATGTATCGAAGAGAACATGATCCTGCGACGGATCGCCCCGGGCTCTTTTGAACTCAACGACGGGTTGTTTATCGCCCTGACCGAAGAAGAGGCCGCCTATAGCCACGAGTTCATCGAGGCGTGTCACGAGTGCGGCATCCCCGCGCGCCGCCTGACCAGGGGAGAGGTACTGGCGCGGGAACCCAACGTCACCCCCCACGTCATCATGGGCGTCCAGGTTCCCGACGCGACGATGGACGCCATGCGCATGCCGCTGCGCTTCTTCGCCACCGCCAGGCACAACGGCGCGGCCATCAAAACCTATACGGAAGTGGTCGACTTCATCAAGCGCGGCAACGCCGTCAGCGCCATTCGCGTGCGCGACCATACAACCAACAAGGAATACGAGATCGGCGGCGACATCTTCATCAGCGCCGCCGGCGCATGGAGCGGCAAGATCGGCGACATGGCCGGCGTCGAGGTTCCCATCCGGCCGTCGCCGGGGGTCATGCTGGCCGTGCGCGGCCGGCTGTGCAATATGGTCATCAACCGGCTCCATGAATCCGGCGACGGCGACATCATCGTGCCGCAGCGGGCGTTGTCGGTCATCGGCACCAGTTCGTGGGTCGTGACGGACCCCGATAATCTGGGATTGCCGCAGGACCACATCGACATGATGATCAAGTACGGCTCGGAACTGGTGCCCGCCGTGCGCACGGCCCCATTCCGGGCGGCGTGGTCGGCGGCTCGGCCGCTCATCGGCCCGCGCGGAGCCGACACCGGCCGCGAATTGAGCCGGACATTCAAATGCTTCGATCACGCGGACGAAGGGGTGGAAGGGTTCGTGACCATCACCGGCGGCAAGGCGACGACGCTGCGTGGCATGGCCGAAGCGACGGCCAACGTCGTATGCGCGAAGATGGGTATCGACGTGACATGCACCACGCGCGCGTCCGTTCTGTTGCCGCATACGGCCTACTATGTATAACAGACGACAGGCAATAGACCACAGACCACGACAAGGCACTACCCTTGTGGTCCGTCGTCCATCGTCCCTGGTTTCATGAAGAGGGGTTCCATTCATGGCCGAACAAATGATTGAATTCAAGGTCTTCCGCTATAAGCAGGGCCAGGCCGAACCGACCTATCAAACCTTCCGAACGCTCTGCGACGAGAACACAACCGTCCTGGTTGCCCTTCAGGACATCCGGCGCGATCAGGACAGCTCGCTCATCAT
>JACDJA010002607.1_pt1 | contig 12629 bp, 10 predicted proteins | sample 7449241 | NCBI WGS metagenome assembly JACDJA01 (sample SAMN14253289, study PRJNA609438) | sludge metagenome | isolation source: initial anaerobic sludge | collected 2018-12-20 | reverse complement strand
TTTTGCCTGAACGGCCGGGCTGACCAAGATGTGGTCGATCCGCAGGCCGTGGTTTCTGCGATAGCCGCCACCACGGTAGTCCCACCAGGTAAAGTTGCCTTCTTCGTTTGAAAAACGATTCAACGCATCCGTAAAGCCCATCTCGATGAGTCGGTTGAAATGCTCGCGTTCGGGCGGGCTACATAACACGGCATCTTTGAACCGCTCCGGGTCATACACGTCCGCATCGGTTGGCGCGATGTTGAAATCGCCCATCACCACGAGGTTTGGATGCTGGGCGATTTCTGCCGCCAACCACTGAGAAAATGCTTCAAGCCAGTTGAGCTTGTAGCGGTATTTTTCGGATTCGATGGATTCGCCATTGACGACATAAGCATTGATTACCCGCAAATCCCCGAATGTGGCGGCAATCACGCGCCGTTGCGGATCTTCCAGACCAGGGATGTCACAGACCACATCCGAGGGTTCGCCTAATACGTCTTGATAGACAAGCGCGACACCGTTATAGGTTTTCTGGCCGTTGAGTAGGGTTTGGTAGCCCAGTGCCGCAAATTCGCTGCCATCGATGGCTTCATTGATTTGTTTTAATTCCTGCAAGCCCAAAATAGCGGGTTGCTGCTGCGCCAGCCAGGTGAGCACCTGCGGTTTGCGCACATTCAGGGAGTTGACATTCCAGGTCGCGATTTTCATGGGTGATGCGCTTTGGTTTCGTTCGATTTTGGTTGGTTTAAGCAAGTGTAATTGTTTTTTTGGGGAACCGGGGTTGATTCGGTAAATCCCCCCTGCCCCCCCTTTGTCAAAGGGGGTGAGTAAGTGGCTCTGCCAGAGATCGGAGCAAGGTTCTGGCTTTGCTAAATGCTGGGGGTAGGCGGTTCGGCCAAAGTTTGGAGCGGGGTTTTGGTATTTCGCATCCCCCTTTGAAAAAGGGGGAACGAGGGGGATTTGGTGACTTCGGTCTGATGCGGCAAATCCCCCCCCTGCCCCCCTTTGCAAAAGGGGGGGTTCTGTAGTGGCTTTGTGAAAGGGGAGGTGAGGTGCTGGCTTTGCTAAAAGCTGGGAGTAGGTGGCATGGCAAAAGATCGGAGCAAGGTTCTGGCATTTCGCATCCCCCTTTGAAAAAGGGGGAATGAGGGGGATTTGGTGGCTTGGTTTGGTGCGGCAAATCCCCCCTGCCCCCCTTTATGAAAGGGGGGGTGAGTAAGTGGCTCTGCCAGAGATCGGAGCAAGGTTCTGGTATTTCGCATCCCCCTTTGTAAAAGGGGGAATGAGGGGGCTTTGCTAAAAGGTGAGTAGGCGGTTCGGCCAAAGATCGGAGCAGGTTTAAGGCCGGGTATAATACGCGGACACCCAGAAGAAAAAAGCCAGAACGCTACCCGTCCACAGCAGATAACCCCAGCGTCGAAACCGCTTGGCCAGCGCGGTTTGATCATCTGCCGAGATGATATAGGGGCGCCTGCTTTGAGGGTTTGCGCTCATCAGGTGTGTTTGTTGGGGGCGTTCCAGTTCCCGTACCTGCTGTGCCTGAATTTGCTGGCGTGCGGCTTCCCGCGCCTGATCCCACTCTTTGGAATCGATGGAGCCATTGCGATCCAGATCGAATGTTTTCATCTTTTGCGGATCGTTCTTCCACGCTCTGAGCAGCGAGGCAACCGACTCGTTCTCAACCACATAAGGATCGTGGGTAATGGTTTTGAACCAGCCCAGAACGTACAGATTGCGATGCGGCAGCAGGAGTTTTTCGGTGTAGCGGTAATCGCCGAAAAATTGCCCGCCCACGCTGTTGGTCAACCCGCTTGGTCGCTCGGTATTGCCGTACCATTGGCGTCGCATGTTGGGGCGAATGCTGGCCGATTCGGGATCAACCAGGCATTCGCCGGTTTCATCTTCTACCGCAATCAGGTTATCGCTTTCATGCTGATAAATGCGCCGCCAGTTAGAACGCTTGGAATCGCCGAAACTTTGCTCCCGGTGCTCAACGGACACCCAGTACCAGACACATGCCGTGCCGGTCAGTGGCGAAACAAGAGGCGAGGCATCGATATTTTTGGTGATGCCTTCAATCTCAATATAACCTTGATGCGCCGAGACAATTTTCGATGTGGGCGTATTGATGATCCAGTAGGTGCGGCGAACAAACCAGATACCCGCCAACAAGGTGATCAGCGTCAGCAGAATCAACCCGAACAACAGAAAATGGTAGCCGTTGTCGTCAAGGGAACCCACCCAGTGGGCGTACCAAGTCATCAAACCAATCTCGTTTATTGATTGAACAGCGTCTTGAGATCCGTATCCTTGATTTCATCTTCGCGGAAGGTGAGCAACTTGAACGGACGGAAACGGAACAACTGGGCGATCAGCACGTCGGGGAATTGTTCGATGCGCACATTGTTGAGATTGACGGACGCGTTATAGAACTCACGCCGATCGGCAATCATGTTCTCCAACCCGGTGATTCGTTGCTGCAAGTGTTGGAAGCTCGTGTTGGCCTTGAGATCGGGATAAGCCTCGGCCACCGCGTAAAAATCCATCAATCCTGCGCGTAACTGCCCTTCGGCCATACCCAGCGCCTCCATGTCGCCACGTTCCTGCGCGCTGCGCACAGCCGAACGGGCACGCATAACCTTCTCCAGCGTTTCTTGCTCGTACTTCATGTACTGCTTGGCGGTTTCAACCAGTTTGGGCAGCTCATCGTGCCGCTGCTTGAGCAGCACATCAATGTTCGACCAGGCTTGTGACACGTTGTGCTTCAGCACCACGAGGCCGTTATACATGATGATCGCCCAGATCACGATCACGGCGACCAGGAACAACAAAACCGAAATTGTGACACCCATGATATTTGCTCCCTTAAATCCCAATCTTGCTACTTATATTAAACACGCCATCGGCGCCTGAAATCGCCAAAAAAAACCCGACCAATGAGGCCGGGTTTTTTTGTTTTGCTCCGCGGCTCCGTCGCAGATCGATCTTATCAGATATCGATGTTGACGGCGGACAAGGCGAATTTCTCAATGAAATCGCGGCGGGGTTCAACCAGATCACCCATCAAAATCGTGAAGATTTCATCCGAGGCAATGGCATCCTCGATACGAACTTGCAGCAGGCGACGGGTTTCCGGGTTCATGGTGGTTTCCCACAACTGATCCGGATTCATCTCGCCCAGGCCTTTGTAGCGCTGAATGCCCAAACCGCGCCGCCCTTCCTGCATCAGCCAGTCAATCGCCTGTTCGAAATGGGTAATCGGCGCGCTCTTTTCGCCGCGCAATACACGCGCATCTTCACCGATCAAGCCTTCGAGTTGAGAAGCCAGTTCGCCCAACACGCGGTAATCTGCGGTCGAAAAGAAAGCAGCAGGCAGGAATGTTTCATGTGAAACACCGTGCTGGCTGCGAACAATCTGAATGCCGGTCACGCCCTCTGTTGTTTTGGCAAACCCGGATTCGTAGTGCACACCGTGATCGGCAAACTGATTCATCGACTCGGTGAAGCGACCCAACCAAACCTGGAACGCTTCACCATCTTCGGTGACTTCGGCAGAGGTCATTTTCGGTAGATGCAAAATGGCTTTCAGCGCGGAAGGATCGTATCGGTGCGACAGACGATCGATCACGGCCTGTGCAACCAGATACTCACGTGCCATGGATTCCAGCGCGGGGCCGGAGATCAGCGGTGCTTCAGCATTCACCTGCAGCGCGGCACCATCGACCGCCAATTGCAAAAGATACTGGTTCAGTGCCAGGTCATCTTTGAGGTACTGCTCCTGCTTGCCCTTTTTGACCTTGTACAACGGCGGCTGGGCAATATAAATATGCCCACGCTCGACGAGTTCTTTCATTTGGCGATAGAAGAACGTCAGCAGCAGGGTGCGGATGTGACTGCCATCGACGTCCGCATCGGTCATGATGATGATGCGGTGGTAACGCAGTTTGTCCGGGTTGAAGTCCTCCCGACCGATACCGCAGCCGAGCGCGGTGATCAGAGTACCGACTTCGGCCGATGAGAGCATTTTGTCGAAACGCGCCTTTTCCACGTTCAGAATCTTGCCTTTGAGCGGCAGAATCGCCTGCGTGCGGCGATCGCGCCCCTGCTTGGCGGAACCGCCCGCCGAGTCCCCTTCCACCAGATAGATTTCAGACAGCGCCGGGTCCTTTTCCTGGCAATCGGCGAGCTTGCCGGGCAAGCCGGCGATATCGAGCGCGCCCTTACGCCGCGTCATTTCACGCGCACGACGCGCGGCTTCGCGGGCACGTGCTGCCTCGATGATCTTGTTGGTGATGAGCTGGGCTTCCTGCGGATTTTCTTCCAAAAATTCCGCCAGCCGCTCGGAAGTCAGCGATTCAACCGCCGACTTGACCTCGGATGACACCAGCTTTTCTTTGGTTTGTGAGGAGAACTTGGGATCGGGTACTTTCACCGAAATCACCGCGACCAGACCTTCGCGCCAGTCTTCGCCCGAGGTGGAAACCTTGGCTTTTTTCAAAATGCCGGAACGATCCATATAGTCGTTCAGGGTGCGCGTCAATGCCGCCCGGAAGCCCGTCAAATGCGTGCCGCCATCGCGTTGCGGGATGTTGTTGGTGTAGCAGAACAGGTTTTCCTGATAGGAGTCGTTCCACTGCAAGGCCAGTTCGACCAGTACCGCGTCTTTCTGTCCCGAGAAGCTCAAAACATTCTTGTGAATAACGGTTTTGCCCTTGTTCAGATGCTCCACGAAGGCACGAATACCGCCTTCGTAGTAGAACGTGTCGGAACGCCCTGAAATTTCGTCGTTCAGGAATACCCGAATGCCGGAATTGAGAAAGGATAGCTCGCGCAGGCGCTTGGCCAGGATGTCGTAATGGAAAACGACATCCGTGAAAATTGTCGGGCTGGGCAGGAACCGGATTGAGGTACCCGATTTGTCCGTCGCACCAACTTCGGCCAGGGGCGCCTGTGGTACACCCAGACGATACGACTGGTGGTACGCATGGCCGCCGCGATAGATATCCAGCTCCAACTCATCGGAAAGCGCATTGACGACCGACACACCCACGCCATGCAAGCCGCCGGATACCTTGTAGCTGTTCTGGTCGAATTTGCCGCCCGCATGCAGCACGGTCATGATGACTTCCGCCGCCGACACGCCTTCTTCGGCGTGGATGTCTACCGGGATGCCCCGGCCATTATCCGTTACCGAAACCGAGCCATCGGTGTGCATGGTGACGGTGACGGTATCGCAATGCCCGGCCAGCGCCTCATCGACCGCGTTATCCACCACCTCGAACACCATGTGGTGCAGGCCGCTGCCGTCGTCCGTGTCGCCGATGTACATGCCGGGGCGTTTGCGAACGGCATCCAGACCTTTGAGGACTTTGATACTGGTTGAGTCGTACGTCTTGTTATCGCTCATGAGAGGGCTTCCAGAAACATAGAAAATGGGCAGAAAATGGGGCGAGCAAGCCGATGTCGGCGCGTTGCAAGCCAAGCAGGGCTGCCGGATATTTTTGCTCGTAAAGCGACAGGGCAACCCTCGTTTTATCGGGACACAACACCCATCCAGCAAAGCCGGATCGCCCTGGCCCTAGCAGCCTGTCGGACTTTAGGGAAATCGGCTGCTAGACAATCGCAGGATTATACCACGGCTGAGATTTGCCCGGCATCCAGCCTGAAAACCGCATCGAATGGGAAATCGATCTGCTGTCGATCGATTACGGAAATAAAGACCTGATGCCCCATATTCGACAAATAGCTCAACAGGGTAGAAGAATGACGGGCATCGAACTCGGACATGAAATCGTCGAATAACAATACGGCCCGCTTGCCGCGTTGCGCCTGCCATATCTGTGCCGTGGCCAGCGTCAATGCCGCGGTAAACAACTTGATTTGCCCACGAGAGGCGGTGGACTTGAACGAGTAGTCGTTCAGTGTGAACAGAATATCCGCTCGTTGCGGGCCGATCAGGGTCTGCCCCATTTCCCGATCCCGCTCGCGGTTGCGGGCAAGCGCTTCAGATAACTCCAAGCCGGATTTGTGCCCGGGGTGGAACTGAATATCCACGGACAGATGGGGCGCCAGGGCCTCAAAAACCTGGGGCAGCACCGATTCGAGCAAATCGAGCGCAGCCACCCGCTGCTCGTTGAGCCGCTCGCCAAATTGCACGAACAATGGATCCCAGGTATCTGTAGATTGCCCCGTGCGTAATGCGGCATTGCGCTGCTTGAGCACGCGCGCAAATTGGGCGTATACGGGAACGAAATCGGCAAACAGGTAAAACGCCATGCGATCGATGAACTTGCGGCGAAACTCCGGCCCGGCCAAAACCAGATCGTCCGATTGCGCATGCAGTGCCAGCACGGGCAGGTGCGCTACAAACAGACTGGCCCGCGGCACCTCTTCTCGACCCAATCGCAAACGAAACTGATCCTTGCAGCGCTCAAGTGCCATGAAAAAATCATGATCGTCCTGATGCACACCCGCTCGCACCACCGCGCATCCCCGATCACGATCCGGGTTACGAGCGATCAGATCATTATGCGTTTGCGTCCGAAAGGATTTGAGCGAGCTGAGATAGTAAATGGCCTCAAGCACACTCGTTTTACCGGCGCCATTATCACCCACCAGAAGATTGAACCCCGCAGAAAGCGGGCAGTCGGTCATCGTCAGGTTTCTGAAATGGCTAATCGAGAGGGACGTAAGATGGGTCAAAGCTTCATTGGCATCAGAACATACTTGCTATCGATGTCGCCGGTCATAACGGGTTTGATCAGCACGCTGGACTCGGGGGCCTCGAGTTCCATGCAGACTTCCTCGGATTCGATAACCGCCAGAATGTTCAAAAGGTAGTTGATATTGAACGATATTTTCAGGTTGCCCGCATCGTAGCCGACGGACATGGTTTCCTTGGACGATTCATGTTCCGCGTTGCTTGATTCGATCATCAAGCGCCCTGGGCTCAGGTGGAAATATGCCCCCGAGAACCGTTCGTTGGACAAGATGCTGGCGCGCTGCAACACCTGTTTGAGTTCCGTTTTCGACACGATCAGTATCTTGCTGTTCGCCTGCGGTATCACGCGCGAATAGTCCGGATATTTGCCGTCGATCAATTTGCTGATCAGGTAATTTTCACCGATCAAAAGTTCGATCTGGTTATCGCGGAATGCCAGCGAAACCTCGTCGTCGCTATCGCGATCCAGTGCCTTGAGCATTTCCGAAACCATTTTTCGCGGCACGATGACCTGACGGTTGTTCTCCGTCAGTCGTTCATCGCTCAGATGGGCATAAGCCAGACGATGACCGTCCGTGGCGACCGCTGTCATTTGTCCGGGTTTGACTTCAAGCAACAGGCCATTGAGAAAGTAGCGCACGTCCTGCTGCGCCATCGAAAACTGGGTTTTATCGATCAGCGCGTAGAGATTCTTTTGGGTGATGGACACGGTCGATTGAGTCGCGGCATCGATGGTCATTTGCGGGAAGCTTTCTGCCTCGATCGAGGCCAAGCGGAACACGCCGGTGCCGATATCGATTTCCAGCCAGCCATCGGTTTGCGTCAAGGCGATCTTGGCGTCCTGCGATGCGGATTTGACGATGTCTGCCAGTTTACGGGCATTGACTGTGGTTGCCCCCGGGGCGTGCATCTGAACGTCAACAGAGGTACGCAGTTGAATTTCCAGGTCCGTCGCCACCAGCGTCAGGCGACCGTCGGCCACTTCGAGCAACAGGTTGCTCAAAATCTGCATGGTCTGGCGTTTTTCGACCCCGCCGATCACCTGATTGATGGCACTGCTGAATCGATCTCGATCAACGGCAAACTGCATAATGGCTGTCCTCAAAAAAATGGTGCGCGCGGGGAAGGCCCCGATCAGGGAAAGTCCGACGCATCTTATATATTTAATGTGTGTCTCAACAAGTTGTAATCGTCACTGAGCTTGGGCTCGATCTCGCGTAATTCTTCGATTTTCTTGCAGGCATGGATCACCGTGGTGTGATCCCGCCCGCCAAAGGCCTCGCCAATTTCCGGCAGACTATGGTTCGTGAGTTCCTTCGCCAGGCTCATCGCCACCTGCCGCGGGCGGGCGATGGAACGGGAACGACGGGTCCCGGTCAGATCGGTCAACTTAAGGTTGTAGTATTTCGCCACCGTGCGCTGGATATTTTCAAGCGTAATCAATTTCGCCTGCGCTGCGATTTGGTCTTTGAGTGCTTCCTTGGTCGATTCCACCGTAATGGGGCGCCCCGTAAACTGCGCGGTCGCAATCACGCGCCGCAACGCGCCTTCAAGTTCGCGAATATTCGCCCGGACGCGTTTGGCGATAAAAAAGGCCACATCGGTACTGAGCGCGATTTGCGACTGCTCGGCCTTGCTCTGCAAGATCGCTACGCGCGTTTCCAGATCGGGCGGCTCGACTGCTACGGTCAACCCCCATCCAAAACGAGATTTCAAGCGCTCTTCGAGGCCTTCGATTTCCTTGGGATAGCGATCGCAGGTCATGATGATCTGCTGACCCTGCTCGATCAGTGCATTGAATGTGTGAAAGAACTCTTCCTGACTGCGATTTTTCCCCGCGAAGAACTGAATGTCGTCAATCAACAAGGCATTCACCGAACGATAGAAATTCTTGAATTCCTCGATCGTGTTGTTCTTGATCGAACTGACCATCTGCTGCACATAACGCTCACTGTGCAGATAAACCACCCTGGCATCGGGCGAACGCTCCAGAATCGCGTTACCGACGGCCTGCATCAAGTGGGTTTTCCCCAGCCCCACGCCACCGTAGATAAAAAGCGGGTTATACCCCACGCCCGGATTCTGGGCGACCTGCTGCGAGGCCGCGCGCGCCAACTGATTCGATTTACCTTCGACGAAATTATCGAAATTGAATTTTTTATTGATGTGACTGACAAATTCCTTGGAACCGGTATCGGATTCGGCCGAATCCACAGGCTGCTCGACACGCGCCGCAACGCCCGAGGGCGATGTGCCGGACTTCGATGACAGGGTTGTGGCTGCGGGCACATCGACAGGCTGCTCGGAAGGCACGCTGCCCACTTGCAGACCAAGCTGCAAATCCGGACGTTCGAGCAGGATCTGCGCCTGTTCGAGGATTTTCGACTTGTATTGCTGCGCGACCATGTCCATAACAAAACGATTCGGCGCCCACAGGATCAGATGATTTTCCGTTTTCAACTCTGCTTGCAACGGTCTGATCCACATATTGATCTGCTGGACGGGCAGATCTTGGGACAACCGATCAATGCATTGCTGCCACAGTTCTGATGTGATGGTCGACATAGGGGGTAAAACGAGCCTGCAGGAAAGAGGGCAGTGTATCACCGACCCCTACCGAATCGCAGTATCCACCGAACAAGAATTTGGACCGGATCCCCTCGATACATATGCAATGAAAATCAACGGAACCCTTTGGTTCAAAGAACATTATTAATTGACAGCGCGGCTTTTTTTCAGTCTAATGCTCGGCCTTTTGGCTTGTGTTGCTTTTGCGGGCGGTTTGCCCACCCTGGCGGACGAGAACGCCACACTGCGACACAAGTAGATAAATTTACAGGAATTTTCGCCATGAAAAGAACGTACCAACCCAGTATTATCCATCGTGCCCGCACACACGGTTTCCGTGCTCGTATGGCTACCCGTGGTGGCCGTGCGGTCATCAACGCACGCCGTGCCAAGGGCCGTAAGCGTTTAGCCGTTTAACCGACCGTCTCGATTAACCGAACCACGATGGCCTCCTCGCCAAAACGGTTTGGTTTTCCTGTTGATGTTCGCCTACGTCGCCCTGACGAGTACAAGCGAACACTCACGTCGGGTAAGCGCGTTCATTGCGAACTGCTGATGGCGGTGGTCACCCCGAACCCGACCAACTCTCCACGGTTGGGTCTGGCCATCGCCAAGCGTCAAGTGCGTTTGGCGCATGAACGCAACCGGGTCAAACGAATCGCTCGTGACTATTTTCGTCGTCATCTGGCCGAATGGCCATCGTTCGATTGTGTCGTCATGGCCAAAGCCGGTATCGAAAACGTATCCAACCCCGAATTACAGATCATGATGAAACAGCTATTCGATAAGGTGGCCGCGCGATGCGTTGGCTCCTGATTCGGCTGGTCCGGTTTTATCAGATTTTCATCAGCCCGTTTTTCCCGCCGAGCTGCCGATTCGAGCCGACCTGTTCCCAGTATGCGATCGAGGCCATTCAAACCCATGGCGCGCTTAAGGGCGGCTGGATGGCGTTGAGGCGCATCGGGCGCTGCAATCCATTTTGCGAAGGCGGGTTCGATCCTGTACCTGAAGCCAAATCCGGATCAAAAGTCAGCGCGCCACGCAGATGTCACGATCATCCTGTAAACTACGGCACGCCTGATGCCGACAAGGAACCGATGCCGGTTTCATCTGTCGATCATTCCCCGGAAGACGCGGATAATTGCGCGCGCCCCAGTAAAAAGAACCTGGGGCATAACCCGGGGCATAACGTTACTAACCCACCTAATTGATTGAGTCTTAAAGATGGATAATCGCCGCCTGATTTTGGTCGTTGCTCTTGGTTTTGTTTTGATTTCGCTCTGGCAAGCCTGGACGCGCGACCAATCGCAATCAGCCCAACAGGCGGCGGCCACCACACAGAATGCGGCCATTCCAGGTAGCCCGGCAGAATCAACTGCTGCCAAAGACATACCGGCATCTGTAGCACCTACAGCCAGCGGCCAGACTCAAGGCGCCGTACCCGGTACCCCGGAGGCCAAATCCAGCGCCAGCAATAACGCGCAAACCATTACCGTCAAAACCGACGTACTGGCGCTGAAAATCAGCCTGCAAGGCGGCGTGATCAATGAAGCGGATCTACTCAAATATCCTCAAGAACAGGACAAGGCCGACCCCGTCAGACTGCTGACGGACAGCAATGGCTTCGTCTATGTGGCGCAATCCGGTTTGGTCGGCGCGAAGGGTGCACCGGCGCCGGACCACTATGCCCAATACACCGCCCCGCAAATGGAATATACGCTGACTCCGGGGGAAAATGAGTTACGCATTCCGCTTTCCTGGGAAAAGGACGGCATCAAGATCACCAAGTGGATCATCGTCAAACGCGGTGATTACACGGTTCGGGTCGAATACAAGATCGAAAACACCAGCCAAACGCTTTGGGCCGCCAGCCAATATCGTCAGTTGACGCGGCTGGGTACCACGCCGGGCACGCAACTGGTTCACACCTATACCGGCACGGTTTACGCGGGTGATGTACCCGGCACGAAAGATCGGTTGGCCTATGAAAAGATTCCGTTCGAGGAAATGCTGAAAACCAAGCTTTCAAAGGATTTGAGCAATGGCTGGGTGGCCATCATCCAGCACTACTTCATGAGTGCCTGGGTACCGAGCGATCGCCAGCAGGTCAACCATTTCTACACGCTCGTGTCGGACAAGAACAATCAGACCCTGTACACCATCGGCATGAGCTCGCCGGTCACGACCATTCCGGCCGGTGGCTCGGGTGAATTGTCGTCCACGCTTTATGTCGGCCCGAAGATTCAGTCGAATCTCGCTCCGCTCGCACAAGGCCTGAACCTGACGATCGATTTCGGTATTTTCACCGTCATCGCCGATCCGATCTTCTGGCTGCTCAAGTTCTTCCACGAATGGGTCGGCAACTGGGGCTGGTCGATCGTACTGGTGACGCTGGTCATTAAACTTTTCTTCCTCTGGCCTTCGGCCATCAGCTATCGCTCCATGGCGAAAATGCGTGCCGTCACGCCGAAGATGAAGGCGCTCAAGGAAAAATTCGGCGAGGACAGACAAAAGCTTTCTCAGGAAATGATGAAGCTCTACCAGCGGGAGAAAATCAATCCGCTGGGTGGTTGTCTGCCCATCGTGATTCAGATCCCGGTCTTCATTTCACTGTACTGGGTATTGGCCGAATCGGTTGAATTGCGCCAGGCTCCGTGGATTTTGTGGATTCATGACCTGTCGCAGAAGGATCCGTATTTCGTGCTGCCGTTGCTCATGGGTATCTCCATGTTCATCCAGCAGAAACTCAACCCGGCGCCGGTTGACCCGATGCAACAGAAAATCTTTGCCTGGTTGCCGGTCATCTTTACCGTCTTCTTCTCGTTCTTCCCGGCAGGTCTGGTGCTGTACTGGTTCGTGAACAACCTGCTCTCCATTGCGCAGCAGTACCTCATCACGCGCAAAATCGAGAAGCAGATGGCACTGATCAAGTCCGAGTAATCCCTCAGGCGTGCTCATGCATTCGCCACAGGACACCATTGCCGCCATTGCCACTGCCCCCGGACGTGGCGGTGTCGGCATTATTCGTTTATCCGGCGCGCAAGCGCACGCGATTGCCGAACGAATCGTCACGACCTTGCCGCCCATTCGCTATGCGCGGCACGTCCCATTCAAACACCCTGATACCGGCGCGCACATCGATGACGGGCTTTGCCTCGTATTTGCGGCGCCGCATTCATACACCGGCGAAGATGTGGTCGAGTTGCAAGGCCACGGTGGCCCGGTCGTACTCGATCATCTGCTGCAACTGATGCTGCATCTGGGCGCGCGACTGGCTCGTCCCGGTGAATTCACCGAGCGCGCCTTTCTCAATGGACGAATGGATCTGGCACAGGCTGAAGCCGTCGCCGATTTGATC
>JACDJA010002605.1_pt1 | contig 12635 bp, 12 predicted proteins | sample 7449241 | NCBI WGS metagenome assembly JACDJA01 (sample SAMN14253289, study PRJNA609438) | sludge metagenome | isolation source: initial anaerobic sludge | collected 2018-12-20 | reverse complement strand
GCTGCAGGAGAGTCTTCGGGATGTCGTCTGATCCGGCATTGTCCACCACAATTACCTCACTGTGTTGCAGGCTTGCTCTTTGTAAGGACCAAAGGCACAGGTAGGTGAGAGGGCCCGAGTTATAGGTGACGATGATGATGGATATTTTTGGAGACATCACTTAGGTTCCCTTGTATGCCTCTTCTTTGCAGAAGAGTGACTTAATGAAGCCACAAAATGTACCCCTCTCGGCTTTGGCGTAACGGTTCATAAACAACTCCCGGTTGGTATTGGGCATTTCACCACTCAGGCGCTGAAAAATTTCACCCCACCCCGGAAATCCGCCCACAATGCGATCGTCGATAAACAGGTCGGCATTTATTTTGCGGCTCACCGAACCATCGAATGTCTCCTCCGGAAAACTTTTGTTTACGGCATAAAATTCCACTCCCTTTTTGCGGCAATATTCCACCGCCTCGTCCAGGTCTTTGCCGGCTCTATAGGTCCACAGAATTAAAAGATGACCCTCTTTTTGAAGAGCTTTTAGGGTTTCAAAAGCAAATAGTTTCTCTTTCCCTATCTCGGGATATTTGTGCTCTACAATGGTACCGTCAAAATCAACTGCAATTATCATAAAAATTTCTTCCTTTAATCTTTTTCCAGTTCATTAAAGATACTCCTTTTTGAGGGCATATTTATGGAATAGGCAATAAACAGTAATGTAAAAACATAAATAAAGGTAAAGTCGGCGGTGAGCAGATGCCCCAAAAGGGCTAAAAAAGCCAGGGCTTCCAATGTGGCTAACTTAATAAAAAAGCTGGTGCGAAACTGTTTAAGCTTTTCAATCATTGGCATACTCCGTGGGATGTGCTTTATCTTTTTACTGTGAAAAAAGTAACTGGCCGGAATGCCCCCCAGCGATAAAATAAGGATGACCGATTTAAGCATTTCGCGCTGACTCAAAGAGTAATCGATGAGGGCCCCAAAAGCGGAACGCATAATAAGGATGGTGATAAGCGCAGCTAATAAGGCTACCCAAATGGCCCAAAATATGAGCTTTATCTGTCTCACTACTCTGTTTGTTTGCATCTGCTTACCTGTTTTGGTCAAATGGCAGCCTGTCGGTGAGCGACCGGCCCAGGGTTACTTCATCGGCATACTCCAGTTCGTCGCCAATGGCAATTCCACGGGCAATGGTAGTAAATTTTACCGGGAAGGACGAGAGTTTCCGGTAGAGATAAAAGTTGGTGGTATCGCCCTCCATGGTTGTACTCAGCGCAAAAATAATTTCCTCCACTTCGCCCTCTTTTAGCTTGTCTTCAAGGGGTTGGATGTATAAATCGTCGGGGCCGGTTCCATCCATAGGAGAAATAACGCCCCCTAATACATGGTAAATGCCCTGATACTGGTGGGTGTTTTCCACGGCCATGACGTCCCGTATGCTTTCTACCACACAAATAATGGAATGGTCTCTGCGTGGGTTGGCACAGATGGAGCAGATATTGCTGTCGGAAATACTGTGGCAGCTTTGGCAATATTTGATCTCGTCGCGCAGGGTTTTTATGGCGTTGGCAAACTGGTACACGGTTTCTTTCTCTTGTCGCAACAAATGAAGCACCAGGCGCAAGGCTGTTTTTTTACCTATTCCCGGCAGCGAGGAGAACTCGTCAACGGCGTTTTCGAGTATTTTAGAGGGGAACTGCAGGTGACTCATGGGTGTTGTTTTTTCATGTTCAAAGATAAAGAAAATAATTCAGCCCGATGACGATGGCGTTTTGGGGAGATATTAGAAAGATTTTTATTTCTTTACTCCCTCAATCAGAACTGGTTTTATGCAGCCATTGTATATTCTTCTTATTGTAGCAGGCTATTATCTCGTCCTCATTGTCATATCTTTATTTACAGGCAGGCGCTCCGATAATCAGACGTTTTTTTTAGGAAACCGCCGGTCGCCCTGGGGCGTTGTGGCCATTGGCATGGTGGGGGCATCATTGTCGGGGGTAACGTTTGTGTCGGTGCCGGGGTATGTAACCTCCGTAAACTTCACCTATCTGCAAATGGTGGCAGGTTTTTTTCTGGGTTACATTGTCATTGCCATTATTTTGCTGCCGCTCTACTATCGTCTCAATCTCACCTCCATTTACAGTTATTTAAACCAACGGTTTGGCTTTTGGTCGTACCGGTCGGGGGCCTTGCTTTTTATGGCGGGCAAGGTGGTGGCTTCGGCGGCGCGTCTCTATTTGATGGCCGGCGTGCTTCAGCTGGCCGTGTTTGATGCCCTTGGGATTCCCTTTGCCATTACTGTTTCAGGGGTCATTGCCATGATATGGCTCTACACATTTCGGGGGGGTATTAAAACCATTATATGGACCGATGTTTTGCAAACCCTGCTGATGATTTCTTCGGTGGGTTTAACGCTCTTTTTTATTGGTAAAGAGCTGAATTTAAACCCTGCATCGGTGGTGCAATTGATTAAAGAGAGTGATTATTCCCAGGTATTTGTGTGGAACGATTGGCAGTCGTCGCAGCATTTTGTGAAACAGTTCCTGTCGGGCGCTTTTGTAACCATCGCCATGACCGGTCTTGATCAGGATATGATGCAGAAAAACCTGAGCTGTCGCAGCCTCCGGGATGCCCAAAAAAATGTGTTGTCGTATGGTCTTGCATTTTTGCCGGTTAACCTGTTGTTTTTGTCATTGGGCGTTTTGCTGGTCACTTACATGCAACAGATGGGAATAGCGATGCCGGCCCGAGCCGATGATATTTTCCCGCTGGTGGCCACCGGAGGTTACCTTCCTCCGGTGGTGGGTGTCCTGTTTTTTCTGGGACTTATGGCGGCGGCCTATTCCAGTGCCGATTCGGCAATGACCTCTCTCACTACCTCGTTCTCGGTGGATATCTTAAATATTGAGCGTTTCCCGGCGGGTAAATCCAAAAAAATACGGGTTTGGGTGCATCTTGGCTTTGCCATTTTATTAGGGTTGGTCATCATCGTGTTTCGGGTGTTGAATGCCGACAGCATCATCAGTGCCATATACACATTGGTGGGTTACACTTACGGCCCCCTGTTGGGTCTGTATGCCTTTGGTCTCTTTACAAAGTTAAAGGTAAATGACAGGATGGTGCCCTGGATTGCGGTATTGTCGCCCGCTTTGATTGGCCTATTCGACTACAATGCCCAGGCATGGTTTGGATTTGAGCTGGGCTTTGAGAAGCTGATACTCAATGGCGCCATCACCTTTCTGGCGCTGTGGGTAACTTCGGGCAGGGAGTTTGGTCGCTGATGGTGGAGTAATATTTAGGATAAAAAAACTTGCAGTTTTCTCATAAATGGGTTTAACTTTGTGCACAGTTTATTGAAACAGCACACTAAAATAATAGATATATGAAGCGGTTTAAATGGATTTTTGCATTGGTTTTGGCCATGCCCCTGTTTACAAGTTGTGGCTACAATAGGATGATTGAGCTTCAGGAAGGGGTGGATGCGCAATGGGCACAGGTGGAAAATGTGTATCAGCGGCGCGCCGATTTAATTCCCAATCTGGTGAACACCGTAAAAGGTTACGCCTCCCACGAGCAGGAAACCTTGACGTCGGTAATTGAAGCACGGTCGAAGGCCAGCAGTATTAACCTGTCGGCCGATCAGCTCAACGAGCAGTCGTTGAGTCAGTTTCAGCAGGCGCAGGAAGGATTGTCGTCGGCTCTCTCCAGGTTGATGGTGGTGGTGGAGCGGTATCCCGACCTCAAGGCCAATCAGAATTTCCTGGATTTGCAGGCACAGTTGGAGGGTACCGAGAACCGGATTACCGTGGAACGCATGAAGTTTAACGAGGCCACCCGAAGCTACAATACCTACATCAAAAGGTTCCCCCGGAACATTATTGCCGGGATATTCAGTTTCGACAGCAAGCCCTATTTCCAGGCCGCCCAGGGCGCCAGTGAGGTGCCAAATGTAGAGTTTTAAATTTACATTATGCCTCAACAACTATTTACCGATACCGAAAAGCAACAGGTCATAGCGGCTATTAAAGCGGCTGAGCTGGATACTTCGGGTGAAATACGGGTGCACATCGAGAAGGATTGTTCTGAAGATGTGATGGACCGCGCTGCGTTTTTGTTTAAGAAATTAAAGATGCACGAAACGAAGCTTCGCAATGGAGTGCTGTTTTATCTGGCTGTGGAAGATAAAAAGTTTGCGATTTTAGGTGATGGCGGCATCAATGCCAGGGTTCCCGAAGGCTTTTGGGACAAGATAAAGGAGACGATGACCCGGTACTTTAAAGAGGGTGATTTTGTCACAGGGTTGACCAGAGGCATTGCTATGAGTGGGGAACAACTGAAGGCCCACTTCCCTTATCAATCGGACGATGTGAATGAACTGCCGGATGACATTTCGTTTGGGAAGGAGTGAAGATGGAAGCACGAAGTGGGAAGACAGAAGACCGAAGACCGAAGATGCTGGAAGCTCAAAGCTCAAAGTAAAAAAAATGAAGACATCAATATCATTTAACCTTTTGTCCTTCAATCTCTGGTTTGAATGCTCCGCTCCGATAGCAATCGGAATCCCGCTTCGTGCTCCGCGCTTCGTACTTCCCTGCCTATCGGCAGGCAGGCGTCTTCGGTCTTCGGTCTTCGGTCTTCGGTCTTCCCACTTCGGTCTTCCCGCTTCGCGCTTCCCACTTCGCGCTCCGCACTTCCCACTTCCCACTTCCCACTTCCCACTTCGCGCTTCCCACTAATCTATAAACCCATGAAACAACTTATTTTTTTAATCCTCTTCCCCTTAGTAATTCAGCCTGTTTTTTCACAGGACTTTCCAGAGCCGCCCAGTCCGCCGCGGCTGGTCAACGATTTTGCAAACGTGCTGGACGGTACCGCCGAGGCACAACTGGAGTCGAAGCTGGTTGCTTTTGCACGTGAAACCAGCACGCAGATTGCCGTGGTTACCATCACCGATATAGGTGGGTACGATGCGGGGGATTATGCATTCAGGCTGGCCCAGAAATGGGGTATTGGCCAACAGGGCGAAAGCAACGGCATATTGGTGCTGGTGCAACCCAAGAGTGGCACGTTGCGTGGACAGGCTTTTGTAGCTACCGGCTACGGATTGGAGGGTGCGGTGCCCGATGCCGTGGCCAACCGCATTGTGAACAACGAAATGATTCCGCGATTTAAACAAAACGACTATGCCGGTGGCATAAGTGCTGCTACAGACGTGCTTATGGAACTTACGCGGGGCGAATATACAGCAGAAGGTTATCTGGAACAGACCGAAAAACAGGGAGGCGTGTTTGGCGGGATTGGCGCTATCATTTTTATAATTATAGTGTTTTTCCTGGTGGCACGGGGTCAAAAGGGGCGTCACAACTCATTGGGACGCGATTTACCATTCTGGGTGTTGTTATCGATGCTGGGCTCCGGGTCCAGGCGACACGGTGGCAGTTGGGGCAACTTTTCGTCCGGATCGGGTTCTTTTGGAAGCTCAGGTGGCGGTGGCTTTGGAGGCTTTGGCGGCGGAAGTTTTGGCGGTGGAGGTGCCGGGGGAAGCTGGTAGGAATTGATGATAGAGACTGCGTCGGGCAATGCCCTGCAAGTAGCAGAGCACAGCTCGAAACAATCAATTATAATTCGCTGTCAACCAGTATTCGACCGCAGTATTCGCAAACAATTACTTTTTTGCGCGACTGAATATCTAACTGACGTTGTGGGGGTATCTTATTGAAGCAGCCGCCGCAGGCATCCCGTTCAACGGTAACCACGGCCAGGCCATTGCGTGCATTTTTACGGATGCGTTTAAAGGCTGTCAGCAACCGGTCGTCAATGCGCTGCTCTATCTCTTTGGCTTTTTTCCTGAGGTTTTCCTCTTCGGTTTGTGTCTCCGCAACAATGTGGTTGAGCTCATCTTTCTTGGACTCCAGGTCTGCCTTCCGCTCTTCAAATTGTGTTCGGGAGGCTTCGGCCACCTCTTTCTTGTTTTTCAACTCGGCGGTAAATTCGCGGATGCGTTTTTCGGAGAGTTCTATCTCAAGCTTTTGGAATTCAATCTCTTTGTTGAGTGAGTCAAACTCACGGTTGTTGCGAACGTTCGATTGTTGTGCTTCATATTTTTTAATGAGCAATCCGGCTTCTTTAATCTCATTTTTCTTGGCCAGGATGCTGTCGTTAACGCTTTTAATCTCCGCATCCAGGTTGTTGATACGGGTTTCGAGTCCCTCTATCTCGTCTTCCATATCCTGCACTTCAAGAGGTAGCTCTCCACGGAGAATACGGATCTTATCAATATCTGAAACCACCTTTTGAAACTCGAACAACGCGCGCAGTCTCTCTTCAACACTCATAGTGGTGGGGGTGGCTTTGGTTTTGGAATTTGTTTTGGCCATAACTGTTAATAATATTTTATGGGATTGGTTGTAATCTTCGACAAATGGACTGCAAAATTAGGGAATTTTTTTGTAAGTATCTCATGAAAGAGCTCTTTAGTGAATTGTTCACTTTCGTAATGCCCTATGTCGGCTATCACTATCCGGTTGTCGGCTTCAAAAAACTGATGGTATTTAAAGTCGGCACTCACAAATATCTGAGCACCTGCCGATTTGGCAGCTTGAAGCAAAAAACTGCCCGATCCCCCGCATAGAGCCACCCTGGTTATGGGCTTTTTCAAAAGCCGGGTGTGCCGGATGCAGCCACTGCCGGTGATGTGCTTCAGATGCTTCAGAAACTCCCCTTCTGCCATCGCCTGTGGAAGGTCTCCGACAGCACCAAAGCCGTTGGAAGGCCAGGTGTTATCCAGGGGATAAAGGTCGTAGGCCACCTCTTCGTAAGGATGGGCTTGTATAAGGGCTTCGATCACTGCCCGGCTCAGGTGTTTGGGCAGGATGGTTTCCAATCGTATTTCCGGCTCGGAATGGATGTTCCCTTTATCGCCTACAAACGGATGGGCTGTTTCACCGGCCCTAAAGGTTCCGGTGCCTTCCAGGTTAAAACTGCAACAGTCGTATTTGCCTATCACTCCTGCGCCGGCATCAAAAATGGCTTCCCTAACTTTTTTCAGATGGGCATGCGGCACAAAGGTGACGAGCTTTTGCAGCAGATGTTGTCGCGGTGCCAGCACGCGGATGTTGTTCAGGCCTAATTTTTGGGCCAATACTGTGCTCACCCCGTTTTCCACACTGTCGATGTTGGTGTGTGCGGCATATATGGCCAGGTTCTGCTGAATGGCCTGCATCACAATGCGTTCGGGCTGAGTGGCGCCGGTGAAACGTGTCAGGCCCTTTAGAGTAAGCGGATGGTGAGCTACTATCAGGTTTTTCCCCTCCCGCACGGCTTCGTCCAAAACCGCTTCGGTAACATCCAGGGTTATGAGTATGCCCGAAATGTCCATATCGGGCGCTCCAACCTGCAATCCGCTGTTGTCGTAATCTTCCTGAAAGGCAAGAGGGGCAAAGGCGGTTAGCGTGTTGATTATCTGGCTGAGGGGTATGGTAGTGGGTTTCATAAGAATTTAGAAGTTAGTCCCGGGAAGTTAGAAGTGGGAAGCACGAAGCACGAAGATGGAAGGGATTGAGGAGATTGAAGAGTGTAGTTGGTAAACGGTAAACGGTAAACGGTGATCGGTAAACGGTAAATGGTAAACGGTAAAAAGTAATGTTACTCTATCCTCTAACTCTTTACCTTTTACTTTTCACCTTTCACCTTTTACTGTTCACCATTCACCTTTCATCTTTTACATTTTACCGTTCACCGATCACCGATCACCTTTTACCTTTTACCGTTTACCCTTTACGCGCCACGTTAAGGAACGGTTCTGATTTAATAAACCGTTATACAGAACCGTTCCGTACCTGGCTTTCACCTTTTACCTTTCACCTTTCACCTTTCACCGTTCACCTTCTTCTCACAAACTCTCCCTCACCTCCACCAGCAGCTTACGAATATCCTGTAACTTTTTAATGACCTCGAAGTTATTTTCGGTACCCTCTTTGTTTTCGCGCAGTTTTTTTTGAGCGCCTTTAAGGGTCATGCCTTTCTCTTTTACCAGGTAAAAGATGAGGTGAAAATTCTCTATGTCGGCGGGGGTAAAAAGGCGGTTGCCTTTTTTGTTTTTACGGGGTTTGATGATGTCGAACTCCTTTTCCCAGAATCGTATTAAAGAGGTGTTTACATTAAACATGGCAGCTACCTCACCAATGGTGTAGTAGAGTTTTTCAATCTTGGGTTCTTTGTAAGGCATCTCTGCTTAATGTTATTTAATGAGGATGTGATAATGGTGCAAGAAGTCGGGGATGGCAATGGGCATTGGATAGATGCCAGGAGGTTGAACAATGGGCATGTTATTACTTTGTTTTATCCTTCAAATATAACCAAAATAAATGAAATCTGGCCCCAAATGTTTCTAATCAAATGTCTGGTTGCTGTTGCTGGATATCTGAATCATTTTTTCATACTGGTCGGGGGTGAGGTCCTGGAAGTAGTAGTGGCTTGGGTCCACCGCGCGATCTTTAATGCGCACCTCGTAGTGAAGGTGAGGGCCGGTGGATTTGCCGGAATTCCCTACGAAACCGATCACATCGCCCCGGTTAACTTTCTGACCCGTTTTAACATTAAAATCGTTCATATGGGCATATAAGGTACAGTAACCAAAGCCGTGGTCGATTTCAATATGATTGCCATAGCCGCCGTGCGACCGTATCACTCTTTTTACCTTACCGTCCCCTGTGGCATATATTTCGGTGCCTATGGGTGCCGTAAAATCCATCCCTTCGTGAAATTTCTTCACCTTGTAAATGGGATCGATGCGCCATCCCCAGCCCGAAGCCGTTCTTTTAAGGTCTTTATTGGATATGGGTTGCACAGCTGGTGTGCATCGTAGCATCTCCTCTTTACGAAGGGTAAGATCAATAATTTCATCAAACGATTTGGACTGCACATACAATTGTTTCATAGCCGCATCAAGCTTTTGACCGGTGTTGATCACCAGCTCTGCATTGTCAAGATTCTCGAGATGGTTGTAGCGATTTACTCCGCCAAAACCGGCTCTGCGGATGGAGTTGGGGATAGAGTCGGCCTGATAAATAACGCGGTAGATGTTTTCGTCGCGCTGCTGAATATCGTCCAGAACTGTTTGCACCTGATCCAGCTTTTTATCCATAATAACGTACTGCGAAACCAGCCTTGAGTTTTCCCGTTCCAATCTTTTTTCGCGGGGGCTGTCGAGAAGATAGGTGTATCCTAAAAAATAGACCACACCTAAAACGCCGCTGAACACCGAGTAGGTGAAAATGCGTGTGAGATAATACCTGTAACCGGTATCAATTCGGTCGTAACTTAAAGTTTCGGGATTGTAGCGGTATTTGACTTTTGACATACGGTTGGAATTTGTTGCCCAAAAATAGAAAAAAATGTCTTTCATACCTCTTTAATTAGGCGATTAATCTAATTTTGCCGGATACAAAGAGATGTAATCCTATCTCCTGTGCGTGTAATGTCCTGACATTCAGGATATTATACATTAAATGCCATTGAACGTTTTTATTTCCTTCCTGAATGGATAAAGCAGGGAGCGACAACTCACAGTAATGGGTATACGGGGATAGGTGAAAAAGGTTTATTGTTTTTGGTTAAAGTTTTTTTAATAGAATACCATAGTTGATAACTAACATAATTTATGAGAGCAGCACAAGTACGGGAGCATTTCCTGAAATTTTTTGAATCGAAAGGTCATCATATTGTTCCTTCGGCTCCTATGGTGGTGAAAAACGACCCCACTCTGATGTTTGTCAATGCAGGAATGAATCAGTTTAAAGATATTTTTTTGGGCAATAGTTCTCCGGCTTATAAGCGGGTGGTTAACTCGCAAAAATGTTTGCGTGTTTCGGGTAAGCACAACGACCTGGAGGAGGTAGGGCACGATACCTATCATCATACCATGTTCGAGATGCTGGGTAACTGGTCGTTTGGTGATTACTTTAAAGCAGAAGCCATAGATTGGGCCTGGGAATTTTTAACAGCCGAACTGGGTATCGACCCGGGAAAGCTCTATGCCACCATTTTTGAAGGAGATGCGCAGGACGGCGTGGAAAGAGACTCCGAGGCGTTTGACGCCTGGGCAAAGCACTTGCCCGCGGAACATATCCTGGATGGCAGTAAAAAAGATAATTTTTGGGAGATGGGGGAGACCGGCCCTTGTGGCCCCTGCTCGGAGATTCACATCGACCTGCGCGACGAAAGTTCCCGGGCACAGGTGGCAGGAGCCAGGTTAATCAATGCCGATCATCCCGAAGTGATAGAGATTTGGAATCTGGTGTTTATTCAGTACAACCGGAAGGCCAATGGTGAGTTGAGCGTATTGCCTCATAAACATGTGGATACGGGCATGGGCTTTGAGCGCCTGTGCCGTGTATTGCAGAATAAAAGCAGCAATTACGATACCGACATTTTTCAGCCCATCATTCAGCAGATAGCTGCCCTGACAGGTGTAAGCTATGGTCATCACGATAAAAGCGATGTGGCCATGCGGGTGGTGGCCGACCATATCCGAACCATCGCCTTTGCCATTGCCGATGGTCAGTTGCCCTCCAATAACAAGGCAGGTTATGTAATCCGGCGCATTTTACGTCGGGCCGTGCGCTATGCCTATACTTTTTTGGAGGTGCGAAAACCGTTCTTGAGTGGTCTTTTGCCCGCCTTAATCACCACCATGGGCGATGCCTATCCCGAATTGAAAGCTCAGCAGGAGTTGATGGATAAGGTGATACACGAGGAGGAGGAGTCGTTTCTTCGAACCCTGGCAACAGGTATTTCGCTTTTAGACAAGATCATAAAAGAGACCATCGAAAGTGAATACAAAATTGTGGATGGCAAAGTGGCCTTTGAACTTTACGATACCTTTGGGTTTCCGCTGGACCTTACCGAGCTGATATTGAAGGAGCAGGGGCTGGTGGTGAATCGTCGCGAATTTGAGGTGGAGATGGCTGCCCAAAAGGCGCGTGCGCGCAACGCCACCGCCATTGAAACCGACGATTGGATGGTTCTGCACAACGACGATGAGGAGGAGTTTATTGGCTACGATTATCTGGAGGCCGATGTATTTATTACCAAATATCGCAAAGTAAAGCTTAAAAATAAGGAACAGTACCAGCTGGTTTTTAATATTACGCCTTTTTATGCCGAGAGTGGTGGGCAGACAGGCGATTCGGGATTCATTGAAAATGAGACCGAAAAGGTGCCCGTAATCGACACTAAAAAAGAGAACAACCTGATTGTGCATATTGTACCTCGTCTGCCCGAAAATTTGAGTGGCACCTTTAAGGCGGTGGTGGATGGAAAGAAGCGCCAGAGTACGGCCAATAATCATACCGCCACCCATTTGTTACACAGTGCATTAAAGAAGGTATTGGGGGCTCATGTGGAGCAGAAGGGTTCGTTGGTGCATCCCGACTATCTGAGGTTTGACTTTTCTCATTTTCAGAAGGTCTCGGATGAGGAGTTGCGGCGGATTGAACAGCTTGTAAATGCTGCTATCCGTGCCAACCATCCCATTAAGGAGCACCGGGAGATGCCCCTGGAGAGAGCCCGTGAGATGGGCGCACTGGCTCTGTTTGGCGAGAAGTACGGCGACCTGGTGCGCACCATCGGATTTGGTGATTCGGTGGAGCTTTGCGGAGGCACTCACGTGGCAGCCACGGGCGAGATTGGCCTGTTTCGCATACTCAGCGAGGGCTCGGTGTCGGCAGGCATTCGTCGCATCGAAGCCGTAACGGGCGAAAGAGCTGAGGAGATGATCAACAACCAGAGTGATTTAATACATCGGTTGATGACTCTTTTTAAATCAAGCAGTGATTTGCGTAAGAATATTGAAAATCTGATTGGTGAAAATTCGCATCTGTCCAAACAAGTAGAAACCATGAAGCAGTATCTTCTGAAAATGGAGAAACGAAGTTTGCTGGATGGAGCGCGTGATGTATCGGGTATTAAAATCGTTTCGGGCACGGTAAAATCAGTGCTGACCGAAAACCTTAAAGACCTGGCCTTTCAGTTGCGCAACGAGGTTGAGGGGCCTGTGGTGGCTGTTTTAGGCGGTGAAGCCTATGGAAAGGCTCAGATTGCCGTGATAATATCCGAAGCGCTTATAGAGTCGGATGGATTAAATGCGGTAGAGATCATACGTGCCATAGCCAAAGAGATTCAAGGAGGCGGGGGAGGTCAGCCATTTTTTGCCTCAGCAGGCGGTAAAAATCCTGCCGGTATTGAAAAGGCAATAGAAAAGGCTGTGGAAATGGTAGAGGAGAAATTGTAAAAACAGCCCCCTCCAACTCCTTCCGATAAATCGGAACAGGCTCCGAAGGGGGAGAGATAGGAGCGAGCTGCGGTATTCAAAAGTGTAAAAAATTTGTTGCCCATCATTAGGCCGGAGTAGGTGCAGTAGAGAAAATTCATGAATTTTCTCTACTGCCGTTTTTCCCTTATATTGGTATTTCGCCTCATCACCTGCCTTGCCTTCTCAATATAATCGTCCATTTTTTGGTAGCCGTTGGGAACATCGGCAGGGATGTTTGTAGTGCCGTATGCCGGAAGTACATAATAGTGCCTGCGCCCGTCAAAAACAGGGTAATGCACCCATGTTAGCATGTATTCGGCCTTATCTATCACTGCCTTTT
>JACDJA010002604.1_pt1 | contig 12637 bp, 8 predicted proteins | sample 7449241 | NCBI WGS metagenome assembly JACDJA01 (sample SAMN14253289, study PRJNA609438) | sludge metagenome | isolation source: initial anaerobic sludge | collected 2018-12-20 | reverse complement strand
TCTCTTCCATTATTTTATCCATTCTTTCTTTTTTCTCTTCCTGCATCTTTTTGAATTCCGATTTTTGCTCATCGTTTAGCAGAGATTCAATTTCACCATGAATTTTCCCTGTTCTGCTTTTTAATCCAAGCATTTTGAACGGATTATTTGATTTGCGGGTTTCAAGCGCTTCTTCATCTGATGGCGCTTCTTTAAGAATAACCGCTATTTTATCCTGTTGATCACAATTTAAATTCAGGCGCTCACTCATATAAATAATTTTTTCTTCCATCTTTTTACCGGCATTCATTTCGGCATAGATTGCTTTCTGGTCTTCATTGAGTACGGCGTTTATTTTGGTAAGTTTAAGTTCGTTTCTTTCATTCGCGGCTTTAAGCAGCGCCTCTTTGTCGCCTTTATACTGAGCGCGATCCTTGTCGGTCAGCTCATGAATCTCAATAATAATATCCTTTACCTGAACAGCCTGATCTTCGGTCAGATTAAGTTTCTGTTTCATTGCTCCTACCCTGGCGTCGATATGCTTATCGGCATCCTGCGCGAATAAAACAGTGGCAGATAACAGAATTATCGTAATAAACGCGGAAATCGATTTGGTAAACATATGGAACTCCTCATAATTTCAGTGTTCAGTAACAAATTTCACAATAGTGAGTCTAATCTGTTCTGTGTTTGCACGTTAGACAACCGAAAAACACATCTTATTCCATTATTTTAAAAAAAAAATTATTTTTTTATTCTTTCAAGATCGAATGGCACCCCATGCCCCTCTTAACTCCTAACGCTCTTACTTCCTACTTAAGACACAGCATGCTGTGCATCCACGAGGATCTCTCAAATCTTTTTTCTTTTATCTTTTATCTTTTATCTTTTTTCTTACTTCCTACTTCTTACTTTTCTTCTCTACCTACTTTTTGAATGGCCAAAAAGTCACGGCAACCATCCTCAATATGTCATTCCGTAGGAATCTTCTGGCTTGTCCGCCTAGCCTGCCCGGGCAAGCGGCTCAGAAATGGGGAATAACCCCTTTAGTCCCCCTTTCAAAAGGGGAAACAGCCTGTTCTTACTCTTTTTTCTTTTATCTTTTATCTTTTTTCTTCAGTCTTCTCTCTACTTTTTGAATGGCCAAAAAGTAGCAAAAAGCCCTGGCGAATTTAAACTCGTGTATCATTTATCTGTTTTCCAAATTATTTCATTCGGACAGAAAATTCGCCCCGAAGAATCGCAAACGTTTGATTTGGGATTAAAAACCAAATTATCCTGACCGGCAGAACAGGGATTCCCGCTGTACTTGTTCGACCCCTACGGGGCCGGGGGATGTTGTTGGTTCTGTTTTTCTATAAAAATTTCATCCCTTCGGGATTGGGGAATCAATTTTTCTTTGCCCACCCTACTCTTAACTCTTACACTCTTAACTCTTAACCTTCTTGATTCTTACTTCTCTTCCTCCGCCTGAGTCTCGATTTTCACCGTGACCCTCGATCTGACGGTATCCAGTCTGTTTTTGAGCCGTATCATTTGAGCGGGAGTCAATTCAGAGTTTAAATCACTCTCCATCGTATTTACTATCGCCAGCACTTTCCCAAGACATCCGGTGCTGGTCGTGTAAAACACCTTCGCGTGTTTGGCTAAAACACTGTCAATCCCGGCTTTCTGTTCAGCCTCAGGTTCAATGATATCATCAAAAAATGAGATGAACCCATCCGATGTTCTCAATCCGTTTATTTCCGCGATCTGATTCCGGACGATTACACCAAATATTAATGCTCCGAGAAGCATTCCGATGATCAGAGTAGAAAGTATGATGACCGTTGATTTTGTTTTGACTGTCATAGCTCTACTCCGTTCCTAGCTGGTTAAAGGGCTCAAAAACTTTCTCGATGGTAATCTCCGGAACCGAAAAGGCATTCCGCAATGAAAGATGGTCGCTTTTTGTGATGTTCCATGAAATTAAGCCAACAATAAGCAGGGCCGCCGCGAAAGTGACACGTTTAAAAACCAGAGACAATTCATTTCCCAATATATCAAAGGCCCGGTCTTTCTCCGAGACTTCATCCAGCCTGCGCAGCACCCTTTCCGCGAAAAACGGTTTAAAATTGCGGCTGCCCGCGGAAATGACTTTCTGACGAATTCTCTCTGTACGTTTGTGTTCGGAACGAAGCCATTCCGAATCTTTCAGATAATTCGTAAGAATTTTTTCATCTTTAGAAGAAAGTTGTTCATCAAATGAACGGTACAACAGTTTTAAAATTTTTTTCTTATTCATCCCCCACCTCAAAATATGGTGATAATATTTGTTTTAGTTTCTCTTGTGCCCTGGCAAGCCGGGACAAAACCGTCCCGACGGGAATCTTCAATATTTCAGCCGTCTCCGATGTGCTATAACCATCAATTAAACGCAAAACCACAACCGCCCGGAAATCGGGTTTTAAGTTCTGAATGGCTCCGTATATCAGCTCGTTGTCTTCACTCTGATGCGCGACAGACTGATTATCCTCATCACTGAGATCGCTTTCATTGAGGTCCCTGAATTCCAGAAACGACTTCCGTTTTCGGCGTTTTATTTCATTTAAAGATAAATTTATGGCAATACGTGTCAGATATGTGCTGATTTCAGCATCCCCGCGGAATGAGTGCAATGAATTGAAAAACCGGATAAAGGTTTCCTGTCCCACATCATCCGCCTCGGGAGTGTTGCCCAGCATACCAATAACCGTCGCCGCAACCCTCGATTCAAATCGCCTGACAAGATCCCTGCAGGCATTGGGGTTACCGTTTTTAGCTTCAATAAGCAATTCAGCGTCATTCAATCAGGAATATTCCTTGTGTTTTTTAATTAGACAACGTCTAATGCTGTTCTATTCCATTAATTTAAGGCACATTGTTATAAAATTAAATTAAAAGCGGATCCGATTGAACTATTTTAATCAATTTTGGACAAACGGCGGCTTTGATTATGAAGCGCTAAAGCCGCCAAAGGAGGGCTGAAAAATGAAAACTATCCGGTTAGTGGATATAAAAAGGGCCATTGGTCTCCAGTTACCGGATATTGCTCATTACACTATTTTGTAACGGTCACGGTCCTTGACGTGACAGTGATATAGCCGGTGAAAATATTCATGATCACATCCAGCGCGGACGACTCCGTTCTGATGGTATAATTGGTCTCATCTCCCACCATTTGTCTTGTGTCCACCGTATTCAGTGGGACCAGCCCAAAGAGAATATACCACTGCCGGCCGTCAACAACATCGCCTGTCAAACCGCCCTGCCCGACCTTATGAGTATGGGCGGCGCATCCGGCGATGAGAACAAACGCAAACACTAGTAAAACAGAAGTGATTTTGCGATACATAATTCCTCCCCTCAGAATAGAATTAATACAATGAAACAGAGCCTATGGAAGACTCAATGGCCTTTAATTCATGAATATATCGATTCGCGTCAACATTATAATCCAACTGAATTACCTGACCGGACTGATCGAGAAAAATGAGTTTAAATGCCACTCGTTTATCATCCTGAATCAGATATTGTGTAAAACGTTTGTTATTTTTTGTAAAACTGCCTTTCTGCGGATTTCCTGATGGAAAGTTCTGATCCAGCATGGCAATATACGCTTGCTCAAACGCTTTTCCGGACAAGGTATCATTCCCGGCTTTCACATGAATTACCGAAAGAAGGCTTCCGAAATTCTCATCAAAAAACATCTTTAACGGTTTGTATTCGATATTCAACTCATTATCAGCCGAATTAGCTGTCTCTTTGACTAAAGCGGCGAACAGTTCTTCATTGACCGAAAGCCAGTTTTTGGGCGGATTCAGACTGAAACGATATTCATCGAGTTGTTCAGCTTCCCCGAGCAGGTTTTTGTCGATATTAAAATATAATTCATCATCAGAAGGCTTATTTCCATCGCCCTGACCGGAACAAAAAACAAATAAAAAAAAGGTGAGAAAAATCAAAGTACCGCGTTTAACCGACATCCGGATTCCTTTCAGAATAAGATCAGATCAATACAAAACGATAGCTGGGTCAATATACGTTTTTCCTATTTAACAGATCAATCATTAAATTATATTCCGGGTGGGAAAATAAGTAGGAAGTGGGAAGTAGGAAGTTAGAATTTAAGAGCGTTAAGAGAAAAGAGTTAAGAGTTAAGCGTTGGGGCATCCCTGCCCGCCAGAGGCGGGTTTTAAGAAGAGGGATCTTCTGCTTGCTTGGGATATGATGCAATTGATCCTAAATTGATCGTAAGTATTCTTCGGGGCGAATTTTCTGTCCGAGTGAAATAATTTGGAAAATAGATAAATGATACACGAGTTTAAATTCGCCAGTGCTTTTTGCTACTTTTTGGCCATTCAAAAAGTAGAGAGAAGACTGAAGAAAAAAGATAAAAGAAAAAAGAAAAAAAAGTAAGACAGGTTATGCGTCTGCATTTCTAGGACAGAACAGATTTTCCCCTGTTCTGTCCCCCTGATGGAACAGGCCCCCTCCAATCTCAGGGTAAATAGCGGAGCGCCAGTACCGTGATGTCGTCAGATTGTGGAATACCGCCGGTAAACTCCTGCACCTTTCCAAGAACAGATTGGTTCAGTTCGGACAAGTCAACGCCGGCATAGCTTTTTAAAGTAGCTTTTATCCGATCTTCCGAAAACTCATTCTCATCTTTGTCCATAGCTTCATCTACACCGTCAGTGTGAAGAAAGAGTGTATCCCCTTTTTGCAGAGATATGGTTTGCATTCCATATTGAAAATCCTTTTTAAATCCTAATGGAATCCCGTCTGCGCTGGGCAGCGGTTTAACTTCTCCGGATGCATCGACATGATAGGTTGGATTATGGCCGGCATTGCAATATTCCAGTTCACCGGTTTGAATATTGAGAACTCCGTAAAACGCGGTTACAAATATATTAAGAGGACTTTCCTGCACCAGGGTATTATTTACGCCATGGAAACATTCATTAACAGGAAGTCCGTTTACAGCAATCGATTTAAGAGCCGTTTTACAAACCGCCATAAGGATAGCCGCCGGAATTCCCTTTCCGGAGACATCGCCGATACAAAAGCCTAAATGGTGCCGGTCGATCATAAAAAAGTCGTAAAAATCACCGCCAACCTCCTTGGCCGGGATAATGCGTGCCGAGATATCAAACTCTTTTTTATCCGGAAAAGGATTATCTGCCTGTGGTAAAATCGACAATTGGATGCTACGGGCAATATCCAGTTCCTGTTGCACCGCTACAAAGCTGTTGCGGTCTTCGAGCGCGTTTTTAAGATTGGCTATTTCCTGAAGGCCCTTCCGAATGGTGATTTCCAGGTCTTCAAGATTTATGGGCTTGGTGACAAAATCGAAGGCGCCCCGATTCATGGCGGTTCGAATATTTTCCATATCACCATAGGCTGAAATGACCACTGCCTTCAGAATGGAATTTCGCATTTCACAAATCTTTTTCAATAGTGCAAGACCACCCATTTGCGGCATATTAATATCTGTTAAGACTAAATCAATTGAGTTATCTTTCTCCAGCATTTCAAGAGCCTGCAATCCGTTGAATGCAGAGCAAAACTCGAATTCATTCTGACGAATTTCTTTGCGGAATTTCTGACGAATTAAATGTTCTAAATCCGGCTCGTCATCAACAATTAAAATACGATGTGCCATCATCTTTCCTTTTTACGTTATGTTGCCGTTTGGATTTGGTAACCTTATAATGAATTCCGTAAACTCACCTGCAGTGGATTCAAATGTTATTTCCCCTCCATGTTCCTTTACTATGATATCATACGCGATGGATAATCCTAAACCGGTACCCTCTCCGGCTGATTTAGTACTGAAAAATGGATTGAAAATTTTATCTTGAATCTCTTTCGGGATCCCCGGGCCGTTATCACGGATACGGATCTCAACCTTATTACCCAGGTTTTTAGTCTGTACGCATAATGTCGGTTCCGAATCATGATCGGAATGTTCGGTTTTTATTTTATCCGACTGACCATGCTCATCAGATGAAACCGCATTATTCCCTTCAGACCTTAATGAGGTGGCCGCATAAAAGGCATTTTGAATTATATTTAAAAATACCCTGCTTAAATCCTGCGGCACTACATCGGGTTTTCCGACAGAGCTGTCATAGTTTTTCTCAATAGTGATGTTGAATAAGATATCCTGTGCCCTAAATCCGTGATATGCCAGATTAATGTTTTCTTCCAGCATGGCGTTGATATCCGTTGGCCGGCGTTCACCCGATTTACCCCTGGAATGCTGCAGCATGCTGCGCACAATATTGTCTGCGCGCTTGCCATGCTCATTTATTTTAGAGCTGTTCTCTTCCAGAGTCTTTAGGACATCCTCTATATCATTCCAGCCTGTGGAGGTAATTTTATCCTTCTGATTTTCCAGTTCATCCCGAAGTTCCTGCAAAAGGTCCGTAGAAATTCCGGCAAAATTTATAACAAAGTTCAATGGATTCTTTATTTCGTGCGCGATGCCCGCCGTAAGCTGCCCGAGAGAGGCAAGCTTTTCCTGGGTTACAAGCTGTTCCTGCGTTTTTATTATTTTTTCGTTTTGTTCCTGTAGCCTTTCCAGTGACCGCGCTTTTGAAATTGCTGAAACGGCATGGACACGGAACCTGTTTAAAATTCTTGCCGCGGATGAATCAAACGCGTTATTTTCGGCAAAACTGTCAAATACTACATAAGCCTCCAATTCATTTTCCCATTCTACCGCCATTACTAACATGGAATTCGCTTTCTTAAACGATGTAAACTTTTCATCACCGGCCAATTTTTTTGTTTTACTGATGATATATATTCCGGCTTCAATTTCTTCAGACTTCACGGTATATCTGTTTTTTAATTCTTCCGGTAAAAATGAAATTTTATTGAGGTCATCAATTTGATAGCCTGAGGTGTAAGCGACTCTAAATATATTCTCATCATGGTCGCGCAGGAACAAAGCGGCTTTTTCGGCCTGAGGAATAAAACTGATCGTTTTTTCCAGAAGTGATTTAAACAAAGTTTCAAGATCATCCGCTTCATTAATCACGCGCACTAACCTATCTACAGTCTCGAGTTCCTCCGCCTGCTTTTTAACCAGTTCGGCTTCACGCAGCTTTGCCCTGTCGCGCTCCTTACTGATCACAATGCCACGTCCAATTCGATCGGCGATAAATATCCCGACTAAAATCAAAAAGCCGTACAGAGCATAAGCCCACCAGGTAAAATACCATGGGGGAAGGACTGTAAAATGAAAGATGTCTTCGGTTCCGCTTGCTCCATACACATTCTTTGACCGAACCCGAAATGTATATGTTCCTCCTGATAGGTTTGTATAATTTTTTTTAGATTCACCGGTCCATTTTGACCATTCTTCGTCGTTTCCTTCAAGAAAATACTGATAGCGAACCGCTTCGGGCTTATCAAAACTTACAGCTGAAAATTCAAAGTTTATATTATTTTTGGAAAAAGGAAGAGTTTTATCACCTAAACTTTTCCCTGTTATTGGTGTTCCCCCATAAATTAGTGAATCATCGTCAACACTTACCTTTCTAATCAGTGTTGGGTAATTTTTCCGGATGTTTTTTTCGATACCGGGATTATAGCGGACCAAAGCTTCTTTGGTACTTATCCATAAAATTTCATTTTTTGTATTTGCGTCAAAATCGGAATAAAGAGCCGTAGAATTTCGCAACTCCAGTCTTCTAAATTCAGGCATTGGACTCCATTTATATCTGCCGTCTTTTTGAAGAAAAGCTTTTCCAAGCTCATTTGTCCCTTTTTGTTGAGTTACTATCCATAAATCATTATTTGTACTTTTTTCAACCAAATAAATAGTATTTTGCGGCCCGGAGATATTACTGCCTAAAGTTGAATCAGGTATAAAACTTTGTATTTCTTCATCAAACTTAAAGATGCCAATATCGGTGGCAAGCAGCATTTTATTTTGAATCTCAAAAATATTCCACTCATTTCCCGGCAAACCGTTCTGCCTGCCATAAAATTTGTAATTCACATTTTTATCAATCCCAAGAGAGAGTTCTTTCATATTTCCCGTGACATGATAAATACCGAGAAAATATCCTCCGAGCCACAGTCCGCCGTCTTCTTCTTCAACGATTGAATAGACCTCATCCTCAGTGTCATAGGTGTAAACGACACTGAACCGATTATTTTTATGCTGTTGAATTACTGTTAATCCGTCGCCGGTCCCCGCGTATATCCTGCCGGGAAAAATTTTTGAAGCTATTAATTTAACCGTATGAGATTCAAAAAGGAATTCATGAAATTTCTTGTTTACTACGACAACCAAGCCCCAATTTGTTCCGGCTAAAAGCGCGCTTCCCGTATCAAATAATTCGTAAGCCGGTTTATTACTACCCTCAACTAATTTTATGGTAGACTGGCTTTCCGACAGGTACAGCACTCCCAAATCATTTGTCAAGTATACAGTGTCCTCAAAACGGAGTACCGAATTGGACATATTCTTCAACGCCCCACTATCCTTAAATATGGAGAACGGTGAAGGTGTCTCACAATAAATTATTCCGTTGTTTGTCGCCAGCCAAAGCCCGCCCTGCTGATCCGCGTAAATATCATAAATCACATTGGTAGGTAATCCTGAATCCTCGTTAATAAACCGAACGAGCCGCCCTTCAGGATCTATAACAACCACGCCACCCCGCTGTGTGGCGAGCGCGAAATTCCCGTCAGCTAATATGCAGGCATTATAAACCTGGTTTTTCATGAGAAATGAATCCACCTCGGTTTTAAAGGGAGAAAATTTTACGCCGTCATTTAGAAAGAGTCCGCTATAATTGGTAGTAACAAGTATTTTATCCTTTTGATTTAAGGTCTTTGGACGGAAGGGAAGCATATTATATACACCGGTATCCGCAAAGAAACCACCATCGGGCATGACCTTTAATGAATCACCGTCAATCACCATTAAGCCGACATCCTGGTTTCTTGAATAAATTTTATCATCAATTTTGTACAATCGAAAGGCAAATACCGAGTCCATAACTGTAATTTGATGCCCGTCCCATTTAAAGATTTTATCTTTTGTCTTAAAAAACACATCGCCGGAAACGGCGGCGACATCCCACATCTCCCCGGAACGGTGGAACTTTTTATCGAGAAAGGGTTTTAGCGATTGATACTTTAACTGTCCTATTGAATCCGGCTGTAGATACCCGAAGTCACCTGCCGCGCACACATAAATGGTTCCGTCATCCGCAACGGTCATCGACCGGACATTAGTGGAATTTGGTACCTGAATTTTACGCCAGACATTTCCATCGTATTCTAAAATACCCGATTCATTACCAAAATACATTATACCGCGTTTATCCTGGACAATTTTCCAGTTTTCAGGCAAAGCATCATAAATTTTTGGACTGAAATAATTCATGAAAATCCGGCCGGTCTCGGAGTATTTATTGTGATTCTCACTCCGGCCAAAAGACACTGACAAGCATATAAATAACAGGATCGTTATTTTGGAATAATTACGATACATTAAATTGTGTGGAAAATTCGAAGAAATATCTGGATCCCCCTGAATAGTGTATTAAAATTCGATACCGTGCTTTTAGCCCGCAATATTTTGGATTATGGAAACCCTTCTGTAGATGTCTTATTAAAACAAAACATACGTTTTAAAATTCCCGCCATCCGATTTTTTGGAAGTAGGAAGGAAGAAGTAGGAAGTAGGAAGTTGAAGAAAAAAGATAAAAGATAAAAGAAAAAAGATGGTCTGAACTCGGATTAAAATGATTAAATGATGTGCATGATTAAGAAATTGGATATCAGAGTAATCATTTAATCAGGCGAACCCGCCATAGGCGGGCAGGTCAGAGTTCAGACAAAGAAGTAGCAAGTTAGAATTTAAGAGCGTTATGAGAAATGAGTTATGAGTTAAGAGTAGGAAGGGCCAAAAAAAATTGATTCCCTAATCCCGAAGGGATGAAATTATTGTAGAATAACAAACCCCGCAACATCCCGCGGCCCCGTAGGGGTCGAACAAATACAGCGGGAATCCCTGTTCTGCCGGCCTGGATAATCTTGTTTTTAATCCCAAATCAAACTTTTGGATTCTTCGGGGCGAATTTTCTGTCCGAGTGAAAAATTTAGAAAAACAGATTAAAGTAACACGAGTTAAAATTCGCCAGGGCTTTTTGCTACTTTTTGGCCTTCAAAAGTAGAGAGAGAAGAAAAGTGGGAAGTAAGAAGTAGGAAGTAGGAAGTTGAAGAAAAAAGATAAAAGAAAAAAGACAAAAGAGTAAGAACAGGTTATGCGGACAAGCCAGAAGATTCCTGCGGAATGACATATTGAGGATTGTTGCCTTTAAATGGCAGTCCCCCCTACCTGTCATCCTGCCCGCCAGAGGCGGGTTTTAAGAAGAGGGATCTTCTGCTTGCTTGGGAAGTGAAGAAAAGTAAGAAGTGAGAAGTAGGAAGTAAGAATTTAAGAGCGTTAAGAGAAAAGAGAATGGAGATGAAAGGTTTTGCGTTTCTTTAATAATCAATATATTGATTGGCCTGATATATCTAAGGCATAAAAATGAAAAGCCGCCCAACACAGGGCGGTTGTGACAATCACGACGCCGCCATTGATCGTGAACGCGCCCGGACCTCCGGCAGTTTTGGAGACAACCTCATACTTCCGATCGCCAGATTTCCATTCCGGCTTTCAAACACTTAAATCTTAAAGAAAAGGGCGGCACTTTTTGCGCATAATCGCAATACGCCTGCCCAAACTTTTCAAGGTTATCTTTTTCTTCAATTTGAAGCACAAACCACAAGGCGCCCGTTACCCCCCAGCCCGCGCCTGCGATTGGCAGGACCAGTCCGCTGATTAAAGCAAGCGCCAATGGGAACAGAGCCAAACCCAGATGCATGGGATGACGCATACATTTGAAGATGCCAAACTCCGTGAACTTATCCGGCCAAAAAGTTTCATGCGCCTCCTGATGGCCTAACCGGGCCAGTACTCTGCCCCCCGTGCTGGTCAGAAACAGAGCGTATAAAAGCAGCAAGACCCCTGCAATTCTCGCCGCCACAATCCAGGCGCCTTCCAGCAAGACCGGCCAGATAAAACCGGGAAGAAAAACAAAGAGCCATACGATTGGCCAGTAATAAAATTTCCATCTATAACTGATATTTTCTGATTTCCCGGTCATGTCTAAAACCTCCTGTAACGAATTCCTGAAAACTGTTATTTTATTGTGTATTACTGAAAATCATTTTATCCCAACATAGGCAATACAAACAACCCGATCAAACAAAAAAGTAGGAAGTAGGAAGTAGGAAGTAGGAAGTTGAAGAAAAAAGATAAAAGATAAAAGAAAAAAGAGTAAGAATAGCAGGTTTCCCCCTTCCAAAGGGGGACTAAGGGGGTTGTTTTGGGAGGAAGAGAAGTTAAGAGTTAAGATTCTGAAAAGTAATCTATCTTTGTGTTTTTTTAATGTGGTGTAAAGATTTTTGTGTAAACAATTACACAGGATTTTGGGGCGAAGGGAGCTGAAGGCCGACAGCTGATAGCTAACAGCCGATAGCCGTTTTCAATCCTTGCCTTGAAGAGATAAAGCGTTAAGGGTTATGAGTTATGAGTCTGAAAAGTATTCTATCTTTGTGTTTTTTAATAATGATGCTGATTTCCCGAAACATCATCCTTCAGCGAAACCCAAAGACCAATAGCTGACGGCTGACAGCCAATAGCCGACGGCCGTTTTCAATCCTTGCCTTGAAGAGATAAAGCGTTAAGGGTTATGAGTTATGAGTTATGAGTTATGAGTTATGAGTTATGAGTCTGAAAAGTATTCTATCTTTGTGTTTTTTAATAATGATTCTGATTTCCCGAAACATCCCCCTTCAGCGAAACCCAAAGACCAATAGCTGACGGCTGACAGCCGATAGCCAACAGCCGTTTTCAATCCTCGCCTGGAAGAGATAAAGCGTTAAGAGTTATGAGTTAAGAGTTAAGAGTCTGTCAAGTCCTGAAAAGTATTCTATGTTTGCGGTTTTTAATAATCATGCTGATTCCCCGAAACAGCTACCTTCGGCGAAATCCTTGTGCCAATAGCTGACAGCCGATAGCCGACGGCCGTTTTCAATCCTTGTCTTAATGGAATGTATCTTAAACATGGTAAAAAGTTTGGCGTGCCAAACTTTTATCCAGATTCGAAGCTAAATCATCACTATCGTCTGCGTTTCAATCCACGCACCCGCACGGGGTGCGACGGCAAGGATCGCTCAGCGGGCGGTTAATTTTCTTGGCGTTTCAATCCACGCACCCGCACGGGGTGCGACATGATTTCTGTTTTAAGGTTGGGGCGAAGGCAAGTGTTTCAATCCACGCACCCGCACGGGGTGCGACGTTATTTCGTTGAATGGAAATTCCTTTTTTTCGTGTTTCAATCCACGCACCCGCACGGGGTGCGACTTGAAAAATCCCTCTTTTAACTTTTAAGGAGTAAGTTTCAATCCACGCACCCGCACGGGGTGCGACTCCGCAATGGATGCAGACGTAACCGCTATATGATTTGTTTCAATCCACGCACCCGCACGGGGTGCGACAAGAATTCCGATTAATTTGGTTATATCTGCCAGGCGTGTGAATCCACGCACCCGCACGGGG
>JACDJA010002603.1_pt1 | contig 12643 bp, 11 predicted proteins | sample 7449241 | NCBI WGS metagenome assembly JACDJA01 (sample SAMN14253289, study PRJNA609438) | sludge metagenome | isolation source: initial anaerobic sludge | collected 2018-12-20 | reverse complement strand
TGCAGCAACCTGTTCGCCCACACCCCCTTCGTTTACGAAAAGGCAATGGCGTGGAGCAACCGGCCGGAGGAGTTCGTCAAGCGCGCCGGATTTGTGCTCATGGCCGAATTGACCCGCCGCGACAGGCGGACCACCGACGAAACACTCGCCGCCTTCTTTCCCGTCATCGAGCGCGAGGCGGCCGACGAACGCAATTTCGTCAAGAAAGCGGTTAACTGGGCCTTGCGCGACATCGGCAAGCGCAACCTCACTCTCAACGCCCAGGCAATTGCCGTCGCCGAGCGGTTAATCACCCAGCCCTCGCGCAGCGCTCGCTGGAACGGCCGCGACGCCCTGCGCGAGCTGACCGGCGACAAGATACAGGCAAGGTTACGCCAATCAAACAGCACCCAATAACCACCGGCTGCGCTCCATCGCGGCGGTCAGTGGGTCTGTGGGGTAATGGTCAGCCTTACGCCCTCGCGTCTTCACGCCCCTGCGTTAACCTCTTGCGACGGCCGGCCATCGGCGGCCATTTCTTACACAACTCATATACCCCGCTATCGCAATACATATTCTCGCTCGCTAAAATCCCTACCATCGCCGCTTGTCAATTCGATAAGCGGCGACAAGGGTAATGTAATGCACGAACAGTATGAATCAAAACCGATCCCCGTCGTGCCGCTTCGCGGCGGCACGGTATTCCCCGGCGTAACGACCACCGTGTCGATTGGCCGCCGGGCATCGCTGGCGGCCGTCCAGGCGGCTATCGAGCGCGGCGGCGATCTGCTCATCGCCGTGCAACGCGACGCCGAAGTCGAAACCCCGGCCACCGACGACGTATTTCCTGTCGGTATTCTGGCCACCGCGCGTGATATGCTGCGCACGCCGGTCGGCATCCAGATGCTCGTTGAGCTGCACCGCCGCGTGCGCCTGACCGGCATCGAGGGCAATGACCCGTTTCTGATCGGCCGCTATGAAGAACTGGCCGAGGAAGACGCAGTCGACGAAGAACTGAAGCTCGAAGCCATCGCCTATCTGGAGCAATATATCCAGCTCGTCGGCGAGGCCAACCAGCAGGTCATGACTGTGACCCGCGCCAGCAAGACGGCCGGTGAACTGGCCGATTACATCGCCGGACTCCTCAACCTGCCGTTCGACGTCGAAGTCGGCCTGCTGACTAACCTCAACGGCCGCTCCCGGCTGGAGACTATCCTGGAGCACCTGCGCCAGGAAGTGCGCATCGCCGACATCCGCAGCAAGATTCAGAGCGACGCCCGCGAGGGCGCTGAGAAAGCCCAGCGCGACTTTATGCTGCGCGAGCAGATGAAGGCCATCCGCAAGGAACTGGGCGACGACAATGAGAACGCACCCGAAGACCTGCGGACGCAGATCGAGAACGCCGGCATGCCGCCCAAGGTGCTGGAGCGGGCACTCAGCGAATTGAAGCGCCTGGAGTATCAGGGGCAGCAGTCGGCCGAGGCCAGCGTCATCCGCACCTATCTGGAGTGGCTCATCGAGTTGCCGTGGGCGAACGAGACCGAGGACAACTTCGACATCACCCACGTCCGCGAGGTGCTCGATCAGGATCACTACGGCCTTGAGGACGTGAAGGAGCGCATCGTCGAATACGTGGCCGTGCGCAAGCTGGCCGGCAAGGACATGAAGGGCGCGATCATCAATCTGAACGGGCCGCCCGGCGTCGGCAAGACATCGATCGCCACGTCGGTGGCCAGGGCCATCGGCCGCGAGATGGTACGCATCAGCCTGGGCGGCGTGCGCGACGAAGCCGAGATTCGCGGCCATCGCCGCACCTACATTGGAGCCATTCCCGGCCGCATCATCCGCGCCCTGCGCGACGCCAAGACCCGCAACCCGGTCATCGTCCTGGACGAGATCGACAAAGTGGGCACGGATTGGCGCGGCGACCCGGCTTCGGCGCTACTGGAAGTGCTCGACCCCGAGCAGAACCACAGCTTCACCGACCACTATCTCGAAGTGCCGTTCGACCTGAGCCAGGTGATCTTCATCACCACGTCGAACCAGCTCAGCACGATCCCATCGGCGCTGCTCGACCGCATGGAGTCCATCACCATGCCGGGCTACATCGAGGATGAAAAGCTGGCCATCGCCCGGCAATATCTGCTAAAGAAACAGCAGGAAGCCAACGGCATCGGCGGCGTTGAGGTAAACATCGACGACGAAGCGCTGCGCGGGCTGATTCGCTATTACACGTTGGAAGCCGGTGTCCGCCAGCTGGAGCGCAACCTGGGCAAGGTCGTGCGCAAGCTGGCTGTGCGCGTGGCCTCGGGCGAGACAGGACCATTCACGGTCACCGAAGCCGACATTGAAGAGATCATGGGGCCGCGCAAGTTTACCTATGGCGTCATCGAGGAGCAGGACGAGATCGGCCTGGTCACCGGGCTGGCCGTCAACAGCTACGGCGGCAACACGCTGCCCATCGAGGTCAGCCTGAGCGAGGGCACCGGCCGCATCACCCTGACCGGCTCGCTGGGCGACGTGATGCAGGAATCGGCCCAGGCGGCGCTAACCTACGCGCGGGCCAACGCGCGAGCGTTGGGTCTGGAGCCGTCGTTGTTCGACAAGGTCAACGTCCACATCCACGTGCCTGACGGGGCGACGCCGAAGGACGGTCCCAGCGCGGGCATCGCCATGGCGACGGCGGTCATCTCCGCCTTCACCCGGCGGCCGGTGCGCCGCGACGTGGCCATGACCGGCGAGGTGACCCTGCGCGGCAAGGTGCTGCCCATCGGCGGGCTGAAGTCGAAAACCATCGCCGCCCATCGGGCAGGCATCAAGACTGTGCTGTTGCCGAAAGACAACGCCAAGGACCTCCCCGAACTGCCGGAGCGAGTGCGCCAGGACCTGGAGCTAATCCCGGTCGGCCATCTGGACGAGGTGATAGCCGTGGCGTTGCTGGAGCCGGTGGGGCCACCAATGAAGATTGGTGAGCCGGAGAAAGCGCCGGAGGCAGCCATCCTGCCGATAACGACGAACGGGAGTGGTGGAGAGCGGGTTGGACGAATCGGATAAATCACGCATGTAAGAATAAATGTATACGAGCGCCGCTGTCGGATATGGCAGCGGCGCTTTTTCATAAGATCATCCCCGCTTGAACCAGCCGGCGTGGGCCAAGCCCGGCGCAAAATTTCGGCCGGCCGGGTGGATCTCATCAACCGGCTGCTGGAACTCCCGCATGATGTGACGGCCGCCCGATGATTCGCTACAATTAACTCCAATCGGGAACCGTATATCGAGCGCCTACAGGCGATGCCCCAGGAGACAACAATTATGGACATGAAGAGCAGCGCCGTATCAAACCAACCGGCCACCGTCATCCTCGACCTCGACGGGGAACTGGACGCGTCGAACTATCTGGACGTCATCGAGCGCGTGCGCCAACTCTACAACGGCGGCGCGCGGCAACTCGTCATCGATCTGTCCAACCTCACCTTCCTTTCCAGTTCCGGCCTTGTGGCGCTCCACAGCGCAGCGCTGGTGATGCGCGGCGAAGAGCCGCCCGGTCCCGAGCTGGGCTGGAGCGCATTCCACGCCATCGCCACCGACGTGGAACAGGGCTTCGAGACGTGCTGCAAACTGGTCAACCCCCAGGGTCGCGTGCGCAAGACGCTGGAGATGACAGGGTTCAACACGTTTCTGGAGATATTCGACAACACCGACGCGGCCATACACTCCTTCGAAGCCTGAACGAACGACTGACCACTGATCGCCGAGGTAAGCCATGCCATTTGACCCGCCATCGGGCGAGATACGGTTGCTTCTGCAAACACTGGAGGCATTCGTCCGCGACGAACTCGTGCCGCTGGAACGGTTTTTCCTCCACCACAACTTCGACGCGCTGCTGCCGCTCATCGAGGAGAAGCGCCAACTAGCGAAGCGGCTCGGCCTCTGGCTGCCGCAGATCCCGGAGGCCTACGGCGGCATGGGGTTGTCTCTCTACGACCACGGCCTGGTCAGCGAGTTGCTCGGCCGCACCCCGCTCGGCCACTACGCCCTCAATTGCCAGGCTCCCGACGCGGGCAACATGGAGATCCTCATCGAACACGGCACACCGGAGCAGAAAGAGCGCTTCCTTATGCCCCTGCTGGCCGGCGATGTGCGCAGTTGCTTCTCCATGACCGAGCCGGAGAACGCGGGGTCGAACCCGACATGGCTCAGCACCACGGCCGAAAAGGACGGCGACGACTACGTCATCAACGGCCACAAATGGTTCACCACCGCCGCCGACGGCGCGGCCTTTGCCATCGTCATGGCCGTCACCGACCCGGCCGCGTCCCGCTATCAACGAGCGAGCATGATCATCGTCCCCACCGACACGCCCGGCTTCCAGATCGTCGAGAACACGTCGGTCATGGGCGAGCGCGGCCAGGGCTGGGCCAGCCACGCCGAGATCCGTTACAACGACTGCCGCGTCCCTCAGGCCAACCGTCTCGGCGAGGAAGGCGCGGGCTTTGCCATCGCCCAGCAACGCCTCGGGCCGGGACGCATCCACCACTGCATGCGCTGGATCGGCATCTGCGAACGGGCATTCGACCTGATGTGCCGCCAGGCGGCACTGCGCGAGCTGGCTCCCGGGCGCACGCTGGCCGAGACGGGGCCGGTGCAGACCTGGGTGGCCGAGAGTCGAGCCGAGATCGACGCCGCGCGGCTGCTGGTGCTGCAAACGGCGCGCAAGATCGACGCCGAAGGGGCCTACGCCGCCCGCGACGACATCTCGCTCATCAAGTTCCACACGGCCGGAGTGCTGCAAAACGTGCTCGATCGGGCCATCCAGACCCACGGCGCGATGGGCATGACCGATGAGACGCCGCTGGCCTTCTGGTATCGCCACGAGCGGGCCGCACGCATCTACGACGGACCGGATGAGGTCCACAAGTGGTCGGTGGCGCGGCGTATCCTGAGCCGATACGCATGATCGATTCAAAGGCGCGCGCGTGGCCCTGGTTGCTGCTCATCACGCTGCTCGCCGCGCTCATCCGGCTACCCTATTGGGACGTGATTCCGGCCGCCTTCGACGAGGTGGATCAGACCTCTTTCGCCTTTCAGATCGCCAACGGGCAAATTCGACCACTGACAGGCAACGACGCCTATTCGGGGCCGCTCTACGTCTATCTGGTCGCCGGGCTGATCAAGCTGGGAGCCACTCACCCGCTGGTCGGCCGCTGGGTCGTTCTGGCGGCGGGCATCCTGACCGTACCGGTCGTCTATGGCTGGGTGCTGGCACTCGGCCAAAAGCGGCTTGCCGCGCTCATCGCCGCGTTGTTTGTGGCCCTCAACCCCGATCTAATCTTCGTCAATAGCCATAGCGGCGGCACGACGCTGCTGTTGCCCTTGCTGACGACGCTCTTCCTGCTGTGCCTCACTCTGGCCGCGACGCGCGACAGCGTCGCCTGGTTGTTTCCGGCCGGGGCCGCGGCCGGGCTGGCTGTGCAGTCAAACATGATCGCGGCGCTGGCCGTTGCCGGCGGGCTGCTCTGGCTTCTGTGGCAAACGCGAGGAAAGCCCCGATTGGGCCGGCGGTGGCCGCTATGGCCGTTCATCGCAGGGGCCGTCACTCTGGTTGTCTTCAGCCCGGTCATCATCAATACCGCCATCAACAACTCCGGCTCCGTAGCCGGGCTGGAGGCAAAGCCTTACATCTGGGAGCATAACCCGACTGTCGCCACCACGCTCAACAACGTCCGGCGTTTCTGGCTGCAATTGGGGCGTCAGACCGGTGGCGTGTTAGTGGGTGATGAGGAGTTTGATACGCTGACAGGCGTTCCATTGGTGTATCTGGGCCTGATGGTCGCCGGTTTGATCTATACCACGGCTCGCGTATCAGCCCAGCCGCTGCTGGTTATCGCCCCGTTCGCGTTGGTCATGCCCGTCATCAGCAGCCATTACGGCTTCGGCGTCATCGGCCGCTACACGATGCCGCTCGTCCCGATCTGGGGGGCGGCCATTGCCTTTCTGCTGGCGGCGGCCGTCGACCGCGCGCGACAAATGCCCGGCGGCGGACAACGGACGCTCTCAATCGGCCTGCTCGCGGTGTTGGGGCTGATCCTTGCCGTATGGCCCGTGGTTTTCCTCTTCCGCTACTACCGGCAGGTCGATCTCGCCGGCGACACCGGCCGGGCCGTTCTGGAGTTATCCCGCTATCCCGTTGCCAACAACCAGGGCGAGCCGGTCTATCTCAGCACGATTGAGGAACTTTCCGCTGTGCATGGCATCCCCTACGTGCCCCACGCGGCGTTTCTGCTGGGAGATGTCCATCATGAATTCCTCTCACCCGAGGAGATTATCGGCCGTCTCTACGAGAACCCCGGCCCGGCCTACTTCCTGCTCAGCGATCGGGACGCGGAAATCGTCGAGGCGATGGTACCGCTCGAACGCGTCGGCATCCCCGCCAACGACGAGGCCCGCCTGCGCGGCTATGGCCTCTACCGGTTCGCGGGCGACAAGCCTCTCGCCAAACCCGATTTCGTCCTCAACACAGCCCCCGTGGGACTGGAACCCACCGCGCTTTTCGGCGATAGCGTCCGGCTGCTGGGCTGCGAGCCGCCGTCGGCCGTCGCGGCAGGCGAAACGCTGGCGCTGAATTGCTACTGGCAGGCGGTCAAGGAGATGCCTCCTGCCCGCTATACCGCCTTTGCCCACCTGCTCGCCACTGATAACGGGCTGCTGGTCGCCCAGGACGACCACGTCCTAGGCCGGGAACGGTATCCGCTCAGCGCCTGGCAACCGGGCGAGGTCATTCGGGAGACGTATTTCCTGGTCGTTCCCCCCGACGCGGTCGCGGGCGAATACCGGATCGCGCTGGGCATCTACACCTGGCCCGACCTGACCCGCCTGACCGTTCCCGACAATCCCGACAACGTGGCCGTGCTCGCGCCGGTGCGCGTCGGGCAACAAGGAGAGCCATGACCGAGAACGCCATGCCCGCCGACACTATCCCCATGCGCCCCGACGAGCAGATCGACGCCCGGCGGCTGGGCGACTATCTGGCCGGGAAGCTGCCCGCCGGCGACCGGCTGCTATCGGTGCGTCAGTTCGGCGGCGGCGCGGCCAACCTGACCTATCTGCTCGATTACGGCGAACATGAGTACGTGCTGCGCCGGCCGCCGCTCGGCCCCGTCGCCGCCTCAGCCCACGACATGGGCCGGGAATACCGCGTCTTGTCCGTGCTTCATCAGGCCTACCCCCATGCGCCCCGCGCCTTTCTGTTCTGCGATGATGAAACTATCATCGGCGCGCCCTTCTTCGTCATGGAGCGGCGACGTGGCGTGGTTATCCGGCGCGCCATGCCCCCGACATTTGCCGCCACGCCCGACGCCGCCCGGCGCATGAGCGAGGCGCTGGTCGACGCTCTGGCCGCATTCCACGCCGTCAACTACGAGGCGCTCGGTCTGGGCGAACTGGGCAAGCCCGACGGCTTCATCGACCGGCAAATCGAGGGCTGGTATCGCCGCTGGCACGGGGCCAAAACGGCCGATCTGGCCGAGATGGACGACGTTTACCAATGGCTGAAGGCCAATCAACCCGCCAACGCGCGGGCCTCGCTCGTCCACAACGACTACAAGCTCGACAACGTTATGCTGGCCGCCGACGACCCCGGCCGAGTCGTGGCCGTCTTTGACTGGGACATGTGCACCCTGGGCGATCCGCTGGCCGACCTTGGCGCGCTGCTGACCTACTGGACGGAACCGGGCGACCCGCCCTACTTGCAGGCGACGGCCATGATGCCGCTGGGCGAGCCGGGCTTCCTGACCCGCAACGAGCTGGTGGCTCGCTATGCCGAGAAAAGCGGCCGCGCCATTGGCGACATCGACTTCTACCACGCGCTCGGTCTCTTCCGCCTGACGGTCATCGTCGCCCAGATCTACATTCGCTATGCTCGCGGCCAAACCCGGGACGCGCGTTTTGCGGCAATGGAACCCATGATTCCCGCGCTGGCCCGCCGCGCCCACGAGTTAACGGCCCGCTGAATCTGACTAAATCTCCCCAATCCATTGTGCCGCTCCTCTTGCCGGGTTGCCGCATTCGGCTAACATATCATTAACGTATTCCGCGTGAGAGCGTTGAGTCATTATCCTCTCGCATCGAGCCGCTCACCCGCGAATACGTCTTATCAAAGGAGAGGAATCAGGCCATGTCAAACTCGCCCCCCGAAGGGAAGCCGGGCGTACTGAGTCGCATTTGGGCATTGGCGCCTTTTCGAACCTGGCTGATGCTGGCGGCCGTCATCGGCGGGATCGCCGGACTGGGAATTTTCACCTTCGTCTATGCCCAGGGAGCATCCTATCTGTCGGACGATCCGTCGTCCTGCGTCAACTGTCACGTCATGCGCGACCAGTACGACGGCTGGAACCACGGCAGTCACAAGGCGGTGGCCACGTGCAACGACTGCCACACGCCCCATGGCTCCCTGGTAGCCAAGTATACTGTAAAGGCGATCAACGGCTTTCGCCACAGCGCCGCCTTCACGCTCGACAATTTCCACGAACCCATCCAGATCACGTCGCTCAACCGTCGTGTGGCTCAATCAAGTTGCCTCTATTGCCACGAAACCATGACGACCTACATGAATCATGCCGCGAGCGATGATCCCACCGATTGCCTGCTCTGCCACGCGCGGGTCGGGCATGCCAAATAACATACGAGGAAGAAGATGACCACTCAGGAACCCACGCAAAAATCACCCAGTCGATGGTGGCTCATCGCCGCCTTTATCGGTGGTCTGGTCATCATGGGCCTGATCGCCGTCCTGTTGGTGAACATCACCACCCGCAAGGCCGAGGGGGAGCAATACCCTCTCAAGGTCGTCGAGATCGCCGACGATGAGCTTGACCCCGCTGTCTGGGGCCAGAACTTCCCCCGGCACTACGACTCCTTCATGAAGACCCAGGACTCGACCATCAGCACCCCGTTCGGCGGCTCCGTGCCCTATAGCAAGCTGGAGCGCTACCCGGCGATGGTGCGCATCTGGGCCGGCTATGCCTTCAGCATCGACCACAACGAGGAGCGCGGCCACTACTACATGCTGACCGACCAACTGGAAACGGAACGTATCCAGGTCGTCGATCAGCCCGGCGCCTGCGCCAACTGCCACTCGGCCGACGCCCCGCGCCTGATCGAGGAGATGGGCTGGGAGGAGTTCAACCACACGCCCTACAACGAGTTAAAAGAAGACCTGCACTATGGGACTTCATGCGCCGATTGCCATGACCCGCAAACAATGGAACTGCGCATCACCCGCCCGGCATTCGTCAACGCCATGACCGAGCGCGGCGTCGATCTCGCCGCCGCCACCCGGCAGGAGATGCGCACCTATGTATGCGCCCAATGCCACGTCGAGTACTACTTCAAGGGCGACAACAAGGAGTTGACCTTCCCCTGGAGCCAGGGGTTGTCCATCGACGACATCGAGGCCCATTACGACACCTACGGATTCAAGGACTGGACGCACAAAGAGACCAACGCGCCGATGATCAAGATCCAGCATCCCGAATTCGAGATGTTCACCAGCGGCCTGCACTACAAGTCCGGCGTGGCCTGCGCCGACTGCCACATGCCCTACGTCCGCGAGGGAGCGGTCAAAATCTCCGACCACTGGCTGCGCAGCCCGCTGGTCAACGTCAACAACGCCTGCCAGACCTGCCACCGGCAGGACGAGGCCGCCCTGGTAGAGCGCATCAACACCATCCAGAACCGCACGGCCGGCCTGTTGCGCACGACTGAAGAGTCGCTGCTCGATGCCATCGACGCCATCGTCGCCGCGCAGAACGCCGGAGCGACGGACGAGCAACTGGAAAACGCCCGCTATCTGCACCGCCGCGCCTCGCTGCGATGGGACTTCGTCTCGTCTGAAAACAGCACCGGCTTCCACAGCCCGCAGGAATCGGCCCGCATCCTGGCCGACGCGATCAACTACGCTCGCCAAGCGCAACTGGAAGCCGAGCGGCTGGGCGGCACACCTTAATCCGCGTTCTTCTCCATCTCTGTGACACCTGACCGGTCGTAGGGCGATTTGCCAAATCGCTCTGCAGCCGGTCAGGTGTTATTATTTCCGGCGGAGGTTTCATCCATGCCCATCACCTATCGCTCCATCTTTCGCCCCGATCTTTTCGCCGGGCAGACCCACATCGTCACCGGCGGCGGCACCGGCATCGGCCGCGCCGTGGCCCACGAGTTGGCCTCGCTGGGCGCCCACGTCGTCGTGGCAGCGCGAACGCTGGAGAATCTGGAGCGGGTCACGGCCGAAATCAGAGACGCGGGCGGCGCTGCTTCCCCCTTCGCCTGCAATATCCGCGAGGAGGAGCAGGTGATCGCCCTGTTCGACCACGTGCTGGCCGAGCGCGGCGGTTTCCACGGGCTGGTCAACAACGCCGGCGGCCAGTTCATCAGCCCGGCGGAGATGATCTCGCTCAATGGCTGGCGAGCGGTGGTGGAGACGAACCTGACCGGCACGTTCCTGATGTGCCGCGAGGCCTTCAACCGCCACATGGGCGCTCACGGCGGAGTCATCGTCAACATGCTCATCGAGATGTGGCGCGGCTTTCCGGGCATGGCCCACTCGGCCGCGGCGCGGGCGGGCATCGAGAACCTGACCAAGACGCTGGCTGTGGAGTGGGCGCGGGCCGGGGTGCGCGTCAACGCCGTCGCCCCGGGACTGATCTCCTCCAGCGGGCTGGAGCGCTACCCGGAGGCGGTGCGGCCGATGATCGCGCAGAACATCCGCGACATCCCCATGAAGCGCATGGGCACCGAGGCCGAGGTGAGCGCGGCCATCGTCTTCCTGCTGTCGCCCGCCGCGGCCTTCATCAGCGGCGAGTCAATCAAGATCGACGGGGCGGGATCGTTGTGGCGCAAGACGTGGGAGGTGGGGGAGGATGGGAAGGGGGCGGCGGGGTATGAGGGGTTCACCGAAGAACTGAACGATCGACCGAATTAGGTAGAGACTTCGCGCGGTTCAAGAACCAATGCTATCCCTTCAATCGCCTGCCTCACCCTTTCTCGCGAGGCAGTTCCAATCTTTTCAATGAGTTGGCCCTTGTCCACCGTGTATAGTTGCGTTACGTTTATGACGCTTGGACGTGGCAGCCCCGCTTCCCCTTTACGCAACAATACATTGCCTGGTGTTTGGGCACGGTTGATGTTTGAGGTAATGCCACAGACGATAACTGATTGAATACCACCGCGATTGAAGGCATTATTTTGTACGACCATGTAAGGACGGCGATATCCCGGGCCCGAACCCCGTGGCGTGCCGAGGTCGAGCCAATAAACATCTCCCTGATTTATCACCATTGCTCATCCTCCAGTAATTCAGCCTGAAGGTATCTCATCGCCTCCATATCTTCTTTCTCTTCTTCAGTAAGTCCATCGGCATAAACCACATTCAGTATGTCGATCAGTTTCTGTGTGTCATATCGCTCAATATAGGACTCCAAGGCCATGGAGAAAATGCGGCTGCGGGGGACTTGCATTTCCCCGGCTAATTCCTCGACTCGTTGGAACAGCTTTTCCTCAATCGAAACCGCGGTTTTGATAGTAGTCATACTATTAGTATACAGTGGGGTTATACCGGTGTAAATACCACGTTTCCTGCTCTTCAAGACCCGAACGGGCGAGACAACCAGCGGCCAACTGCCTGGAGACTGACAACGTGCACCGCACCGATTGTCCCGCCCCTACCCATTGAGATGCGGGCGCTGTAGGGGCGGCGGCTCCCCCAGCAATCAGAAAAACAGAATTCAGAAAATCGGGAGAGTTACTCCTGGGCACACCGGAAGCCTATAACGCCGTAGCGGCCGTCCGGTCGGTAGTCGCTGCGGTAGGACGAGCGCGCGCTGTAGTCGTAGGAGAACCACGCGCCCCCGCGCAGCACCCGATACTCGCCCGATGCCGGGACCGGGGGATTCTCGCCCGATGAAATCCCGTAATAGCCGCTATCATACCAGTCATTCACCCATTCCCACACATTTCCGGCCATATCCAGCGCGCCGACCCAGCTCGCGCCGTCGGAGTATGAACCAACCCTGGACGTATCGCCAACGCAATCTCCATTGTAGTTCAACAGGTCGCACGAAGGCACCTCATTACCCCACGGATACGTGAAGCTCTCCGGTCCGCGCGCCGCGTATTCCCACTCCGCCTCGGTCGGCAGGCGGCCGCCGGCCCATTCGCAGAAATATCTTGGGCATCGTTCCAACTGACGTTAATGACCGGATAATCACTATAAAGGGAATTGGCATAGTAATTGGCGCGCGTGGAACTGCCCTGTTCATACGGTGGCCGGCACGATCCTTTGGTTACACATCGACGAAATTGCGCGTTCGTCACCTCCGTCCGGTCGATCCAGAAGGCATCGAGCGACACCTCGTGTACCGGCCGCTCGTTGTCAAAGCCATTCTCGCTGCCCATCATGAACGACCCGGCAGGGACGAAGACCTGTTCGACTTCGACGCCGCCGCGCGAGATGGTGCGGATGTCGCCGGGCTGCGATATTGCCGCTGTAACCGGTTCGTCGCTTGGGGCAATCGCCGGTTCGGCCGTCGAGGCCGGTGCATCCGTTGTTGGAGGAATTTGACACTCCCTCCACAAAAATTGTATAATCATTGTAGATACATAATTCAGTGGA
>JACDJA010002598.1_pt1 | contig 12660 bp, 8 predicted proteins | sample 7449241 | NCBI WGS metagenome assembly JACDJA01 (sample SAMN14253289, study PRJNA609438) | sludge metagenome | isolation source: initial anaerobic sludge | collected 2018-12-20 | reverse complement strand
TTTGATGAAGAGGTAAATATTCCCCGAAGGCTGCCAGTTTTCCAGTTTTAAACTCATATTTCCCGATACGCTGGAATAAAGGGTGTAATCTTTGTTCAACCAGATGTTGAAGATCCCCTGCCGCATCTCAGGGTTGGTAATCCCATCCTTGAACCGGCTCCATGTCAAATTGAAATAATCCTGCATCGGCCATACTAGCCGGGTGTACTTTGTTTCGAAATACCCGTCCTTCAGGATCGCCTGAGTTTTACTGTAATGATTATCGTCGGTGATCACAACCGGGTAATTGAGCAGATCACGCGTCAGGTCATCCTGCAGCCAAACTTTGTTGGGATAATCTCGGAAATACCACCAATAGGGATAGAGGGCATCTCCGATATAAGCGACCTTAATATCCTTGCCGCCAGTCGTGCGCTGCGATATCTCTTCAACCTGCTCCAGCACATCCTTCGGTCCGCGGGCGGAATGTGCGTACACCAGAAATTCCTTCGCGGTATCGTAGTTGACGAAACTCGCCTGGAAAGCAGAGCGGGCTGTTAGCACCATCAGCACACCGCCTATGGCAATGAGGACCAATTTGAGGATTTGACCTGTGCTCCAGTTGCGCAGCAGCTTCCAAAGCAGCCAGCACGAGACAATGAGCGCGATCACCGCGAACAGGAATGTGCTGGTTGCACGCAGTTGATCCAATTCATTACCTGCGAACGGGCGGTTGGTGCCAATTAACGAACCCACCACCGACCCAACGCTCACCAGGAAGATCGGCGTAATCAACAGTATGAGACCGGTCTTCTTCCCCGCCAGTTGACTGAAAGGAAAAGATTCCAGCAGGTAGCCAAAACCGAAACCCGCGCTCAATATCATGGGCATGGCTATGTGAACCGTCAGCCACGGCATCTTCTCACCCGCCAGGGTGTATGCCACTAAGCTCATAACAGACCAGAAGAGAAGCAACGCAAGCACGGGGAGTTTTTCAGGCTCTGTGTGCAGCGTGTCCTGCTCAATCTCGACAACGACCTCGTCTGATTCATCCGGCAAATCCGACGGTATTACTGGTTCAGGTTCAACCGTCTCGCGCAGTGTGAGGGGTTGATCCGACAGGTCAACGCCGGGTGTCGTAACAAAAAGGCGTTTTCGTATACCGACAATCAACGCCAGGATGGTGCCAAGGGCAGGAAGGTATTCGTACATTGGCACCTGCAGGAAGGCGAAGAAATACCAGGGTTGAGAACCACGATTAACTCCCTGCTGGGTCAGCCAGTAACCCAGTGATCCGACCAACCCGGTGAAAAACCCCTGCCCGTTGGTGAAAAAAGTCGTGTAGAAGATGGTGAAAATCGAATAGAAAATGCCGATGTTAATCGCCCAAAGGCGTGGTTTCCATAATAATCCAAGCGCAAGTGAAATAATCACCGCACCGAGCAGGAATAGCGATGTTTTGATCAACCCGGCTTCAGAATAATCCAATGGGTTGAAGCCTGCCAGGTTCATCGGGAAGGCAATCAATTGCGGCAAGATCATCGAGATCGTCAGGATCAGCAGGTCAAACGACCGGATATCCTTCACCACTCTCCATCCGACCGAACGAATCAGCATGTAAAGTGCAACCGCGGCTGTAACCATCGCCAGCCCAAGGCTGATGAGCATCAGGGTGTGATAAATGGATGTGCTTGCTGTAGATTCTGCCCCGTTGCCGGAATCCAGGATCGCTGCGCCTAACGCGATCGCAAGGAAGAGAAGAACTGCCAGCATTGTAAAAACAAAGACGTCTCTGCGTGATTGCGAAACCCATTCTTTTCTGATCACGTCGCGCAGGAATAGCACGGCGAGAAATATCAACAACTGCGCGGTATAGATAAAAGCGGTTTCCTTGGTTGTAAAATGCAGGGCTAATACAATTGTGAAAAGATATAGATTGCTGTACCTGCCCGTCTCAAGATAGCGCAGTACAGCGTAGAGCATAACCACGCCGAAAAGCGCGACAAACGCCTCGTTGCGGGTATAGCGGCCGTAGAAAAGCATATACGGAGATATAAGGAAGAAGAGACCTGCCAGCAGCGCGCCTGTCCTGCCCAGGTATCTGCGAAAAGCAAAAAGAACAAAAACCACGGTCGCAATGCTAAACAACGCCGCAGGCACACGGGAGGCAAAATCCGAGTCACCCATCAGGAAATAGCTTGCGGCGAGCAGGTGAAACTGCAGAGGTCCGTGAGTGACAGGGTCGTGCGCGTACCCCCGCCCCTGGTAAAGGTCAAAGGATGGCACCACATGATTGACCTCATCGTGACTCATCACCCTGAGCCCGACCGCGTAAAAACGCGAGATCACAGCAGCGATGATGATCAAAACGACTAAAAGGTGTTCAATGGTGAACCCGGGCAAATGGGAAGTGACTTGTTTTTGTAACCAGTTGTTCTTTTTTTCAATATTCACGGCAGCTTCCATGTGTGATCACTACCCTTGGTTTTCAAGATTTATTTCACAAATTGCTAAAAGCTTTACTGATGCAGCAAAAACTTTCGGTCTTGATTTACATTCCAACCAAAAATCTTATTGTGCACCCAGGTTGAAGTAATTGTAAACCGCCCGTGACAGATCCGCGTACAGCTGATTTGCATCGTTCCAGATGATCTGGTTGGTATCGTGGATGAATATCGCTAATACGTAATTTCCGCCCGGTGTGTAGACCAGTCCCGCGTCGCCTACAGCATGCATTAAACCATCCAGTGGGTCCACCGCCCAGCCGTGTTTGTGGCCGATCTGGGTGCCGTCAGGCAGCCCGGCTTCGATCAAAACGCCGATGCGGTTTTGCGTCAGATAAGTGATCATCGAACGGCATTCGCTCGAAGTGATCTCTCCCGGGAACACAGCCAGCAAACTGCCGCCATCGTGCTGAGCACACTGGTAAATATCGGTCAGAAGCATCCCGATCTCGGTCGGCGTTGTTTGATTGTACGGATCCGGTTCAGTATCAACATCATCGCGCGAATTTGCCGGTGTGGTTACACCGCCCGAGAGTAGTGGAGCGCCGACGTAGAACATACCATCGAGAAAAGTGCTTTCAAGCCCGAGCTCTTTCATCGAGCGCGTCACTTCAAGGGGTCCCAGGTTTGGATCAAGCACTTCAACCATCAGGGCGTCTGTGGAGACATTATCCGATTGCGCGATCATCTCCTGAACCAGCTGCGTTACTTCCTCGCTGGCGGGTTCGTCGATGTTGCGATAAGCCGCCGCCATTACCGCGATCTTGATCGTGCTATCTGCTGAGAACGCGATTCCCGGCGTCAGCGGCTCACCACTGCGATAAGCCATTTGGAGATCCACACCGGAGTTTAGGTCCTGCATATAAACCTCCACCTCGCCGGTGAAATCATTTACCTCAACTATCTGCTGCATAAGTATGCGCAGGTCCTGCAACGATGGCCGCTCAAGGGCACCCCTGACGAGGGCTAAATTAACGGTTCGCGCTGAGGGAGAACGCATTGCGTTTACAACCAGCGCGACGGATCGGTCAAGATCCAGGGTCTGCCCCGGATCACCGGACTCAAAGGTCACGCTGCCTGGAACCGGCTCGTACGTGCGGCTGCCCTGGTCATAGCGCGCAGCGATCTCGTTTTCAAGATACGAGCGGATGCGATCCTCATCGATATCAGCCCGTAACGGTACTTCAGCCGAGGGAGGAAGCTGGTTAAACAAATATGCGATGAAGGAAGGCCAAAAAGGCTGGGCAGCGCGCGCCTGGTCAGCGGCGGTCATCATTGCCGGCAGATCAAGAGCGAATCCAATCGTCGATGGTCTGACCTGAATGATATTATCGTTATATCGCAGCTCGATAGGGATCGAATAAGCCTGGGTTACGCGCGAGGCAGCCTGTTCCATGGTAAGACCGGTTACCTCTACCCCGGCGATCTTCGTGCCCGTGGTGAATGACGTACGCAACCGGCTGAACACGACCAGCTGAAAAACCAACAGTGCGATGGCGGCAAAAATTAGAGCCAAAGCCATCCAGCGAAAGATCGAATATCGTCCAATACGTTTCATTTTGTCAATACTACCAATCGAACAAATTTTACCAGAGAATACCCTGCCATTTCTTTCCTCGCAAATGACGCTTTTTTCGCCAGTTTAGTTATACTTAAGGCATGGCAACCGGAGCAGTTCTATCTACCGCTGTATTGAAACAGATTTTTCCATTCAACCTGCTGGATGAATCCGCGCTCAAGTTGATCCTCCCTCTCGTCTCATTACTGGAGATAAAACAGGGCAGCGTACTTTTCAATAGCGGTGATATCCCGGATTTTATGTACTTCATCATTTCAGGTGAAGTACATCTTGTTACACATAGCGAGGAATCGGACTTCCTGGAATCCTCGCTGGCGAACGGCGATCATTTTGGCGCGGAAGCCATTTCCGGCACTGATTACCGGCTATATGACGCAGTTTGCGCCACTCCCGCGAGGCTGGTGCGGATTAGCAGGGAATCGCTGGAGAAGCTGAGCAGGAATTATCCTCAGATCAATAAAGCCTTCAAGCTGATCCTGCGCACGGAAAAGCTTTGGAACCGCCTCGCTCTTCCCTGGCTGTGTGATGATGAGAAAGTGTTGTTAATTTCACGGAGGCATCCTTTCTTCCTGCTGTTGCGGCTCGTGCTGGCAGGCGGGATAGGGTTGATTGGTGGAGGCGTCCTACTCTCGCTCGCCATCACGCCAACCGGTGTATCGACCGGACTACTGATATTTGCGCTGTTCATCCTGCTGCTTGCAGCTTTTGTATCCATCTGGGCAGGTTTGGAATGGACGAACGATTACTTTTTCATCACCGCAGAACGGGTTTTGGTGCAAAAGAAGATGGTTGGATTTTTCGACAGCCGCCAGGAATCACCTTACGGCGCCATTCTCTCAACTGGTCTCGAATCCTCATTCTGGGGTCGATTGATCGGATTCGGTTCCATTCACCTGCGATCCTATACCGGCGACATTACATTCAAACGCCTGCCATACCCCAATACGATCTATGCGCTGCTCGAGCACCAGCGGCACCGCTCTGTGCGCGATGAACGGCAGCAGGATCGGGATGAGATACGCGAAACGCTGCAAAACCGGCTTGAAGGGAAACAGGTTGGGAAGGTGCGCAGGGAAACCCCTCAACCCGCTGGATTAACAACCACTTACACAAGCGGCACGCTCCTCGACGCGCTGGCGCGCTTCTTCGGACTGCGCTTCGCCAGATCCGATTCAGTGACCTATCGCACACATTGGTGGATCCTGCTCAAGAAAACCATCCTGCCTGCTTTTATGATAATCGCGGCAGTTGTGCTGGTCCTCATTAAATGGGCCGGCATGGCAAACTCGCTTTCAGATACTCAAGCCTACGGCAGCGCGATACTGGTCACCCTCGTTGGCTGGTTTTGGTGGTTGTATCAGTATATTGACTGGCACAATGATATTTACATCATCACATCTGACCAGCTAGTCGATGTCAACCGCAAACCGCTGGGTAAGGAAGAACGCCGATCAGCGCCGATCAAGAATATCCAGACCGTTCAGTTCAAGCGCAAAGGTATAATCGGGCTGGTGCTAAATTTCGGAACTGTACGCATTCGGATCGGCAACGAGGAATTAACCTTCGATAATATTTATGACCCGGCTTCCATCCAGGCGGAGATTTTCGCGAACTTCAAGAAATTCAATCAACGCACTCAAAAAATGGAGCAGGAAAAGATGGCTGAGTGGATCAAGACTTACGATGAGATCCGCAACAGAAGGAAAAATCCTCAGGAACCAGATTAAAAAAGGGGTAAAATACCCTCTGGTTCTATGAGAAAGGAAAAGTAATGGCAATTCGTGAAGTAATCACAATCCCTCATCCAATACTGCGGAAGAAAGCGCACAAAATCACTGATTTTGGCAAAGATTTCCAGCAATTGGTTAACGATATGGTCGAAACCATGCGTGAAGCTCCCGGTGTCGGGTTGGCTGCTCCCCAGATCGCGGTTTCACAGCGTCTGATCGTTGTTGAATTTGGCGATGAAGAAAACGAGAACGCACCTCAAAAACTATATGTATTGGCAAATCCAGAAATTACTGCACCGTCTGAAGAGAAGGTTGTAGGTATCGAAGGCTGTCTTTCCATCCCCGACCTGGTTGGTGAGGTGGAACGGCACCAGTCAATCATCGTGAAAGGCCTGAACCGTTACGGAAAGCCCACAAAGATTAAGGCGGAAGGCTGGCTCGCGCGGATTTTCCAGCACGAAATAGACCATTTGGAAGGTATTTTATATCCTGACCGGAGTGACAGGGTTTGGCGACCTGGTCCGGACGAGGAAGTACCGCTCGATTAATTTATGCATTTAACGCACCTGTCGCTGACGAACTTTCGTCTTTTCTCCCGCCTGGATATGGATGTTCCCCGGCGGATTCTCTTGCTGATGGGGTCCAACGCGCAGGGTAAAACATCGCTGCTGGAAGCCATTTATTACATGGCAACATTCAGCTCGTTTCACGCGCAAAGTGATCGCCAGTTATTGAACTTTATCGCCACGCGTGAAAACCTTTCAGTGGCGCGCATGGTGGCGACATACCAGCGCCAGGATCGAGCTCACCGTCTTGAGGTGCGCCTCATTCAGGATTCCAACGGCAACGGAGGTGCGAGACTGCGCAAGGAAGTACTGCTTGACGGTGTAAAGACCCCCCCGGTGCAGGTGATCGGACATCTGAACGCGGTCATTTTTCTCCCGCAGATGACCGGCATCCTTGAAGACGGTCCTGATGAACGCAGACGTTATCTCAATCTCGTCATCTCCCAAGCACAGCCCGCTTACACCCGCGCGCTCTCTGAATACAATCAAGCGCTTACACAGCGTAACGCACTGCTAAAGTTGCTATATGAGCGCGGCGGTGATACTTCACAACTTGATTATTGGGATGAGATCCTGGCTTCTCGCGGAGCCAAACTGATCAGTGACAGGATAGACGCGGTTCAGGAACTGGAACAACTCGCTAAACGCATTCACGAGCAGTTAACCGGTTCAAGCGAGGTCATCCGCTTGATCTACCAGCCCTCCTACGATCCACTCCCGCCTCCCCAAGGTCAATTCGCGCTGCCCATCCAGGTGCAGGTTCAGCGAAACGGATTGACGATCGAAAAGATCAAAGAGGGTTTCATGGCGCGGCTCGCCGAGATCCGTAGAGAAGAAATCGCCCGGGGTGTGACTACTGTCGGTCCGCACCGCGATGAAATGCGGGTGTTGTGCAATGGCATCGATCTCACGGATTTTGGTTCGCGCGGTCAAATACGCACCGCCCTCCTTTCCTTAAAACTGTCAGAAGTAGACTGGCTGAAGCAGAAAACAGGCGAATGGCCTGTACTGCTGTTGGATGAAACCCTGGCGGAACTGGACACTCAACGCCGGGCATACCTGCTAAGTTACCTCGAAAAAACGGAACAGGTTATCCTCACCACCACAGATATGAACCTCTTCCCGCCGGATTTCCGCGAGAAATGCGAACGCTGGCAGGTGGTCAGCGGTAATGTGGAAAAAATCGCCAACGAAGAATAATTAAAGAGGTTTTTTGGCTGGCAAGCCCGCCCGGCGCGGATACTGTGGCGGGGTTGTTGCAACTTTGTCCACTGTCACCAGGTAGCGTTCCTCCGCCACACCCGGCAGGTTAACCGGGCTTATCCTGCGCAGGCTTCCCCCTAGAATCCGGTACGCTTTTTCAGCATTTTGTACTTCAGCATGCGCGTTTTCGCCTTTTAACGCCAGGATAGCGCCGCCCACGCGCACCAGAGGCAGCAAATATTCCGCCAGTACCGGCATCATGGAAACAGCCCTGGCAACCGCCCAATCGTAACTTTCGCGGTACCGCGCCATTTGCCCCAGGTCTTCGGCGCGGGCAGTAACGACGTTCACCTCAGATAAGCCCAGGCATTCGATCATGTGTCGGCAGAATTCCGCCTTTTTGCCCACAGATTCAACCAGTGTTAATTTCAGTTCCGGCAGCGCGATCTTTAGCGGGATACCCGGAAAACCCGCCCCGGTACCCACGTCCACCAGCCGCTCCGGCCGCGGGTTATTTAATTCGGTCAGCGCGCAAAGTGAATCAAGAAAGTGCTTGGTGCGAATGGATTGCGGATCGCGTATGGCGGTCAGGTTGAATTTTTCATTCCAGGCTAGCAATTCCTGTTCATAGATTTCGAACGCCCTCACCTGGCGTCCGTTCAGGCGAATGCCTGTCACATTTTGCGTGTTAAGAAAAAATTTTTCCATGTCCTAACAAATTATACACTTGCCATCGCATGCGCCCCCAAAAAGGGGTTGACGCCCTCCACAAGTTCGGGTAAAATCGCACTTGCAATTAGAAAGACTGCGGGCGTGGTTCAGTTGGTAGAATGTCTCCTTGCCAAGGAGAAGGTCGTGGGTTCGAATCCCATCGCCCGCTCTAAGCAGCCCCTCTGGGGGCTGTTTTTTATTGTCGGCTACGGGATATTATCCCATCGCCCGCTCTAAGCAGCCCCTCTGGGGGCTGTTTTTTAATGTCGGCTACGGTATGCATGCCGATACTTAATTATGGCTGTAGGTTTCAACGCTTGATTCGCTTGACCGAGATATCGGAGTCTGATAAAATCCTATCCGCAAGGCGACGTGGCCAAGAGGCTAAGGCAAGGGTCTGCAAAACCCTGATCATGGGTTCAAATCCCATCGTCGCCTCAATCTTTTTTAACCCGCCAATTCTGAACGGTTTCCCTACGGGGATCTCCACTTCGTTTCGACAAATCCCATCGTCGCCTCAATCTTTTTTAACCCGCCAAGTCTGAACGGTTTCCCTACGGGGATCTCCACTTCGTTTCGACAAATCCCATCGTCGCCTCAATCTTTTTTTAACTCGCCAAGTCTGAACGGTTTCCCTACGGGGCTCTCCACTTCATTTCGACAAATCCCATCTTCAACGTGCTTTATTTTTCCGCTTTTGCGTGATTCCCTCCATTCCCGTATAATTTTTATATGCCTGCAGATTTAGCGATTGTATTCATCATCGGTTCTATACTGGTTTTACTGGCTGTGATGGTCAGTAAGATCACCGACCGTTTTGGCATACCCCTTCTACTGCTCTTCATCGTACTCGGGATGCTCGCTGGTTCTGAGGGCATCGGCGGTATTTATTTCGACGATCCGGAACTGACCCAATGGATCGCGACCGTATGCCTGTCGATCATCCTGTTCTCCGGTGGAGTAGATACTGAATGGCGAAGTATTAAACCGGTTTTTAGAGAAGGTTTGCTGCTTGCCACTATCGGTGTCATCATCACTGCGGGTGTGCTTGGTTTTTTTGTTCACTTGATCCTTAATCTTAATTGGCTTGAATCCTTCCTAATTGGTTCCATTGCCGCCTCGACTGACGCAGCTGCGGTTTTCTCATTGCTACGTGCGAAGGGTGTCAACCTCAAGGGAAATCTCAAACCGCTCCTCGAGTTGGAATCGGGTAGCAACGACCCGATGGCAATCTTCCTTACCATCGGGATCATCCAATGGATACAGAATTCTCTAAACAATCCTTCTGATCTGGTGTTGCTTTTCATCATGCAAATGGGTATTGGCTTAGCCATTGGCTGGTTGATGAGCCGTCTATCCCTCCTGCTCATCAATCGTGCAAAGCTTGGATACGAGGGGTTGTACCCCGTCTTGTCCTTCGCATTGGTTTTTCTCACATTTGGGCTTGCCACCATTCTCGAAGGCAGTGGTTATCTGGCGGTTTATGTGCTGGGGCTGCTCATGGGAAAAACCGAGTTCCTGCACAAACGCAGCCTGATCAGGTTCTTCGATGGGAACGCCTGGTTGATGCAGATCGCACTTTTCATCACCCTTGGACTACTTGTGTTCCCCTCACAGGTTTTTCCCGTCATCCTACCCGGGTTATTGATCTCCCTGATCCTGATTCTCGTCGCACGACCCGTTGCTGTGTTTCTCTCACTTTCGCCCTTCCGTTACTCCTGGCGCCAAAAAACCTACATCTCATGGGTAGGATTGCGCGGAGCTGTTCCGATTGTGCTTGCCACTTTTCCCCTGGTCGCACAGATACCCAGCGCGAATTTGATATTCAACCTTGTTTTCTTTATTGTCATCACCTCTGTTGTGTTGCAGGGTACCCTGATCCCCCAGGTGGCGCGCTGGTTAAATGTGGTTGGACCTCAATCAGAGATGAAGCATCTACCCATAGAGGTCGTCACAGATGAAGGATTAAAAGGAACGTTGAGAGAGATCAAAATTGAAGCAAACTCACCGGCTGTGGGTAAAGCGATTTACGAGTTACAACTTCCACTTGAGTACCTGATCATGTTAATTGAACGCGCAGGGGAATACATCCAGCCCAACGGGGGCACAGAAATCGAAGCCGGTGATGTCCTGATCAGTCTAAGCGAAGATGAGATTTACGATACCGTTTTGAAAACACTTAATCCCCACGGCAACACTACGAAACCTTCTCTTTGAGCTTTCGTCTGGCGACACTGCACAAATAATCAACGCGTTCGTTTTCCGCCGTCCCCGCGTGAGCACGCAACCACCGCCACTCAATGTGGTGCTTGCTACTGACAGCCAGCAGCTCTTTCCATAAGTCCTGGTTTGCAACAGGTCCGTTGGAGCCGCGCCAGTTTTTTGCCAGCCACTTGGGCATCCACTCACTGATCCCTTTTTGCAGATACTGGGAATCCGTAAAGATCGTCACGCTCGCAGGTGCTTTGATCAACTTCAAAGCCTCAATCGCTGCTGTGAGTTCCATGCGATTATTCGTGCTATGCGGTTCCGCGCCATAAATTTCTCGGCGGTTACCGCCTTCGATGATCAGTGCAGCCCATCCGCCCGGTCCGGGGTTCGGATCACAACCCCCATCAGTATAGATAATAAATTCTTTCATCAGGGTTGCCGCTCTACCAGGTCTTCCGCGAAAGCATCCATTTCCTGCAACAGGGATGGCACCATTTCCGGGGTAATATCTGTTTTCAGCAGTTGCCAGCCCGCATCTTCAAGCACCAGGCTGATCGCCATCCAGTCCGCGTCCATCGGTTGGTGAAGCCATAAATCCTCATACTTCAGGGCGGTGATCAATTGCGGTGTAGCAGCTAATTCAATGATCGCCTGCTCACCCGTTTCAGAAACAGGCAGCGTTCCGAAATACTCAAGCAGTCTTAATTGCTGCGCGGGCTGCGAAAGCCAGCGAACAAACAACCAGGCTGCCAGGTCCTGCGCCGGGTCATTTTGCAGAACAGCGAAAGCTGTACCGCCAGTTGCCGCCACCTGATCCGCGCTGCCGGGGAATGGAATAACCGTCCACTCATCCTCGGACCCTGTCCGCTCCAATTCGCGCGCGAGGGTTGGCAGGTCCTGCAGCCATATCGCAATCGCCAGTGCCTGGCGGTTGCCAAAATACGCAAAATCCTGCGAGGGTCTTCCCACCCATGCACAGGAATCACTTTTTAAGTCAAGCAGAAAATTAAACGCCGCCTCGCCCGCTTCTCCAGAGAAGACATAGCCTTCATCCGGGTTAAGGCCAAGACCATAAGCCATCAGCCAGCTGTAGATCGACACCGGATCATTGTTCACCAGCCAACCGCCCAGACCGTCGTTCGTGGTATCTGCGTCTTTCAGGAAAGAGGCGTTCGCCGCACACATTTGGGTTCTGAATTTTTCAGGCGTATCAGGCAGACTATTGAGTCCTAGTTCTTTCGCCCAGGTCGTGTTATATGCCAGCAGTAAAGCGCTTTCCTGGGCGGGGATCCCAACCCGTTTACCATCCACCATCAACGCGTTCCAAAAATAGGGGGTGAAATCTGAGATCACTTTCTCAGTCAGTCCAAAAGCTTGAGATTCAATATATGGCGCAAGATCCACTACAAGCCCTTCTTTTTTATCGACTGCCAACAGAAAACTGGACGGAGCTGCCAGTACATTCGGCGGCTGCTTGTTCGCGATCCCTTCCCGGGTCTTGCCGGTAACCATTGCGGCTGAACCCGGAGCAGACATGATCACGTGGATGCCCCATTCGTTGGTCTGATTGAACTCATCCACCATCCCGGTCAGCAAATCCAGTACACCACCGGTCCAGGGGTGCAGGAACTCGATTTGTAGTTCGTTGAGATCGGCTGGATCAACACCAAACTCAGGACCATTGGGTGTGGGTACCATTGTTGGAGTGCTGGTCGATTGAGAAGGTGCAGGTGTAATTGAAGGCTGGGGTGTCAGCGGAGTTACTCTCTGTGGAGCACACCCGCCAGTGACAAGCGTGGTAATAAATGAGAGAACGATAATAAACTGCCGGGGTTTCTTTAACATAATCCTTTTACTTCACAACCAATATAGATTCCTGAGTATAACCGAGTTTGGTGACCGGGTTCAATCGAACTCGGTGGGCAGTGACGGGTTGTGCAGGTGCTCAAACACGCGTGTGATCTGCCAGGGGGTGACCCGCGCGAGCGAAAGCTCCGGGATCTCATCCACTGAAAAGAACGTCGGATCGGCCGTTTCAAGGTCCGATGCAACCGCGTCACTTAGTAGATCACACAGATAAAATAACTTGTAAGCGTGGAATGGATAAGGCGGGTGACTGTGCAGGTTGCGATCGTAAACCGCAAGCAATTTCCTTGCTTTTACGAGAAACCCGGCTT
>JACDJA010002596.1_pt1 | contig 12663 bp, 9 predicted proteins | sample 7449241 | NCBI WGS metagenome assembly JACDJA01 (sample SAMN14253289, study PRJNA609438) | sludge metagenome | isolation source: initial anaerobic sludge | collected 2018-12-20 | reverse complement strand
TAATGCTCCATCCGAACCACTAATGCCTTTACCGGCTTTGATATCACGAGCAAATTGCTCTACATCTACTTCTATCTTCATATGTCATTCCTTGGGTATTTGTTATTTTACCCGATTGACACAGAATTATGAACGGTCCCGGTTATGAAGATCTCTTTGCAATGTTTCACTCTGGCATGTTTCCTATCTATAAAGAAAAATACATTGTAGGGTATTTTGGTAATAAAATGATGTACTTGGAATCTAACGGATGGAAGGGTATGCCTTCTACAGAGGATATATTTAAGATGGAAAATTGGTTAGTATGTTAAGTTACTGCACGTAGCAAATAAAGCTTAAATATAATCACTTTTACCAGTTATTATTATAGTTTTTGAATTAAGACTAATTTTATCTTATTTAGCTATACTCTTACCAGATCTTAGGTATCAACATGTAACTTTTTATTCTTCCTCCTTTTATAAAAAGTCATTTTGTGTTGACTGCCCTCATACACATATACCTCCCCTTTTAAAGCGTTGGTACCTAAGATTAAAAATCCCCTGTCTTACTAATCATAACGTTTTTAATTTTATCTATTTATTCCCATTTACGCTTTTATTAAAAAATATTGTATTAATCTTGGTTCAAGAGAACCTCAAATAGCTCCCTTGAAATGCAGGTTAAGCTAGAAGATCATGGCAGTGTTATTAGTTTCTTAAAATCAATCGCTTTTGCATAAGATTCCAGTTCATCCAGTGAAACTTTTTGCCCTTCTACTTTGATCAAAAAGCGCTTATCTACTACGATGGTAATATCACCTTTTTGTCTATCTTCATTGTATTTTACGATGGCTTTTTCTCTATTGATTCGCTGTAATTTCCCACCATCTGCTGTAGCAAACATTGGATTGGAGAAAACACCCATCATGCTTTGCAAGAGAGGTGAGTCGGTGATGAGCTCAATTTTGATTTTGGATGGGCTTTTTTCGTATTGTCTGGAGCTTGTTATACCCCCGCCAAACATGCCCGCTCCAGCCGTTTTTGACTCTGCTTTTTTAGCACTCCATCCTGGAAGTGCCTCCGGGAGAAAAGCTTCAAGCCCTTGAGCCTTTTTTTGCTGGATAAGTTGTAGTGCATAGTTGAGATCTTCAGTTGCAACACCATACTCACCACTTTCATAAGACTTGATAGCTTCATTAAGTGTATCAACAACATCATCCGCATTCACAAAAGTTGAGAGTGACGCTAGTAGAAACGAGGTAAATATCAATTTTTTATTATTTTTCATAATAACTATCCTTTATATATAGATGTCCCATTGTTACATAGATAACTTAAATTGATTCTTAAATAAGATAGTACAAAGAGTCAGATTTTTTCAATTAAGACTAATTTTATCTTATTTAGATATACTTTTATTAGTTCTTAGGTATCGACACGTGGCTTTTTATTCTTCCTCCCCCTTTTTTTAAAAAGTTATTTTGTTTTAATTACACTATACACGTGATTCTCCCCCCCTTTTTTTTTAATCGGTGCCTAAGACTAATATTTACTCTCCTGAGTAATAGCAACTAATTCCCAAGCATACGCTTAGGAACGTACCTTTTAGTTATTTTGCCCATGGGGGGGGGTTAATCTCTCAAGAGACTTTAACTTCTATCTCCCCATCAACAACATCAAACGCCACAAAAGACCCTTCAACAACCTTATCTTCCAAGATAAGCTCAGCCAACCTGTCTTCCACTACTTCATAGAGCGCTCTTTTTAAAGGTCGGGCACCATATACAGGATCAAAACCAGCTTCTGCAATATAGGCTTTTGCATTATGGCTTAACGTAATAGTAATGTCACGCTCTGCAAGTTTAGCTTGGATGTCTTTAAATAAGATATCTACGATGCTTGTAATGGCATCCAGATCAAGCGGGTTAAAAATGACCATCTCATCCAAACGGTTGAGAAATTCCGGTTTAAAACTTCGCTTGAGTTCTTCATTTACCGCTGCTCTTCTCTCCTCGGTGTCAGTGATGGTCATGATCTTATCTGACGCGATATTTGATGTCATGATAATGATGGTGTTTTTAAAATCCACCGTCACACCTTTGTTATCTGTCAAACGACCATCATCAAGCACTTGCAAGAGTGTATTAAACACATCGGGGTGTGCTTTTTCTATCTCATCAAAGAGTACAACTGAGTAAGGTTTTCTTCTTACTGCTTCAGTTAGCTGTCCGCCCTCCTCGTAACCTACATATCCTGGAGGTGCGCCAACTAAACGGCTGGCTGCATGTTTTTCCATGTATTCACTCATATCTATACGGATGAGTGCTTTTTCAGAGTCAAAGAGAAATTTCGCCAGGGTTTTGGCTACTTGTGTTTTTCCTACACCTGTAGGCCCAAGGAACATAAAGCTTCCTATAGGCCTGTTTAGGTCACTAAGTCCTGCTTTATTACGCTTAATAGCTCTTGCTACAGCTTTGAGCGCTTCATCCTGTCCTACTACCTCTTCTTTGAGTATGCTCTCAATAGCAAGAATCTTTTCTCTTTCACCCTGAAGCATTTTGCTTACAGAAATGCCTGTCCAGCGACTTACAATGCTGGCTATCATCTCTTCATCTACAGAGTTTTTAAGCAGTGTGCCCTCAGACATCATCCGAGTCCACTTATCTTCTAAATTCTGAAGCTTTTTTTCTTCAGCAGGTATCTGCCCATACTCTATCTCGGCAGCTTTATTGAAATCACCTTCACGTTTGACATATTCTGCTTGTGTTCTGAGTGATCCTATGGTTGCTTTCACCTCTGCAATCTGGTTAAAGACCTCTTTTTCATTGTCAAACTGGCTCTGTAGTGACATACGTTTCTCTTCAAGGTCAGCCAACTCTTTTTCTATCTCTATAAGACGGGAAGTATTTTTGTCACTCTCCTCCATCTTTAAAGCTTCTTTTTCCACTTGAAGTGTAGAGATCTCGCGTTTAGCTTTAGAAAGATCCGAAGGCTCACTCTCTATTTGCATTTTAAGTTCTGCTGCTGCTTCATCTATGAGGTCGATAGCCTTATCGGGTAAAAATCTATCGGTAATATATCTATCTGACAGCTTTGCTGCAGCCACCAATGCTGTATCAGTGATGATAACATTATGATGCGTTTCAAGTCTGCTCTTTATGCCTCTAAGTATTTGCAATGCTTCATTGATACTTGGTTCATCCACTTTAACCGGCTGGAAACGTCTTTGAAGTGCGGCATCTTTTTCAAAGTATTTTCTATACTCCTTAAGTGTAGTGGCCCCTATGGTATGAAGCTCACCACGTGCAAGAGCTGGTTTAAGGATGTTCGCCGCGTCCATACTCCCTTCACTCGCGCCTGCTCCAACAATGGTATGGATTTCATCAATAAAAAGAATGACATTAGCAGACTCTTTCACCTCATCGATGACAGCTTTAAGTCTGTCTTCAAACTCACCTCTATACTTCGCACCCGCTATGAGCCGACTCATATCCAATGAGATGACACGCATGTTTTGAAGGCTTAGTGGCACTTCTTTGTTTACGATACGCTGAGCAAGCCCTTCTACAATGGCAGTTTTACCTGTTCCAGGCTCCCCTATGAGGATAGGGTTGTTTTTTGTCTTACGAATGAGGATTTGCATCATACGTTGCACTTCTTCATCTCTACCGATAACAGGATCCAATTCTCCATCCAAAGCTTTTTGGTTTAAGTCTATACCATACTGTGCCAGAGCTTCGAGTGTTTCATCACCACTTTGAGAGTCTATCTGTTTGCCGCCACGGATGCTCTCCAAAGTCTTTATATATTCATCAATATCAAGATATTTTCCGAGTGTTTGAGCTATGAAATTTTCACCCGTATTGGCCATAAGCCACGCATCTACAGCAAGATACTGGTCACCATTGGCAGCCATAACACCTTCTGCATTTTGTAGTGAACGTACCAATTTTTGTGAAAGCTTGATATTCTCTTTTGTAACTGATGAAACAGCCGGGAGTTTATTTGCTATGCTCTTTGCCTCCAACTCAATAGCCGCTTTATCTGCATTCATCTTGTTAAGTGCCTGATGTAAAATGGAACCACTATTGGTCAACAATGCCCAAACAAGATGTATGGGATCAACTTCCTGATTCTTATTATGTAAAGCAAGAGAGACACCAGACTCGATGGTACTTTGCATTTGATTGGTTAATTTTTCCAATATGCTCATAAACAACTCCTAAAAATAATTTAAATTATTATACAACTTTAGTCATATTGTGTCAAGTTTCTTTAATGGTTTTATTAACTTTATGATTTATGATTCGATCTGTCCCATCAGGGTATGGATCACTTCTTCAGTACCTTGCACCAAAAGTGGTTTGGATTTTGGGTTTAACCATCTCAAAATCTCTTTTATTTCACTCTCACTCATCACCGTACATCCTGAAGAAGGGACTTCTTTGATATGTATAAAAATGCATGATCCTGCACCCCTTTTGGGCTTTGCACCATCTGCAATACCATTATGATCAACCACTATACCGTACTTATAGTAGTCTTTAGGAAACTTCATATGTTCATAGCTTTTGTAGTCTTTTTTTACTTTTGTACTATCTACTATCTTGTTGTATAGTTTTGATTTGACATCATCTATACAATAGTCTGTCTCTTTATACACTTTGTAAGGATAATCTATCTTGAAAGGTGCATATCCAAATGCTTGTTTGAGTCTAAATATACCTGCGGGTGCTTTACCGTCACCCTCTTGTTTAATGTACCTGGCATTTTCAGGTGTAGTGTGTAAACCTATTCCCCATCCCAACCCGTTTCGTCCCAGTTTAATAGCGATGGCTTTGCCCACTTTTTGCCAACTCTTCCCTTTTTTCTTATAACGCTGCAACAATCCATTAGGCGTAGACCAATCTTTTGTTGTGACTACTAAAAGTTGTTTTGTATCTGCTGTTTGTGCTTCTGCTGTCATAAACAGTAAGCTAGACAAAAATAAAATAGGTAAGACAGTTTTCTGTGCTTTCTTTAAAAAGCGTCTCAGAATATATAAAATCCTCTTCATTTAGATATAATCCTCTTTATGGAATATGGAATATTATCAATAGCAATCCCGTTGCTGACAATCATTTTAGCTATTATAACCAAAGATGTAATCGTTTCACTCATGGGTGGAATTTTTGCCGGTTTCCTGGTACTCAATGCCTACAATCCTCTCGTTGCATTCATCGCTCTTTTTGATGGTGTCATTGCTCTATTTTCAGAAAACTGGATAGCAAAAATGCTTCTGTTTGTAGTCATGGTCGGCTCTATCATCCGGTTACTTACGCTTAGCGGCGCTGTTGATAGTTTCGTAGCATATCTAAGCTTGAAAGCTAAAAAAATAGACTCACCCATAGGGGCGATGTTGCTTGCCTATACCATCGGTGTTTTGATATTTATAGAGTCATCTATCACTTCTCTTGTTGCAGGAACGGTGGCCAAACCTTTGTGTGATAAAAATGGTGTAAGCAGAGAAAAACTCGCTTACATTTGTGACTCCACCTCGGCTCCTATCTGTTCACTCATCCCGCTCAATGCCTGGGGTGCATTACTTTTAGGTCTCATTGTTACAGCCATTGATTCTCAAATTATTTCAGGAGATGCTGTATCTTTACTCATAGCTTCTATTCCTTACAACTTCTATTCACTCATTACATTAGCGATAGCTTTAGGTGTTATATTTTTAAATATTAATATAGGTCCTATGAAATACGCTGCCCCCGTAGCTTACATAGTACCGCGTGACGGGGCCCATATAAAACCAACCCCCTACAAAATGCTCTTACCTATCTTGGTCATGGTATTTATGGTGCCTGTGGGGCTATATCTGACTGGAGAGGGTAATATATTTAAAGGATCTGGTTCTACTTCAGTGTATTACGCAGTTATTGTTACTCTTCTTTTTATGTACCTCTATTTTGTTCCAAGTAAAACACTTACACATAAGGACTATTTTAAAGGACTTTACGAGGGAATAGCTGACATGATACCAGTAGGTATGATCATGGTTTTTGCACTCCTTATTGGTAAAGTGATTGGTGATTTGGGCACTGCTAATTATTTAGCCCATCTACTTTCTGGGAACATCTCCCCTGCACTCATCCCTTGTCTTGTTTTTTTAGTGGCTGGAATTACTGCATTTTCCACGGGAACAAGTTGGGGGACATTTTCCATTATGATGCCTATAGGCTTGGCATTGGGCGCTGCTATGGGGCTGGACATTCCACTTGTCATCGCTGCAGTCATAAGCGGCGGTATTTTTGGTGACCACGCTTCTCCTATCTCAGATACCACAATCATCTCCTCAATGGCTGCAGGCTGTGATCACATAAGCCATGTACGCACACAGTTGCCTTATGCACTCATAGGTGGAGGGCTGGCATCGGTGGCATTTTTAATTTCCGGGTGGTTGATGGTATGAAAATTTTAGTAAGCGCTCTGGAACCCTCCTCCAACCTGCACCTAAAAGAGGTACTCAAACATACCAATGACGTAGAACTCATAGGTATCTTCGATAAAAACATCAAAGAAGGCACACCTCTTTATGATATTTCTCAAATGGCTATCATGGGTGTAGTGGATGTTCTCAAAAAGTTACGCTGGTTCTTTCATGTTGCAGACGAGATGGTAGAACTCGCCAAAGGCGCAGACAAAGTTCTGCTTATGGATTCTTCAGGATTTAATCTTCCCTTGGCAAAAAAGCTTAAAACAGCTTACCCCGATATAGAGATTATCTACTACATCTTGCCGCAGATATGGGCAAGCCGTCCAAAAAGAGCAAAAAAGCTGGAGCAGTATTGTGACAAACTTTTAGGGATACTCCCTTTTGAAGTAAACTTTTACCAGAGTAAAGCCCACTATGTCGGTCATCCTCTTTTAGATGAAATCAAAGTAACCCATAGCTCACAAACAGATACCATTGCCTTTATGCCCGGAAGCAGAAAAAGTGAGATAAGCAGGCTTCTGCCTCTCTTTAAAGAGGTACGTAAAAAGCTCTCTGAAAAAAAGGCTATTCTTATCATACCAGGCAGCTTTTCAGAAGAGAAAATAGCAAATCTCTATGGTGATATCAGTATGTTTGAGATAAGCAAAGATACCCATACAGCTCTTAGCGGTGCAGAATTTGCCTTCATTTGTTCAGGGACAGCCACACTGGAAGCTGCACTCATCGGTACACCTTTTACTCTAAGCTACATCGCTAAAAAAATAGATTTTTTCATAGCTACAAAACTTCTTGGGATTAAACAGGTAGGATTGGCAAACATCATTCTAACCAATTACAATAACACCACATTGCACAATGAACTGCTTCAAGAAGATGTTACGGTTGACAACTTGTTAAAAGAGTACTACAATACCGACCGAAAAATATTTACAGACAAAGCCAAAGAGTTAAGAGCATATCTTGATCATGGCAGTTCCAGGAATGTAGCGAAAATCATTATGGAATAAAAAATAAAAGAAACGCTATTTAGTACATTATCAAGGAATATTTGAAAGCTAAAAAACTTTTCTTCTTCTTTATATAATATAGCGCATCTGTCCCTTCATTTTCAAGCGCGACAACAGCTTTTCTGATTGTTGACGTTACTTACTGATACAAATGACACCCCCTTCTTCTCTGACACCTTAGATATAATCTATAAAACACTGCTAAACGTACAATTAAGTTATAGTATAATTAGATATAAATCTAAAAAGAGGGTGGCTATTTAAATATGTGTCGAAAAATATATTTTAAATATATTTTTCATACGACTTAAAATACAGGAGGAACAAATGGAAAGAAGAATATTTTTAATCAGAAGCTCACAAGCTACACTATCTGTAGCAGCATCATCATTGTTCGTTGGTTGTGGCGGCGGATCTGGCGGTGAGAGCAGTAGCAGTGAAGTGAAATTATCTCAGATTGATCAAAACATAGAAGCGATCAATGCAAAACAAGACAAAATTTTCAAGACTCATACTGATGTACAAAATAATTTAAACTTTACTGACGTAAATGATTTTTACGTAGAAGCGACACATGAATATTTAATCGATGGCTCATTTCCCGAAAACTATCTATTAAGCCAAAATAGCAATCAAAATCTATGGGAAAATGCGAAAGGTGCTCATCAAATTGCGTTTGATCAATATAATCATCAATACGCAAAATTTAAGGCAGTGGCAAGATTGTTTGATTATAAAAATAACAATTCACAACTGTACGCCAACAATACTCCTTCAAGTATTTCCCAAAAGAGTGTTTCGGATGCAAATGAACTGATACTCTTGAATCTGTTAAAATATCTCAAGCAGTATATTTCTACAGAAAATTTTGAAGCAATTGAGAATATCATGATCTCTATCTTTGACTTTTTAAACAAAAACATGACCAAGGTTATGCCTTATGCCTTTTTAATTTATCCGGCGATCGATGAATTGCTCACCTTTATCAAAAATAAAAATCTTTCTACTCTTAACTTTAGTAGCGCGCCTGCTACCTTGTTGAGCCTGGCAAAGATTACTGTAGCTGTTATGTCTATTTTGGCTTTGGCACCACTTCAAAAACTCAAAGCTGCACAAACCGCATCTGACACCGATAAAGAAGCGATGCAGGACTATCTTATCAACAATAAACTTGAGAGAAAAATTTCTGATATATGGATGGGGGTTTCAAGCAAAACAACACTCAGTACAATAGATGAACTGAAACAAAATGTGGAGCTGTCTATTCAAAATGATGATATTGAAAACAAAGAAATACTCATTGCAAATCTAAAATTAAAATCTCAAATATTGACCATGGCCTCAGTGACCATACAATATTTATTTGGTAAACTTTTTGATACTAGCTTGTCACAGCAAAAGACAGCATTTACATCAGGCAGCACAGCGGATACTTATAAAATTTTATTTGCCTCAGACAAAAATCCTTATGATGAAGCACTTTCACAGACTGTCCACGACAATGCAATCTTTGAGGATTTTGTTAGCGATTATCCCCAAGTCAGCAACTCGAAGTTACCCAAGTTTTTTAGTCTGAATACCGACTCTAGAGATTTAACAAGCCAAACAGAAAGTGATGCCTATCTATTTGCCAGTAAACTTGCTGAATTTGCATATAATTTTACAGATTCCACCCAGAGTGATGCAGCTCAATTTGCAACACATCTTGCTGACCTTGCCTATGCATTTACAATGAAAATTGAAGAAGATGCATACCAATTTGCTATGCAGGGAATGGAGTATGGATATCTTTTCGCTTCAAGAGGTGAAGAAGTCGGCCTGATGGCTGATCGAATTCTTTGGATGGCTGTACAAATAGGAGTTATGGCAGACAGGATTGGAGAAATGGCAGATCGTATCGTTTATACAGAACAATTGATCGTTTATACAGAGATTTTGATTCTTGATTTTGGAATTTTAATCTATGGATTTGGCTCACAAATCACCAATATGATATTAACCGGAATGGCACTTATACTAGATAGAGAATGGTACACTCCTCAATCCAATGATATCATACTCGAAACCATCAACAGCCATGTTTCTGTAATGCTTGATCAAATGCACACATACTCTCTGTCCATGCTTGAGCATCAAAATGATCTTCGGGAATTGACACTGCAGGCTTTGGGTTCTTTGCCTCCATATTCACAGGAGTAATACATAAATGCGTATTTATTTAAACTTTTTAATACTGATAGCTTCAATTCAAGTGATACATGCAACAGAATCATCCTTGGATGCCCAACGTATTTTTAAAGAGAGTATTAACGTATTTTCCATGCCAACAATACATTTCATTGTAGATGCGGAAATTAATGAAAGAGGAAATAAAGAAACTCGCTCCTTCATGATTGCAAAACAAACTCAAAATATAGATAACTATACCCTGCTTATGCGTTTTTTATCTCCAATGGATATCAAATGCACAGCAATTTTGATCAATCACACACCAAAGGGTATGTACCGTTATGCTTATTTTCCTTCACTCAATAGGGTCAGGATGATTCCACAGCAAGATTCAAGCAAAGAGATTTTGGGCATGGGAATTTCTTATGATGATTTGAGTGATCAAAAAAAGAATTTCAGTAAAGCTGAACTCATCACAGAAAATAATCAAAAATACTATAAGCTCACACAACGTACTGATTATACACATACCATTTACTATATTGGCCAACATAGCCGTTTGCTTCATAAAATAGAGTTTTTTGAACAGCAGCATCTAACCAAAAGAGTGCTCATGATGGATACTCTTGAGTATCAAAAACAGACCATGATTAAAACATGGTGTATCGAAGATTTAAAAAACACCAAAACAATCACATTCAAAATTAGAGAAAAAAGTGTTTCTGACAAAATCAACAAACAGCTTTTTCAAAAAACAAAACTGGACAGATGCCTCTTTTAGTGTTTCATATATTTTCCAACCATCTGTGGAAGCAAATAGCGCAACAAAAATAGATGTACGAGCAATAAATATCCCAGTTCCAAACCAAACTGCTTCAATAATGTTCCGGTAAACACCATCCCAAAAAGTATCACTATCATCAATATGTCTGACAGAAGTATCGGCTTATATACGGTATCAAAACACGATAATCCTTCATTTTTATAGCAAATAAAGATATGAATGATCTTATCACTCACCAATCCGACAAACAAGATCAAAGAGACCAAGGACATCAATGTAATGTCCAAATCCAGCAACGAATGCAGTGCAAAAAACAAAAGGATAGTCAAAAGAGAAGGGATAAATGTAACCACGACATAAATAGTTTTATAATACAAGAAAAAAAGTGTCAAAATAGTTCCAAACATGATCAGCAACCCTGTCATAGTCTCCTCCAAAAACATTTTTTCATATCTCTTGACATACATTAGATGATTATGTGATGAAAGCGTGAAATGGGGATATTTTGCATTGATATCCTGAATGGTTTGCATAACAGCCGATAAAACCTTTGTTGAAGTTTTGATGCTGATACTTAAAAGCACAGTAGCAATGTCTGCACGTGCGTTTGTCAAGTCATTTTGATTTGATGCAAACTCCATCGCCAAAAAAAACTGTGCAAGTTTTTTTGAGTTCACTGCATCAACTTCTTCTTCAGAAAAAGACTTATACATCGTTGCAATATCCATAATCCTTTGGGATTTCACAGGAAGAGAGACAATCAAATCTTGAAGAATTTTATCCAATTGTTTAATGCACTCACTTTCTTTAAATGTGCATATATCACTTTTTATGGAAAGCATTATAGGTTGCGAAAGTGTATATTTATTTTCAAAACCCTCTATCATCTTGCCGCTTTGTGTAGAAGATATGGGATTAAGATTAAGAACAAAATCAAAATGCATTATCCAAGCAGCTAATATAACCACTATGCTCAAAACAATAGGACGATAGGACAAATTGATTTGCATGAGTTTATTCAACCATCCTAATTGAAGATATTGAATTTGTGTCGCCCCCAAACGTATCAAAAAGTAAATCATCAAAATGATAAGCCAAAGAGAGAGTGATACACCAAAATCACTAATCACCATAAAAGAAGATTTGGATAAAAACAGAGCGCTTAAAAGAGTAGTCAGCAAAGAAATACCCAAACCGATAAAAAGATGACGCCGCTGGAAATTGCCATAATAAAAGTAATTAACTATCGTAAACGCATAAATCATCGAAAAGACCAAAGAGAGCAAATAAGAGATACTGACTTGTTGAGACGTTAAAGCAATACTACTTAGAAACAAAAGTAAAATCAATAGCATTTCAAGCACGATATTAAAGATATATTTTAAGGATGTCAACATAATTAACACAGGTAAAAGAAATGGCAGAACGATATAAACATATTTTTGAACATTTTGGATAAATTCTCTTGACAATATTTCACCAATCAGAGACGGTCCCAAAATATCATCATTTTGAAGAAATTGTGATAATATCGGATCTCTGTCTTGAGGCAATAATACGATCAATGTCTTCTTGCTAAATGGAATATCCGTCATACCATCGATCAAACCGTTATCTAAAAAATTTTGAAATGTTTTTTTATATTTTGAAGCAGCAAAAACTATGTGTTTTTGTTCTCTCTGAGAGGCTGTTTTTTCTTGAACTATCGTCTGATTTGGAAAAAAAAATTCTATATTCATGGGAGAAATTTTTATAAAATCGATACAAATAATATTGAGTACAAACAAACACAAGAGAAAAAAACTTTTTACTGCTATCTTCAAAATGACATTCTAAATAATACAATATAGCTATTTTCTATAATAGCGTAATCAGAGCTATAAAAATATTCTAAAGTTATATCAAAACTTTTATAGTGTAAAGAGACAGAAGGTTTTGAAAGATAATAATCGTAACTATTGTGCATGATATAGTAAAGATTATGCTCAAAACTAAAATCAAAAAAACCCATGCTGATCGGATCGTGTTTACTTGTCAAAACCGCCTGATAAATTCCTTTATCTAGAAATGATAAGTAGTTTCCTTTAATTTCCAGATTGTTATAGGGTGTGTAAAATAAACTGTGTAAACTCACCTCTTGCCGTCTAATCACTTAGTATATTTTGACATAATTTCACTAAAGAATATACTAAGCTGAGGGTAAATCTCAGGCCAATTCCTCAAACTGTTAGCTTTCCATTTCTC
>JACDJA010002595.1_pt1 | contig 12672 bp, 11 predicted proteins | sample 7449241 | NCBI WGS metagenome assembly JACDJA01 (sample SAMN14253289, study PRJNA609438) | sludge metagenome | isolation source: initial anaerobic sludge | collected 2018-12-20 | reverse complement strand
TTAGCAATGACTCGTCAAATGCCAGAGGAGCAACTTGGCGCCACATTAGAGTATGCACCTACAGTTAATGGGAGTTGTTTTTCTCTAAAATGGAATAAATAAATCTACTGTTTTGCTTTAATGATACTGCACTTCCAGCCATTTTATCTCTTTTATTCAATCTACTGTCATTCGCTTCTTAAAAAAAGATATTTAAGATTTAATTGCCTTAAAACATATAGAAAAAATTATATTTTTGATTTAGATATAAAATTTCAAGATACTATAATATTATAATAATTTCTGTGGTAGAATAGTAAAATAACAATTGTCATGGCAAGGATAACTCATGCTACACGATAAACAAGCAACAGTACTTATGGAAGAGATGTATATGCGAGTTTCGATCGAATATACGAGACCGGAATCACGCACTGAAATCTGTGATAGAATCGCTGAGGTTGAAATGGATCTTGATGTGCGACCGGAGGTCATCCACCGACGACTAGAAAATAATGCGGGTACTTTTAGTGTCGAATTTAGCGGTGAGAACTATATCTGTACACGAACATCCGGAAAATTTATAGAATCACTACTTTGTAAACTCGATATCCCAAAATGTGAGTATCTCTAAGAAAACTGGAGCCTTGGTTGACTACCAAGACTCACCATTTAGATAGGCATCGATAGAATTTGCAGCATCTCTACCTGTTCCCATTGCCAATATCACGGTCGCTTGACCAAGCGTGATATCGCCACCTGCCCAAACTTTCTCTTTGGTTGTTTTTCCGCTCTTTTCATCAGCTTTTATATTGCCCCATTGGTTGAGCTCTAGCCCTTTTGTGACATTGGTCAATAGCGGATTTGCTTGTGTGCCGATAGCGATAATCGCAAGATCACAGTCCAAAACAAAAGATGAATCTTTCACCGGAATCGGGCGTCGTCTGCCACTCTCATCAGGCTCGCCAAGCTCCATTCTTTCACAGCGAATACCTGAGAGTTTACCCTCTGTACCGACAAACTCAAGCGGAGATGTTAAAAACTCAAATTCGACCCCCTCTTCACCGGCATGATGTAACTCTATCTGGCGAGAAGGTGACTCCTCTTTGGTTCTACGATAAACGATCTTTACGCTTTTTGCTCCTAAGCGCAACGCCGTTCTTGCAGCATCCATCGCCACATTACCTGCGCCCAAGATGGCTACATTTGTTCCCGGGATGATAGGGGTATCGAAATTTGGAAAGTCAAAAGCTTTCATCAGATTTGAACGCGTGAGGTACTCATTGGCTGAAAAAACACCATTGAGCTCTTCGCCGGGGATACCCAAAAAGTTTGGCAGTCCTGCGCCAACGCCTATGAAAACTGCATCATAGCCCATCTCTTCAAGGAGCTCATCGACATCTACCGTTCGTCCCACGACTGAATCATACTCGATTTTCACACCAAGCTCTTTGAGTCCTTCAATCTCGTAATCAACGATGTCCTTAGCAAGTCTAAACTCAGGAATGCCATACAACAATACGCCACCCGCTCTATGAAATGCCTCAAAGACAGTCACATCGTGTCCTTTAAGTGCTAAGTCACCTGCGACCGTGATGCCTGCCGGCCCACTCCCGACTACGGCAACTTTTTTGCCTGTCGCAGGCGGGATGACAACTTCGTTTTTAACACCGTTCTCTCTTGCCCAATCGGCGATAAACATCTCAAGATTGCCGATAGCTACAGGTTCTCTGCCCTCTTTGAGTCCCACAACACACTGCGCTTCACACTGCATCTCTTGCGGACAAACTCTTCCGCACACAGCAGGGAGTGCTGTACGCTCCCACAACTTATCGATAGAGCCGCGTAAATCTCCTTGAACGATAAAATCTAAAAACCCGGGGATATCTATCCCCACCGGACACCCTTTTATACAAGCGGGGTCTTTACACTGGATACATCTTGCTGCTTCAAGCTGTGCCTCTTGGAGGCTATAACCCAATGTCACCTCATCGAAACATTTGGCACGCTCTTTGGCATTTCTCTCATTCATATCTTGTCTAGGGATCGCTCTGCGCTCTTTCTTTGTCATTTCGGCAACACTATTCATCGTTCTCCCCCTTAAGCTTTTTTATTTAACATACACTCTTTTGAGTGCTCTTCTTCGTGCTTATAGGCAGTAAGTCTTTGCATAAGATTATCAAAGTCCACCTGATGCCCGTCAAATTCGGGCCCATCTACACAAGCAAATTTGATCTCACCACCGACCGTTACACGACAGCCTCCGCACATTCCCGTGCCATCAACCATGATAGGATTGAGACTTACCATTGTCGGTACAGAATACTCTTTTGTGAGCAAAGAGACAAATTTCATCATCGGAACAGGACCGATCGCTACAACGAGATCAACCTTTTTAGACTCCAATATCTCTCGAAGCTCATCCGTAACAAATCCGTGTCGCCCTTTTGTACCATCATCTGTACAGATATGAAGCTCATTGGAAATCTTACTCATCTTATCTTCTAAGATGAGATAATCTTTGGTGCGTGAACCAACGATTGAAATCACTTCATTGCCTGCCTCTTTCATGCCCCGAGCGATTGGATGCAGTACTGCTGTGCCGGTACCCCCGCCGACACAGACCACTGTACCGAATTTCTCAATATGTGTTGGTGAACCAAGTGGTCCAACGATATGAGCATAACCCTCTCCGACTTTAAGCGAAGCAAAGAGCTGGGTACTTTTTCCTACAATCATATAGATGATAGTGATTGTTCCTTTTTCCTTGTCGACATCTGCCATTGTTAAGGGAATCCTCTCGCCATTTTCATTGGCGATAAGGATCACAAATTGACCCGGTTTTGCTTTTTTTGCAATCTGTGGTGCTTCGATCTCATTGAGTACGATTGTACCTTCCGCCATCTCCTCACGCTTAATAATCCGATACATTAACTCTCCTATTTCATTGTTTGCATTCTATTATTTTAAGATAGTAATCGTGTTCAAAAAAGTTCCACTTATACACTTGATTTAAAATCTTGATAATTATAACACAATCTTAAATTGTTTTAAAAAAATAAATATCCAATAAAAAATAATAGCACATTAAGATACAAGCATTGATACAAGATGTAACATAAAAAGTATAATCTCTTAGTCAAAAAAGTATATAATGAAGAAAATAGGTTCGATCTTTGCAGTATGAAAATATGGAGAGCGGAGGAAAAAATGAAAATAGCCATTACCGGAGCAAGCGGATTTGTAGGGACGGCGGTTCAGAGATACTTCAAACAAAATAAGTATATTTATATCCATAGAGACGAGAGCGTTACGCAGATAATCGAAAAACTAAAAGGTGTTGCTGTCGTCATCAATCTAGCAGGTGCACCTATCATACATAGATGGGATGATGCCTATAAAGAAGTGCTGAGAAGCAGTCGTATAGATACTACACAAACGCTTGTAGAAGCGATCAATCAAAGCGATGTGGAGTACCTCATCTCCACTTCAGCCGTGGGTATTTACCCAAATGATATACCCTGCGACGAAACAAGCCAAATCGGTGATGATTTTTTAGCACAGCTTACAAAAGAGTGGGAAGAGGCTGCACTGGCATGCAACAAACCAACAGCCATTTTGAGATTTGGTGTCATCTTTGGTAAAAACGGTGGAGCACTTACTATGATGTTGCCTGCATTTAAACTTGGTGTCGGCGGGGTCATCGGCAATGGAAAGATGATGACAAGCTGGATAGCCCTTGGAGATCTTATGAAGATATATGGGTTTCTCTTTGAAAAAAAGCCGACAGGCATCTTCAATGCCTGTGCACCAAACCCTGTTACCAATCGAGTTTTTACCAAAGCATTGGGTAGTGTCCTCAAAAGACCTACGCTTCTGCCTCTGCCTACTTTTTTACTCAAGATATACTATGGCGAAGGGGCAAAGGTGATCACTGATTCGAAAGAGGTGAGACCTAAAAGACTGCAAGCGCTTGGATTTGAATTTGACTATCCGGATATAACAAGTGCCTTAAGAGTGGCGGTGTAGAAGTGGGGATGAAAAAAGCTATAGTGCTCCTCAATATGGGTGGACCAAATAATCTTGATGAGGTGAAACTCTTTTTAACCAATATGTTCAACGATCCACGCATCATCGCTGCACCAAAACCTTTGCGTTGGCTTATCGCAAAGATTATCATCTTTCGAAGAGAAGAGATTGCTAAAGAAAACTATAGACTCCTTGGTGGTAAATCGCCCATCATGAAATATACCAATGCACTCATAAAAAAATTGGAGGCAAAAGTAGATGCTAAAGTATTGCCTATCATGCGCTACACTCCGCCTTTTGCAAAAGATGTTTTAAAGCAACTGCAAGATATGGATGCTATCTATGCCATACCACTCTATCCACAGTACTCTGCGACGACAACCGCTTCAAGCTTTGATGATCTTTTAAAAAATGCCAAAAATCTTGGGGTAAGTAACAAGATAAGAACCATAGAGCACTACCCCACACATCCGCTCTATATAGCTTCAATAATCAGCCGCATACAAGAAGCACTTGCTAAGGATAAAGCGCAAGATTTTGAGCTTATTTTCTCCGCACATGGGTTACCTCAAAAGATGATAGATAGAGGCGATCCTTATCAAAAAGAGATCAAAAATACTCTTTTTATGGCAAGAAAAGCACTCATAGAAGCCGAGCTTAATTTTGCCGCAACACATCTTGCTTACCAGTCGCGTCTTGGACCTATGAAATGGATAGAGCCCTATATGGATGAGAAGCTTAAAACCATGCGAGGCAAAAAGGTCATCGTCTTTCCTATCGCTTTTACAATCGATAACTCCGAGACGGAGTATGAACTAGATATCGAATATAGAACCCTTGCAAAAAAGATAGGCATAACTGAATATAGAGTCGCAAAAGCACCCAATGACGATGATAATTTTGTAGATTGTTTAGTTGATTTGTATAAAAAAATGGATAATTGAGATTATGTTATACTTATGAAACTTGAGAGAGGAAAGAATGCATAGGATTTTTTTAGTTTTAATTGCATATTTTCTGCCAATTATAGTTTACTCAGGGGGAGAATATGAAAAGCAAATCAAAAGAGTAGACGAGTGTACACTACTAGCTGAAAATCTTACAATCGACTCTATGGGTATACCAGGAGTACGCCCTGATGAAATTCAAACCGACAAAGCAAAAGAAGCATGCCTCAAAAGTCAAAAAGTCTATCCGAATGATCCACATATTCTCTATCTACTTGCACGAATTTTCATATCAGACAATAACCATACTGAAGCGTTTAAGCTCGCAAAAGAGTCATGCGAAAAAGGGGATTCTGGAGGCTGTACACTATTGGGTTTTTGTTACGATCAAGGAATTTTTGTAAAAAAGCACGATACAAAAAAAGCATACGCTCTTTGGGTTGATGCATGCAATCAAGGAAATCCACAAGCATGTAATAATGTTGCTGATGTGATTGGGAGAGGTCTAAGCTACATTCCTAAAGACACCAAGAAGATAAAAAAGTATTTTTTACAAGCGTGCAAGAGTGGTATGTATCCTTATTCTTGCTTAATATATACCAATCAAGTCTATTTTGGTCGGCTCTTAAGCGATGCAGGGTCTTATGAATATGCACTGATGCAATCGTGCGCAGCAGGCTTTGACGATGGATGTTATTTGCTGGAGAATTATTTGGTAGGCAAAGATGATCCAGATAAACATCACAAGATTATGGAAAGTCTCAAAAAATCTTGCAAAAGAAATAATCTTAGGGCATGTGGGAAGATAAAAGATGATCTATAAACATTTTTTGGCTAGATTTTCCATGCCTTTATATCTGCTAACCCTTGTTGCTCCTATTTCTCTAAATGCCAATGCTGGATTTCTATCCGGATCTTCTGCCGGTGACCTTATTATTATTTTTATACCAGTAGTCTCTCTTTTGTTGCTGATTTTGTCACTTATTGCACGAATATTTGTCAAAAGCAATTTTTTTATCTATTTATCGATTTTCGGGTTACTTTTCTCGTATTGGGTTGCGTTGATTGGGGGTATCAAAGATGATTTTACTCCTAAAATTGAACACTCTTTTCAAGAAGCATATGCATATGGAGCTTACCGAGGAGATGATAAACCTTACTATGGCGATGGTAAAAATATCCTAGATATGCATTTTAATGATGCAGGGCCTAGTGTACTTGATGACAATAAGACTGTCCACGAAAACATCTTTACTGAATATGCAAGAACAACATACATTGATGCTTTAGAGTATGTAGAATTTTTTTCGACAAAAGGTAATGACCTTTATGCTTTTGAACATAAAAACAAAAGAAATCCTTTTGTTATCTATTCGCCGAATGACAAAAAATGGCAACCTTTCCTTAAAAAATTGACATTCAATCTTCAACAAACGAAGTATTATGTAGAACTCTTCGATAAAAACCCCAATAAACTCGATTTTTATATAAATAATTACGAAAATATTGATATCAACGATACTGAAGCTATCAAAAAAATTCCAAGTGATAAGATCGTTTTATTGATAGACAGACCTAATAAGAACCTTATATTTTATAAAAATGAAAAATTTTATAAACCTTTTCCATTACCATATACCCCGAAGTTAGCTATCTACGACCAACGAAAAGATGCCGTTTATGTTGTGTACCAAGAGAAGAAAGGCATTTATCTACTCAAAAATACCAAAAAAGAACAATACGAGGAGATACAACGATTTGTTCGCTATATTGTCAATCAATCGCTTTTGCCTTTTTGGGAAAATCAAAATGTGAATTCACAGCAAATTACAAAAGAACGACTAAAAACCCTTCGGAAGGCATTGCTCGCAAATAATGATTTATGGCTCTACTACGAAATTGACAATGTGCAAGGCAATATGGCAAGTGTCATCATCACCACACATGAAAGTTCTGATGTAGGAATCCAGTTTATCCTGTCAAAAGACAAGCGATGGGGAGTAAAGAAGATAATATATATAGATAAAAAACAGATGAAAATCTTAGGTAGTGGTATAGGACGACTTGATGAAAAGTAAACTAAATATCTTTCAAAAAATTTTTATTGGTCTTGTTGTGTTTACTATTGCATTCACTATAGTATATAAAAAAATTATTTATCCTAAATTTTCGCCCTACAAGCATGATACCCTTATCATCAACCCAACCACCGACAATCACGGCAACACACAATATGTAGTAGAAAACAATAGCACAACTACATCTTACTATAATGGTGAATTAGAAAAGTACATGAAAGAATTTATAGATGCAAAAAATCTATATGAGATATTTTCATCACGCATTCAATATGGTTTGGCTCTCGGGTGCATCAATAAACAGCTCAAAGCCAAAAAGGTTGACTGGATGGAAGAGAGCGATTATTATAGAAAAAATGCTATAAATCGCTATGCATTATCACAGAAAAAAATAAGTCAGTTGCAACAAAATGAATCAACTTTGATAGAAAATGAAAAAATTTTTAATTTTGATCTCATTGAGACGATTGAAAATCAATTGCTCTATCCGATAAATGCGCAAGATGGACAAATATGTAGAGAAAAAATTCCAGTTCAGGATATATATTCTATATTTATAAATCAATATATAGATCAATATGATACTTCATTTATGAGTTTCTATATAAGTCATCACAATAAAACACCAAATCACAAAATTTTAAAAAAGTGGGAATGGTTTACTGTTTTAGAAAAACATTACCCTGACTACTTTGTAACAAAAAGACAACAGTTACGTGAGAAAGAAAAGAAGCAACAAGAAATGCTCAAAAAGAAAAGAGAGGAAGAGAAAGAGCTTAGAGAGAAAAGAGAGAAAATAAGACTTAAAGAAGTGCGCGAAAAGTATCTTTTAGAACTAAATGAATACTTAGCTTATACCAAAGATACAGGTGTTATAGGAAATGGAGGAGCTCCTGTTTTCTACACTGCTGTATTTGCAAATGATAGAGATGTTGTTGAGTTATTTTTACGATACGGGGTGGATGTTAATCAGCGGTGGATGCGCGAAACGATGCTCACCATAGCTTCAAAAAACTGCAAAAATTTTGACTTAGTAGAGTTATTGCTTAATCATGGCGCCAATCCTAACTTACTAGACGGTAATGGTTTTACTACCACAACTGGGCTCTTTCGCTACTGCAAAAAAGATAAAAACTATGAAAAAATGATGAATCTACTCAAAAGTAGTAGAAAGTAATATGAGCGCAATATCTATTGGTTCTTTGCTTGGAAAAGAATGAAAGATATTCTATTGTCTATCTAGTATTGCCAAAAGAGGGAGCGTTGATATAAAGTAGCTTATTTTATGCAAAAAAGACACAACAATATATGTATTTGAAGGAGCGACATCTGCACAATAAAGCTTATGATTATTGCCAGAAATAAAAACTACTTTTTCTGCAATATAACTATCATTTATTTTTAATGCAATATCTTTTATTTTCATACCATTTTGAATCGTATGATAACTGTATTTCCCCGCTACATCATCAATATTGTAAATATGATTATAAACAACACGTTTACTGTTGATACATATCATATCAAGATTATAGTCTCCAAGAAATTCAATTTTTTTGGCATTATATTCGTTGATTATTTGTGATATTTTTGTTAGGTAGTCCTGACTCCAATAAGGTTCTACATCTTGGAACCCGCCTATCTTTTTCTGTAAGTTTTTCGGTAATTGATCTAAAAACTCAAATGGTATATCAGCATGTTTTAATGTATATGTTTTTAAGTGATTTAATGTATCAGAAAAAATGTAAGAATGAAGCGATCCTTGTATTACAATATTATCCAAATTATTATCAATTTTAAAAGGAGGATAAGCTCTCGGCGCTAGGTTTCCCCAAATATCAATATCTACAATTACAATCTCTTTTTTGCCTTCTTTTTCATCCAAAATGGATAATAATGACTCTGTGCTTTTCATATCAATTGGATGATTTAAAAAATCCAGCGAAGTGTGATAAATCACCTTCGAGACATCAAAATCAATAGCATAAAACTGCTTTGTATTTGTTATAAGGTAAATATATTTTGTTCTGGGTATATACTCTACGGCTATGACTTCTGCATTTGAAAGTTCATTAGGTAATACTTGTTTGATATTTTCAAGTGTATATTCAGTGAATACTTTCTTTTCAAGAAGCCAAGAGGTACCAAACATTATCACAATTAAAATGAGATATATTATTATCATTGCTATAAAAGATTTTGCTATCATTTTAACTTCTACGCTCATTCTTAAATCTCCTTTATATGCAAATATATCAAATAAAAAATGCTTTATTTAAAAAAATTTATAATATTTTCTTTGCTTTTTACCTTTTCCAACTGGAAGACAAAAAAATATTATATTAAAGTTATAAACATTTTTGCAAGGATAGTGAGTATTTTGTAGATTGTTTAGTTGATTTGTATAAGAAAATGGAAGTAAAATAAAACTCAAAGAGCACAGAGGCTCTTGGAGTGTTGATTATCTAACGCAGTCAAAGAAGTAGTCAGTTTTTCCTATCTCTTTTGTCTCTTCATCAAGTTGATCAAGAACCGCATTGGTAATCCATGTAAGGAGATTTAAGGCGCCTTTATAGCCACTGATTGAGTATCTATGAAGGTGATGTCTATCAAAAATCGGGAAGCCGATTCTGATAAGCGGAGTGCCTGTATCTCTATAGAGCTCTTTACCGTAAACATTGCCTATCAAGAAATCAACAGGCTCTGTAAAGAGTAAACTTCTTAGATGCCAGAGGTCTTTCCCGACCCAAATTTGGCAATCTTCAGCCCATGTAGATTTTGAGATGATCGCTTTCATATCATCTTCCCAGCCTTTTTTAGGCGCATTGTGACATAGTATATGCGAAGGAATTCCACCCATCTCAACGATAAATGAAACAAGCCCAAGCAAGAAGTCAGGATCGCCGTAAAGCGCAAACTTTTTACCATGCATATATGGATAACTATCTTGCATAGCATCAACAAGTTGCGCTCTTTGTTTCGCAAGCTCAGCAGGAACTTCTTTGCCTGTAAGCTCTGCTAATTTCATAACAAATGCATCTGTCCCTGCAAGCCCTATAGGGTTGCAAGTCTCATACCCTTGTTTCCATTTATTTTTAATAGTTTTCGCTGTTTGTACAGTCGAATACTTTTGCAAAGAGATTGTTGCTTTGGCGTTGATCGCTGTTTTAGCATCTTCCATAGTCGTACCGCCGGCATAAAGTTTATATTCGCCTGCACCGGTATTCCATTGCTCTTCGTGATCCCCAATCATAACGATCTTGTCAGAGAACATTTTAGAGATCTCTTTGATCTCAGCTAGGCTTCCAAGGTATGGCTCAAAACCCGGAATGATGTTGATTCTCTCTTCATCAAGAACTTTTTCTTCTTTTGAAGGATTCAACTGCTCAAGCATCGCTTTCATCATATTGTCATAGCCCGTTATGTGGCTTCCGACAAATGAAGGTGTGTGTGCATAAGTGATAGTTGTATTATCCAAATCACCCTCAGCATCTTCTACGGCACCTTGTACGAATGCATTGAGGTCATCCCCGATAACTTCCGCCATACAAGTTGTTGATACTGCTATATGCTCAGGTTTGTACATCACACTACAGTTTCTCAGACCGTCTTTCATATTTGCAAGACCTCCGAAAACTGCTGCACTTTCACTCATAGAGTCAGATACACACGGTGTCGGCTCTTTGAAATGGCGAGTAAAATACCCTCTAAAGTATGCAACACACCCATGGCTTCCATGAACATACGGCATAGTATTTTCAAAACCGAGCGCTGCCATGATAGCACCGAGAGGTTGGCAAGCTTTCGCAGGATTAACTGTAATCGCTTCACGAGAGAAGTTTTTCTCTCTATACTCCCAAGATTTTGTCCATTCGCTGATCTCTTCAAGTTTTTCAGGATCAACGGAACCCATATTGCCTTCAAACTCTTTTTTTCTTTTGAGCACCTCTTGATACTCAGGTTTTAAAAATAGTTTCTGTCCGTTTACTATATTTTCTACATCTTGCATATTATGCTCCTTCTTCTTCTGTTTCCCAAGGAGCTTTCGTGTGGCTCCATACCGGAGAATTCAATGCCAAATCCATATCTTTTGCAAACACTGCAAAGGCATCGTACCCATGGTAAGGACCGCTATAGTCCCATGAGTGCATTTGTCTAAACGGAAGTCCCATTTTTTGGAAAACATATTTCTCTTTAACACCACTACCCACCATGTCCGGTTTGAGTCTTTTTACAAATGTCTCTAGTTCAAGCTCATTGACATCATCATAGATGAGTGTACTTCCGGAAATGTCCTCTTTTGTTCTCTTATAATCATCGCCGTGAGCAAACTCATATCCGGTTCCGATAACTACCATACCAAGATCTTCATAGGCACCGATAACATGTCTAGGTCTTAATCCACCAACATAAAGCATAACTTTTTTACCCTCTAGTTTCGGTTTATATTTTGCTTTAACAGCGTCTGTCATCGTAGTGTATTTTGCGATAACTTTTTCTGCTTTTTCTTGAATCTCAGGACCAAAGAACTCAGCGATTTTTCTTATGGACTCTGTCGTTTTAGTTGGTCCAAAGAAGTTAAATTCCATCCAAGGTATACCGAACTCTTGTTCCATATGTCTAGAGATATAGTTCATACTTCTATAGCAGTGAAGCAAGTTAAGTTTTGCTTTTGGAGCGATTGCTAACTCTTTATAAGATGCATCTCCACTCCATTGAGCGATAACTCTTAGCCCCATCTCTTCAAGTATCAATCTTGAACCCCAAGCATCACCACCAATGTTATAATCCCCAATAACCGCAACATCATAGGGAGTTGTTACAAAGTCTTGTCTAGCACTTGTATCCGGCATGATCTCATCACGGATTACATCATTTGCGATGTGGTGACCAAGTGATTGAGAAACCCCTCTAAAGCCTTCACATGAAACTGCTACAGTTGGTTTAGAACTCTCTTTTTTATGCACTTTAGCAACCGCTTGAATATCATCCCCGATAAGCCCGATTGGACACTCTGATTGGATAGAGATACCATTATTTAAAGGAAACAACACATCGATCTCTTCAAGTGCTTTTTTAAGTTTTTTATCCCCACCGAATACGATATCTTTTTCACTAAAATCTGTAGTAAAGTTCATAGTTACAAATGTATCTATCCCCGTATGCCCTACATAATAGTTTCTTCTTCCGGCTCTACTGTATTGACCGCAACCAACAGGACCGTGGCTGATATGGATCATATCTTTAACAGGCCCCCAAACAACCCCTTTACTTCCTGCGTACGCACAGCCGCGTTCACTCATTACTCCAGGAACCGTTTGTTTGTTACTCTTAGTCGTATCGCATGCACCTTTTACGCCCTCCGGAGAGTCAACGCCAAGGTGTTTTGCTCTATTTTTTCTAGCTTTCTCAGGGTATTTCTCTAATACCTCTTCGATCGCTTTGTTTTGTATTTCTTGTAATGTTCCTGATACCATTTTATACTCCTTTTGTAAAAGCTTAAGAAACTTTTACTCTATATAGGTTCATGTCATCTAATTTTCTACACAAATCTTTTGTTGCAGCACCGTCAACACTTTTTGAGATTTCACTGATTTGATACTTATTTGTATAGTAAACCATTTTGAAATCGCCTTCCA
>JACDJA010002593.1_pt1 | contig 12678 bp, 13 predicted proteins | sample 7449241 | NCBI WGS metagenome assembly JACDJA01 (sample SAMN14253289, study PRJNA609438) | sludge metagenome | isolation source: initial anaerobic sludge | collected 2018-12-20 | reverse complement strand
TATGGCCACAGCGGCTTTACAGGCACTTTTGTATGGGTTGACCCGGCGGTTAAACTGGTTTATGTGTTTTTATCCAATCGCGTTTTCCCCACCCGCGAAAACAGCCGTATTTACGATTTGAACATACGAACATCCGTTCAGCAGGTGTTTTATGAGACAGGAAGGGATGAGGATGGGAGCGCGAAGACCGAAGATTGAAAGAAAAAGATTGAAGAAGACGGGAGACCGAAGACCGAAGACCGAAGACGGGAGCACGAAGTTGGAAGCTCGAAGTCGGCTGCCTGCCGATAGGCAGGGAAGACCTTTTACCTTTTACCGTTTAGCCCCTGAGCTTGTCGAAGGGTACCTTTTACCTTTTACCATTCATTCCACCATATTACCGCACCGCTGGTGCTTGTCTTCCGTCTTCGGTCTTCGAGCTTCGAGCTCCCGTTTTCCCGTCTTCCCTCTTCATCAATCTCCTTCCTTCAATCTCCTCAATTTCTTTCAATCTTCCGTCTTTGGTCTCCCGTCTTCTGTCTCCCCTCTCCCCTCAATCTTCTTTCTTCGTGCTTCCGGCTCCGCGCTTCCCGCCTTTCTCCAGCTCTTTCAACCTGTAAAACGCCCCCTTTTCGGTCAATTGAATTTCAATAATCTCCATAGCGATGAGGTTTACCAGAATTTGTTCGGCTTTTTGGCGTGAAATGCCGGCCATACGCGAAAATTTCGACAGGGTAACGGAAGGTTCCTGAGTGTTTAAAAAAGTGAGAAGTTTTTGTTCGGGCTCTTTTAGCTCGAAAAAAGTGCCTCTGGTTCGTTTTTGCCGGGCCCAAACTTTAAGTAAAACTCCGTTGGCCAGCAGATTTTGGTCGTTTACCCTCACGTAAACCTTGTAGCGGCCATTGTTGGAGGGCGCTTTGTGGGGCCTGGTTTTACTTTTGGGAACGGTTATCTCCACTACTTTTTTCCCTTCGTAATCCCATTCACGCGCTTCAAACAGCACCGGTGGCTTGCAGTACATTTCGGCCGCTGCCTCTATCATATAATACTCCTCTTCCGAAGAGACTCCTGCCACCCGCCCGTTGTCTTTTACGCCAACCAGTAACCTGCCACCCTCGGTATTGGCAAAGGCGGCCAGTGTACGCGCAATTTTTTTGGAGTCGGTTATGGCATATTTAAAGTCCTGCGTTTGATGCTCTCCTTCCAAAATGAGATTGTTGAGATGATGGCCCACGTCATGATTCTTTAAGATTACAAAGCTCGCAAAAAATGGCTTGATTTAAAAATGCGGGGTATGGTGGCATGTTGCCTGTTGGTGAAAAAAATGGATTATAATTGGATGAAATCTGGAGATTTGTGATTTGGAATGAATTTAAATTAGCCAAAAACCGCTGATTTTTTTATAAACATGACAAAAGTCATAGAAATTCTCCCTTCGCTCCCTGACCTTTATTAAAGAAAAAAATCTTTATTACCCCTGAAAAACCAGTGATATGTCTGTTTTAAATTCATCTATCAAAGAGCTGGCCGACCTTTATGGACGCAATGAAGAGAGCCTGTTGCCCATTTTAGAGGAGGTTTATGTGAAGAATCATCTTATTTCGGAGGAGGCCATGGTGGAGATTGCCAAAGAATTGGATGTGTCGGCTGCACGTGTTTTCGGCACGGCTACTTTTTATTCGTTCCTCGAAACAAAACCTCTGGGAAAGTATGTAATCCGCGTTTGTAAAACCATTACCTGCATGATGCATGGTAAAAATCAGATCATTGAAGAGTTGGAGGGATTGTTGAAAATAAAACTGGGGGGCACCACCCCCGACGGGCTTTTTACCCTTCTGCAGACCAATTGCCTGGGCCAATGTCACAAGGGGCCGGCCATGCTTATTAACGATGTGCCCTATACCGAACTAACACCCACGGGAGTCAACGAAATTATTAACCAATACCTCAAGCGTGAGCAAGCCTCCCGTGCGACATCATAAAGTGGGGGCCGCTGATCAGAGAGTGGTTGGTTTATAGTTGCTTTTTATCTTTCAGTTAAATGCATTTGTTATGAATAAAAGTCTTCAGCGTCTGGACCTGATATTTAAAAATGAGCACGATGTGGATCTCATTTTGAAAAAAACGTTGGCCCGGGACAACCAGGATATAATCAACGATTTGATCAGCTCCGGACTAAAAGGACGGGGAGGCGCCGGTTTTCCTACCGGGCTTAAATGGAAACTCGCCGCCGAGGCTCCTTCCGACCAAAAATATGTGATTTGTAATGCCGATGAAGGAGAACCGGGCACTTTTAAAGACCGGGAGATTCTCTCCAGCGTAACCCACAAAGTGATGGCGGGAATGGCCGTATGTGCCAAAGTAATTGGGGCTACAAAGGGTTTTATCTACCTCCGGGGAGAGTATAAGTTTCTTGTGCCCGCTCTTAATAAAGCCATTGATGATTTTCATATGCTTCTGGATGAAGTTAACCTGCCATTCAGGATTGAAATATTTTTGGGGTGTGGCGCATACATCTGTGGTGAGGAAACCGCTCTGTTCGAGAGCATGGAAGGGCTGCGTGGAGAGCCGCGAAACAAGCCGCCTTTTCCCACCACCTCGGGCTACAAAGGAAAACCCACGGTGATGAACAACGTGGAAACCCTGGCTCACACCTACACCATTTTTAAGTATGGCCCCGACAAGTTTAAGGATTTGGGCGTTAAGGACAGTCGGGGGAGTAAGGTGTTTTCGGTGTCGGGTGATACACCTATCCCGGGTATTTACGAGCTGGAATTTGGGATGACGCTTCAGCGGTTTGTGGAGGATTTTGGTGATGGGGACGCCAAGGCGGTGCAGGTGGGCGGTGCAGCCGGGTTTTGTGTACCCCGGAAAAAATTTGCTAAAACCATCATAGGGTATCAGGGAAAGCTTACCGGTGATTCATTGCCCACGGGTGGCTCCATGATGATATTTAACTCTTCCCGTTCGATGTACAACGTGCTTCACAACTATCTTGATTTTTTTGTGGAAGAGAGTTGTGGCCAGTGTACACCCTGCAGAGTGGGGACTCAGCAGTTGCTCCTGGGTATTGAAGCCGTAAAACGGGGCGAAAAATCTTCCCAATATCTCGAAAAGTTGCTTTTGCTCGCCGAGGCCATGCGCATCACTGCCAAGTGCGGACTGGGTCAGTCGGTGGCCAATTCGTTCAGCTCTATTGTCGAAAACTTTAGGGAAGAGATGATCTACTAATTTTTAAAGATTCTGTTATGAGCGAAATGATTAATCTTAAGATAAATAACCTCAATGTTTCGGTTCCCTCGGATGCAACCATCTTAAGTGCCGCACAGCAAATCAGTGTACGCATTCCCACCCTTTGCCACCATCAGGACCTGTGTATCGCCGGAAACTGCCGGGTTTGCATGGTTGAACTGGTGGGCGGCGACCGCCTTTTACCGGCATGTGCCACACCGGTAGTGGAGGGTATGGAGATATTAACCAATAGCCTTAAAGTGCGAAATGCTCGTAAGCAAATCATCGAATTGTTGATTTCGGAGCACCGGGCTGAGTGTACTACGTGTTTTAAAAATGGGAAGTGCGAATTACAGGCGCTCACCAACGAATATATTGTGGATGAAGAGAGCTTTATCAACCTGGTGCCTCTTAAGAACTACACCATCGATCACTTTTCAAATTCCATTATCAAAGACGACTCAAAGTGTATCCGCTGTCAGAGGTGTGTCCGTACCTGCACCGAATTACAAAGCATAAGTGCCTTAACCGCGGCATATAAGGGAGGTGAGATGAAGATTTCCACATTCTTCGAAAAGCCGATGTATGAAGTGGTATGTACCAACTGTGGCCAATGTGTCAGCCACTGTCCTACTGGAGCGTTGACCGAACGTACCTACATCGAAAAGGTGTGGGAAGCCATTTACGATCCCGATAAATTTGTGGTGGTGCAAACGGCACCTGCCGTACGCATTGCTCTGGGAGAGGCGCTGGGCATGCGAACCGGTGAAATAGTTACCGGTAAAATGGTGGCTGCCCTCAGGCGTATGGGGTTTAATTCGGTGTTGGATACCGATTTCACCGCCGATTTAACCATTATTGAAGAGGGAAATGAATTGCTCCAGCGGCTGAAAAGGGCACTCAAAGATAAAGACACCAATGTGAAGTTGCCCATGACCACATCCTGTTCTCCCGGGTGGATAAAGTTTATAGAACACACTTTTCCCGAGTTTTTGAATCATCTCTCCACGGCCAAATCGCCCCAACAGATGTTTGGCGCTTTGGCCAAAACCTTTTATGCGCAAAAAATGCAGGTTGATCCCGCCAGGATAGTCAGCGTTTCGGTGATGCCCTGTACGGCCAAAAAATATGAAGCCAACCGGCCTGAGATGCGGGCCAGTGGCTATCAGGATGTGGATTATGTGCTTACTACCCGGGAGATGGCAATGATGGTGAAGCAGGCCGGTATCGATTTTATGGCATTGCCCGACGATGATTTTGACAGTTTTATGGGTGAGAGTACCGGTGCCGGTGTAATATTTGGTGCCACCGGTGGCGTTATGGAGGCCGCTCTGCGTACGGTGTACGAAGTGGTCACCGGACGGGAAGTACCCTTCGACGGGTTAAATATTATGCCCGTAAGAGGGATGAAGGAGGTGCGTGAGGCCACCATAAAAATTGAAAACCCTCTGCCCGAGTGGGACTTTTTAGAGGGCGTAGAGCTTAAAACCTGCGTGGCACACGGACTGGCCAACGCGAAAAAGGTGATGCAGGCCGTGAAAAATGGTGAGGTCGAGTATCATTTCATTGAGATTATGGCCTGTCCGGGTGGTTGCCTGGGCGGTGGTGGCCAGCCTCTTCCGGTTTCGGAGGCCATTCGGGAACAGCGTCGCAAAGCTATTTATTTGGAAGATGCCGGAAAAAAAGTTCGCAAATCGCACGAAAATCCTGAAATAGTGCAGATTTATGATGAGTTTTTGGTGGAACCCCTGGGAGAGATGTCACATAAATTGTTACACACCACTTATACGCGCCGGAACAGGTATTGAATAGTTCGGAGTTTCGGGTTAGAGACGTACAAATTGTGCGTCTGTACAGGGTTCCGGGTTCAGAGTTCAGAGTTCAGGGCCAATTAGGCGAAAGGGAAACAGTGAAAGGTGGAAACTGAAAGCTGAAAGGTAAAAGGTCTTTCGTGCTTCCGTCTTCCGTCTTCTGTCAATCTCTTTCCTTCAATCCTCTCAATCTCTTTCAATCTTCCGTCTTCCTGCTTCCGTCTTCCTTCAATCTTCTTTTTCACATCAATCTGTTTTTCCTCGCAATTTTTCAGAGAAATTCATTAACTTAGTGGAGGCAATTGTTTATTTGGTGGATACACTGAACCCAAAACCCGCACCCATGAACACCGAACATGAAATCACCATCTGCCTGGGCAGTTCCTGTTTTTCCAGGGGTAACAAGGTTACACTCGAAACCATAAAAACCTATCTTAAAGAGCATGGTCTCGAAGGCCGGGTCTTTTTTCATGGTGACCTTTGCAACGACATGTGTGACCAGGGCCCCATTCTCAAAATCGATGATCAGGTTTTCCAAAAGGTCACCAGCGATAATGTGTACGAGATTTTAAACCAGTATTTTGAAACACTGGTTCGTTGAAGTTCTTATTTAGTCATTAATATCTAATATCTAATCCCGATAGCTATCGGGACTAACCTCTAATCCCGATAGCTATCGGGACTAACCTCTAACCTCTAACATCTACTATGGGGCAGTTAATAGATGTCGTTCCGGAAAAATGCAATTTAAGCTTCACCTGCGTGAGGGTTTGCCCCTCCAAGGCCATAAAAATTGTACAGAAACATGCCGAGATAATTCCTTCACGGTGTATCGGTTGCGGTAATTGTGTGACCATGTGTGCGCAAAATGCCATCTTTTACCGCGACGAAAAAGAGCGTGCACGTGCGTTGATAAAAGGCGAAAGCCAGGTTGCGGCCATTTGCGACCCGGCCATCTCGGGTGAATTTACCGACATTACCGATTATCGCAAATTCGTGTCAATGATTCGCGCACTGGGATTCAGTTATGTGATGGAAGCCGCCTTTGGTGTCGATTTAGTGGCAAATAAGTATCGTGAGCTCATTGACGATTTCCATGGCAGGTATTATATCACCACCAATTGCCCGCCTGTGTTTAATAATGTGGAGAAGTATCATCCCGAACTGGTAGATAACCTGGCACCCATTGTACCCCCTTATGTAGCCATGGCCAAGGTAGCCAGAAGTATGTATGGCGAGGATGTTAAGGTGGTGTATCTCACGGCTTGTGTGGCCGCCAAAGACGATGCCCGGCAGTTTAAAGGGGACGGCTACTCCAATGCGGTGCTCACCTTTGTGGAACTCAGAGAGATGTTTGCCGAAGAGGGCATAACCGAAAATTCTGTGGAGTACAGCGATTTTGATCCGCCCATCGGGCGAAAGGGTGGACTTTTCCCCATTGGGAGAGGACTTTTACAAGCAGTGGATGTGGAGCAGAATTTGTTGAACAGCAGTGTGGTAAGCACCGAGGGAAGAGGTAATTTTCTACAGTCGTTGCGCGAATTTAAAACCGAGATAGGCCTGAAACAGCATCTCGATCTGTTCTATTGCGATGGTTGCATTATGGGACCAGGCACCTCCGCCGGCGGAAAGAAGTTCCTGCGACGTTCCGAGGTCATCAAATATGTTACCAAACGATTGAAAGATTTTAATTATGACGAGTGGCAGACACAACTGTCCAAATTCAGCACTTTAGACCTTTCCAGGAGTTTTAAGTCGCGTGACCTCAGGTTGCCTTATCCGCCCGAGAACGAGATTCAGCGGGTGTTGCACGAAATGGGAAAATCCAGAGTTGAGGACCAGCTGGGGTGTGGCGCCTGTGGTTATCCCACCTGTCGTGAGTTTGCGGTGGCACATTGTCAGGGCCTCACCAACTATGAGATGTGCTATACCTACACCATCCATAATATGCACAACTACATTAATAAGCTGAACTCTGCCAACGAAAAGCTTAAGAAAACCAAAGAAGCCCTGAAGAATAGCGAGGAGAAAGCCCGTGTTGAAGAGCAGGCAGCGCGCGAAGCCGCCGAAACAACCACAGCAATGCTTGATAAAATAAGGGCAGGCGTGGTGATAGTGGATGAGAATCTCAAAATCATTGAATCCAACAGGGGTTTTGTAAAGATGGCCGGAGAGGATGCTGTGACCATTAACGAAACGGTTCCGGGTTTGCGCGGGGCCGAGCTGGCTACGCTGGTACCTTTTCACCGGCTTTTTGCCACGGTGCTTCAGTCGGGTCAGGATTTGCTGAATCGCGATATCACCTCGGGTGGTTCGATGCTTAATGTTTCTGTTTTTACTATTAAAAAGGGTAAAGTGGTGGGTGGTATCATCCGCGATCTCACTACACCCGATATCCGGAGGGAGGAAGTTATCAACCGGGCCCGGACGGTGATCAGCGATAATCTGGAAACGGTGCAGCAAATCGCCTTTCTCTTGGGTGAGAGTGCCTCCAAAACCGAAAAAATATTGACCTCTATCATCGAAGCTCAAAAGCTGGGAACACATGATGCCGATGCATCGGAGCTGTCCGGTGAGTAAGCATGGTACACAATGGAATGAATATGCCCGAAAGCAACATTTTTCTCGACATCTTTTGTGCCCAAAATAACCATGTGGGGGAATCTATTTGCGGCGATGTATTCCTTTCGCGACGGGTGAAGGAAGAGGGGCGCACCATTCTGGTTCTTTCCGATGGCATGGGTTCGGGTATCAAAGCCAATGTGCTGGCGTCGCTCACCGCCTCCATGGCCGTTAATTTTACCATCGAACATCGTGAACTGCGTAAAACCGCCGAAATTATTATGAACACCCTGCCTGTCTGCTCGGTGCGCGGCATCAGTTACTCAACCTTTACCATTATCGACCTCGAAGACGACGGGCACACCACCATTGTAGAATACGATAACCCCGAATGTCTTCTTCTGCGTGGTAATGAACCGTTTGATCCCGGATGGGAGATACTGGAGCTTCAGTCGGAACGCCACAAAGGAAAAGAGATCAGAACCTGCACCTTTCAGGCACTTAAAGAGGATCGCATAGTGTTTTGGAGCGATGGCATCATTCAGTCGGGCATGGGAACCCGTGCTTTTCCCTTTGGCTGGGGGCGCGAAGAAGCCTCTTCCTATGTCCTGAAAACCCTGAAAAACAACCCGTTCGTGTCATCAACAAAGCTGGCCAGAAGAGTGATCAACAGTGCCGCTTTGCACGATGGAGAGAAACCCCGGGACGATACATCCTGTGGGGTGGTCTATTTTAGGGAACCCCGCAAGTTATTGCTGGTCACCGGTCCACCGTTTGATGAGCGGCGGGACCTGGATTTTGCGCTTAAAGTGCAGCGTTTCAGGGGGAAGAAAATTGTGGCAGGGGGCACAACCGCCGAGATCATTGCCCGGGAGTTGGCACTGAAGTTTGATGCCGGCATGGAGTCAAGCGATCCTGAATTGCCTCCCGTCTCCTATGTGGAGGGCATCAACCTGGTAACCGAAGGTATACTTACCCTGGGTAAGGTAGCGCGAATACTCGAAAATTATCATCGCGATACCCGGCTGGGAAATGGCCCCGCCGATCAGGTGATTAAATTACTCCTCGAAAGCGACAGGATTCTCGTCCTGAACGGCACCCGCATCAACGTAGCTCATCAGGATCCCACACTACCCGTAGAACTGGAGATACGCCGTACAGTGGTGAAGCGTGTGGTGGCACTACTGAACGAGAAGTTTCTAAAAGAGGTGGAAATTGAATACATCTGATGTTTCGACACTTCGCTCTACGCGGTGCAGGGCTCTTCCGCTGGTTGAAAAAGATTTTCAGAAGTCAGAAGCTCGAAGCACGAAGCACGAAGACCCCTGCCTGCCGGTAGGCAGGGAAGACAGAAGACGGAAGACGGAAGACGGAAGACAGTTTACCTTCTACCTTTCACTTTTTACTTTTCACCGTTGGCTCCTGAGCTTGTCGAAGGGTACTTTTTACCTTTTCCCCTTTCCCCTTTCCCCTTTCAGCTTTCAGCTCTTTTACCTGCTGCCCTTTCATTTAATCTTTAATCTTTAATCTTTAATCCTTTCAGCTTTCCCCTTTCAGCCTTCAGCTCTTTTACCTGCTGCCCTTTCATTTAATCTTTAATCTTTAATCCTTTCAGCTTCCCTGTTTCAGCCTTCAGCTCTTTTACCTGCTGCCCTTTCATTTAATCCTTAATCCTTAATCTTTAATCCTTTCAGCTTTTCCCTTTCAGCTTTCAGCTCTTTTACCTGCTGCCCTTTCATTTAATCTTTAATCTTTAATCTTTAATCCTTTCAGCTTTCCCCTTTCAGCCTTCAGCTCTTTTACCTGCTGCCCTTTCATTTAATCCTTAATCCTTAATCTTTAATCCTTTCAGCTTTCCCCTTTCAGCTTTCAGCTCTTTAACCTGCTGCCCTTTCATTTAATCTTTAATCTTTAATCTTTAATCCTTTCAGCTTTCCCCTTTCAGCTTTCAGCTTTGAGCTCCCCCTCTCTTCCTATTTAGACCTTCTCTAAATTACATTCTCTGTGGTTTTATCGTTTTTTATATTGAAGAAAGATAGTAGTTTAGATTTCTCAATCAGGAAAATTTTCTTTAATTAAAAAATTGATTAATACCCTGATAGTAAGGTGGTTATAATTTTAAAGAATGAGCCGGGCCACAGTAATTATTGTTGAAAAGCCGTTATTTTAACTTTAGGTGATGAAAATTAGAGCCATTGCAGAGGCTGTTGATGCCAAAGTAGTTTGCGGAGAGTTGTTTTTGGACATGGAGGTGCATCATGGTTTTGCCAGTGATTTGATGAGCGACGTGTTGACATTAGACAGTGATCATTTGGCTCTGATTACCGGCCTGGCAAGCCCGCAGACCATCAGGACTGCCGAGATGTCGGATATTATCTGCATTGTGTTTGTCAGGGGCAAAAAGGTGTCACCGGCCATGTTAGCCATTGCCGATGAGATGAAAATGGTACTCATGGAGTGCAGTTACTCATTATTCAGGGCCGTGGTAAAATTGCACGACGCCGGGTTGCAACCCGTTTATTGATAGGTATGGAGTTTAAATACGAAATTGAAGGGGGTAATTTCACCAAGGCAGGCCATGCCAGCAGCGCGGTTAAGAAAATATTGAAGCAACTCAATGTAGATGCGGCGCTCATCAAACGTGTAGTGGTGGCTCTGTTCGAAGGTGAGGTAAACGTGGTGGCACACGCCCAAAAGGGAACCATCCACGTGGTGATTCATCCTCAGCGAATTGTCGTTAGGATTGAAGATACAGGCCCCGGTATCCCCGACATCAACCAGGCCATGGAGGCCGGATATTCCACCGCATCGCAATCGGTGCGAGAGATGGGGTTTGGCGCCGGGATGGGATTGCCCAATATGAAAAAAAATGCCGACGAATTGAATATTTCCAGTGTGGTAGGAAAGGGAACCATTGTTGAACTGATCACGAATCTTGAATGAAATGAAGAGTGGCGAAGCACATTTTTATCATGCCTTAATGGTAGATGAGGATCGTTGCTATGGATGCACCCACTGCATGAGTGTGTGTCCTACAGGCGCCATTCGCATCAGTGAGGGTGTGGCCGTTATTCGCTCCAACTGGTGCGTGGATTGTGGTGAGTGCATGAGGGTTTGCCCCGTGGACGCCATTTTTGTGGAGCAGGACGATTTTGAAAAAATATTCAACTACAGTTGCAGAGTGGCGCTGGTGCCCGCGGTTCTAATCGGTCAATTTCCGGCCCACATTACCGAAGCCGAAATATTTAGCGGGATGCGCCAGTTGGGATTCACCCATATTTTTCAAACCGAGCACACCTCGGGGCTCATCAATCGTGCCATGATCGAAGCTGCCCGCGAGAGCTCCTGCAAACCCGTCATCTCCTCCTTTTGTCCGGCCATCGTGCGCCTCATCCAGGTTCGGTTTCCTTCACTGGTAAATCAAATCCTTAAGGTGAAGCCGCCCATCGACGCTTCGGCACTCTATTTTAGAAAGCGACTGGAGGATGAAGGAATTAACCCGGATGATATAGGTATTTTTTACGTGACCCCCTGTGCGGCCAAAATAGCCGCCGTAAAAAGCCCCGAAGGGGAGGCTTCCTCGCCCGTGGATGGCGTTATCAACATGACTTTTCTGTACAACAAGTTGTTTCATCTTATAAAAACCCGGACAGGCCGGTCGGGTGTTTCATCGGGCGAAATGCTGCCACTGCTTGGACCTCAGGCTATTAAGTGGAGTCTTACCAATGGTGAAGCCGATCGTATGGAGGGACGCTGCCTGGCCATCGATGAAATCCATAACGTGATAGAGTTTTTAGAGAAGCTGGAGAACGATGAAATTAAAGAGATCGATTTCCTGGAGCTGCGGGCCTGCGATCAAAGCTGTGCCGGCGGTGTTCTGGTAGGTGGCAACCGGTTTCTTACCGTCGAGCGGCTCAACAAAAGAGCCAAACGTTTCGAGGGTGTAGCGGAGGTGCCGGGCGACATCAAGGCTTATACGCCCTATATGCAGCAGCATCTTACAGTAGATGCTTTAGAACCGCGATTGATGATGGTGCTGGACGAAAATATGGGCGAAGCCATGCGTAAGATGAGGCAGGTGAGGCATCTGATGTGTTTTTTGCCGGGAATAGACTGTGGTGCCTGTGGTGCCCCCGATTGCCAAAGCCTGGCTCAGGATATTGCCCGGAAAGAGGCACATCTTTCCAACTGCGTGTTTATTCAGCGCATGATGGAGAAAAACAGGAAGCTGAGTAGCGAACATGCCATACGTATCATAGAAAAAATATGGGGGAAAGACCGTCTGGACAAAGATTGCACTAAAATGGGAGCTAAAAATGAAGGTATCTGATATAGTTGAAAAATTGGGACTTACCGTATTTGGTGGTGAAAAGGGTTTGACGAACGATGTATCGGGAGGATATGTCTCCGATTTGTTGAGCGATGTGATGGGCAATGCCGACGAAGGTAATCTGTGGGTGACCCTGCAAACGCACAACAATGTGATGGCGGTGGCCTCTCTCCGTGATTTGGCAGGGGTGATACTGGTAAAAGGATTAACCCCGGGTGAGGATACGCTGGCCCAAAGCAACCGGGAAAGTATCCCCCTTCTGGGCAGTAACCTGGAGTCCTTTGAGCTGGCAGGCAGGCTCTACGGGCTGTTAAAAAATGAAGGGTAAGTTTTTAATCAGATGAAGCGATGAAACGTTTTCGGGCCGATCTGCATGTTCACACGGTATTGTCGCCTTGCGGAAGCCTTGAGATGAGTCCGAAAGCCATCATTGCGGAAGCGTTGAACAAGCACATTGACATATTGGCCATCACCGATCACAACTCGACGCGGCAATGCAGGGTGGTGATGGAACTGGGCGAAAGAGCTGGCATCACCGTATGGGGCGGTGCCGAAATCAACACCCGCGAAGAGGTTCATTGCCTGGCCCTGTTTGAAGATAAGGTAGCCCTTGGCGAATTTCAGCAGTGGCTGGACAAGTGGCTGCCCAACATCAAAAATAAACCGCACCTGTTTGGCGACCAGGTGTGGGTGGACGCGGATGAAAACATCCTGGGAGAGGAGGAACGGCTGCTCATCAGCGCACTGGACCGTTCACTGGAGCAG
>JACDJA010002590.1_pt1 | contig 12689 bp, 12 predicted proteins | sample 7449241 | NCBI WGS metagenome assembly JACDJA01 (sample SAMN14253289, study PRJNA609438) | sludge metagenome | isolation source: initial anaerobic sludge | collected 2018-12-20 | reverse complement strand
GGCGGTTCTCATTAAAATCGATCTGATCAAAATTTATATCCCAGAAGAGTTCTTTTCGTAATACCGGTGGTTTCATTCTGAAAATATTTGAAAAGATTATAGTTCTATTAATTATTATTCACAGCGATCACTGCCGTGGAAATAGCTCAAAGCAAAAGCACCGTCAAAAACTCCCGCATCTCAACTCGCAGTTTTTTAAGGGCACGCGACATGTGGGTCTCCACTGTATTTACCGAAATGTCAAGTTTTTGGGCAATCTCCTTTTGGGTAAGAAGCTCAAACCGGCTCATCCGGAAGACCTCACGGGTTTGAGGTGGCAGATGAGCCATGGCTGTTTCCAGAGCTGTTTGAGCTTCATTGAGCAAGATTTGCTCTATGCCTTCGGCAGCGATAGCAAAGACTCCACGGGCTTCGATACTCAAGAGTTGCTCTGCCTCCTGTGGGCTAATGTCCACTTTTCGTTTACAATCCCTCAAATGATTTAAGGCGGCATTGCGCACCGATTGAAAGAGATAGGAGCGCACATTTTTCAACTGTAGTTCGTCCCGCTTTTGATACAAAGTAAAAAACAACTGCGACACAATGTCTTCCGAAACAGCCTCATCCTGCACATACCTCTCCACATAATGACACAAGGGGCTGTAGTACGTCTTAAATAGATGCTCATAAGCCCCTTTCCGCCCCTCTTTTAGGTGCAGCGCCAGTTCTGTGTCGTTTAAATAGGTGATGCCCTTAGCTTGCATAACTCAAAGGTATTAAAACTATTTAACATCCTAACAATAAACATGGATTCAATTTGCCCAATCTTCTAAAATAACTATATTTGGTTAAACTTTAACACCATACAATACTCAAATCGAGCATTAAGCAGACGAAATGTCGTTACAGGCATTTAAAGCGGAACAAATTCTATTACAGAATGGATTGGATATCCACACTGCTTTCTGAAGCAGACTGGTGTATGGCAGCGTTGTTAATCCTTTTGGGTACCGGCGCTTTCGTCCTCTCCACCATCTCGGGTGGCGGAGGTGCATTGGTAATGGTACCGGTATTAAACCTGCTGCTGGGGGTTGCCAACACAGCGCCTGTGCTCAATTTAGGCACTTTCCTGGGTAGGCCGGCCCGCCTCATCATATTTTGGAAACACATCAACTGGCGGGTTTGCGCCTATTATGCACCGGCGGCCTTAATGGGCGCCTGGCTGGGGGGTTGGTTGTTCAGTAACTTCCGAATAGAGTGGCTACAGATAGTGGTGGGTCTCTTCCTCATCAGCACTGTGGTGCAGTATCGTTTTGGAAAAAAGGGACAATCGTTCCCCATGAAACTGTGGTATTTTACCCCGTTGGGGCTCGTGATTTCGATTGTGGGAACCATCATAGGGGCCATGGGGCCGGTGCTCAATCCGTTCTATCTTAATTATGGCCTCGACAAGGAGGCCCTGATTGCCACCAAAACAGCCAACTCGTCCCTGATGGGTCTGGCGCAAATTGGCAGCTACACCTTCTTTGGACTGCTGCACCATGAACTCTGGATATATGGTATCAGCCTGGGGATTGGTGCAACCCTGGGTAATATTATTGGCAAAAAGTTCTTGTCACGCATGAAAAGCATCACTTTTCGCAGACTGGTTATCCTGCTCATGGCCATTAGCGGTCTCTTACTTATTTTAGGACAAATCAAAAACATTTTCTCATGAACATCAAGCCACTTCTCAAAACATCCAACGATTCGGCCATAGTGCTCATAAGGCTCATGACGGGTGCGGTATTTCTCTCCGAAGGTCTTCAGAAGTTCATTTTTCCCGCCATGCGTGGTGTTGGGCGGTTTGCAAAAATGGGCTTTCCCTCGCCCGAGTTCTTTGCCTCCTTTGTAGGCGGTTTCGAGATTGTTTGTGGAATTCTCCTGCTCATTGGATTTATTACCCGTGGCGCTGCCTTTGCCATGCTCATCAATATGACCGTAGCGATTATCGTTACCAAAATTCCCATTGCCTTTGGCGAGAGCTTTGGCCCCTTTGTATTGCGCGATTTAAAGAGTTATGGATTCTGGAGCATGGCTCACGAGATGCGTACCGACTTTGCCATGTGGCTGGGGGCGCTCTTTCTTATTATTAAGGGGGGAGGGAAGTGGTCGGTGGATGGAAACTAAAAAGCAACCTTTAAAAACACCAGAGGGGTAAAAGGCATGGCATCGGCATTGATGTACACGGTGTTGAGCTGATCAACAGGGATGCGTTCAAAACTGGAATACTTCACGTTACTCACGTCGAAGAGGTTCATTACCGACAGGCCGGCCTCCCCTTCAAACTTATTTTTTCGAAGATGATAAATCAGGGAAAGGTCGAGCCGGTTGTAGTCGGGCTCGGTGTAGTGCCGGTTCAGGTAACCCGTGTAAAGTGGAAAACCGGTGCCAAAAACCCAAACTCCGGAAATGAAAAAATTTCCGATGCTCACCAGCGCGGTAGTCTTAAGCTCATGTCGCTGATCGTGAGGCGCCCTGCGATATTCGTTTTCGGGGAAATATGGGAAAAGCTCTTCGGCGCGGCCCATGGTGTACGAAGCCCAGAAGGAGTGTCGATGCAAGTCCTTTTTAACCATGAAGTCGAGCCCATAGCTGCGACTTTCTCCGGCAAACACCATCTCCTGCCTGGAGCGTGAACGCACGTAACGGGTAAGCCCCGAGGTGTTTTTATAATAAGCCTCAGCACTTACCGTAAAATCATTGCGGAAAAAGGTGACTCCACCCACCCGGTGTTCCGATCTCAATACCGGTATCTCACCGTTATTGGCCAACGACCAGGTATATCGGTAATTCCCGTTCTCGTCAACCACCGAACTCTTGATCAGGAACTGATGATAAAGCCCCCAGGCTGCATTTAGTTTAATGGCACTCCCCAATTTGGCAGTCAGGTCAACCCTGGGATCGGGATAAAATTTGGCCTGCCGGGGCAAATAGTTCACCCTGATGCCGGTCATTAAAGAGAGGGCAGAAGTGAGCCTGATTTTATCCTGGGCGAACAATACAGCGCGCAACCCGCTGCGGGTAATGTCTGAACTTATTAGACCAAAGGTGTCTTCCAATAGCGTCACCCGGTTAAGAATGGCTTCCACACCTAATTCCACACTATGCTTTGGCCCCAAATTAAGATGATGTTCCAACTTAGAATCCAACGCTTCCACATGGGTTTGGGAAGTTTCGTCGCGCAGTGGAAACACCCTGTTGAAGCGAAAATTCTTAAGTGACCGGTAGAGATTGTAATCGCTGTTTAACGAGGAGAAAGCAGCCGTTATCCCGGAGCGGGAACCGTAGCTCCAGTTCTTCGCGAATAAAAGAGAGGCCCCTGTTTGAATGTTGTCTTCACGGTTGGTTTGCGAAAACAGATTGTGTTCCCTCTCCTGGCTCACTTCATACGAAAAACGGTCACTCCCCCTTAAAAAGCTCACGTAAAACAAATCTCCATTATCGCCCTGCATCGAATACTTCACGTTCATATCCCTGAAACGATAGTCGGGAATCACATCCAAACGGTAGTTGGTACTTTGTGCCAGGGTACGTGGCAGTTTCAAATCCTCCTCACCAAAGAGGTTATAGTATGTTTGCCGGAGTGCCAAAATCATTGAACTCTTTTGAAACAGAGGCAACTCCACCATACCGTTTACAGTTTGGTTATTTACAAACAGGTTAACCCCTGCCTTGCGTATGCTGCCTACCGGGCCCGTGATGTCCACAATACCCCCCGTCAGGTCGGGGCTGGAAGCATCGTAACCACTCTTATGCACCAAAATGGTTTTGGCCAGGTAGGGATTCACCGCGCTGATATTGTCGTTGAAATTCTTGAGTCCCCAAATGGTAAAACCGTCAAAAAGTACCCGGCTGGTACCCTCCGGACTCCCCTGTATAATCAGGTCGTTGGGTTGCTCACCGGCAGCCAGGATTCCGGGCTGGAGCCGCAAAAGATTAAAGACCGAATTGTCGCCATTGCCCGGCAGATAACCGGCTATATAGGAGTTGAGCTTAATGAGGCCCGCCGATTCGCCCAATTGAACGGAACGCTCCACCCTGGTATCACGTACCTTCACCTCAGGCAAACTGTAAGTAAAAGGGGTAAGGTAAAGTACATGATTACCGCCGGGTTGCAGCAGGGTGTCCAAAATGAAGCAGCCCAGATGGGAGACCTTCACCCTGAGCAGGCTGTCGGTAGGGGCGCTAAAACTAAACGAACCTTTTAGATCACTCACCAATGGCAGGTTATCGACCAGGATATGGGAAAAAGGCAATGGCTCACCACTCCCGGATTCACGCACCTGTCCTGAAAGAAGGAAGGCGGATTCATTCTCAACAAAACCGGAAGGATAGATGACAAACACCCCATTAATTTTCTCACAGCTCAGCGGAATATCTTTCAGTAGAGCTTCCAAAAGGGATTCAGGGGTATTGTATGCACCTTTTAAGGAGATGGTGTATGTGGAGAGTAACCGGTGATTGAAGGATAATTGCAAATTGTACTCACGGCGAAGCTCCACCAACAAATCACTGAGAGGCATATTCGTACAATTCACCCGGTAATGTTGTGCATTAACGCTGAGCAGGTAAAGAAATCCAAATAAAAAAAGAAGTCCAATCTTTTTTGTCACCCCGGCTATTTTTGTTCAATCATAAATCCATCTTTCACCGGATAAAAGGCAAGACCATAAGGCTTACAAACCATTCCGAGCACCTCTTCCAGCGGTCGCCTCCCGGTGAAGTTACCGGTATAAAGATAGTCGGGAATTTTTTTAGTTACAATACGCACCCCATATTGGCGTTCAATCTCATCAAATACAAGCGGGAGAGGGGTGCCGGTAAAATAAAACTCATGATTAATCCAACTGATGGTCTCCTCAGGATTGGTGAGGTGCGACAGTCGGAGCGATCCGTCGCGGTTAAGGGTTGCCTCATCGTTTGAGGTTATATCCACAGAGTGCCCGCTGGAACCGGCCACTACCCTTACTTTGCCACTGTAGCAGGTAACCCGGTAATGATTTTCGCGGGCAAATATATTAAAACTGGTGCCCAACACCGTTACCCTGCCCAATTCTGAAAGTACCTGAAAAGTCTTCCCTTTTCTCACCTTAAAAAATGCTTCCCCTTCAAAAATCACCTCACGCTCAACGTACCACCATAAAGGTTTGAAGCGTATGGTCGAACCTGCATTCATCTCCACCACCGAACCGTCGGGCAAGAGTTGGGTGAGGTGATTACCGGCAGGAGTCGCGATGGTTTTGGCATAAAACCGGGCAAAGAGAGCGGCACCTAAAACAAGCACAATCACAGCAGCCGCCACCAAACCACCAGGCCTCCGGATGACCAACCGGGCCGGCGGGCGCACCACAGCCCGGGAATCGATACGCCGCGACAGCTCCTCCCAAGCCTCCTCCTTCGATTTAAGATAGGAGGTATCAAGCTTTGGAAGAGATCTCAAAAACCCGTCCATTGGTCCCTGATTTTTATATGTAGCTTTTTTTCTCATTACGCATTTTACTATTAACACATGGTACCACAATCTGAGTCGCCTCCCCCGGATAACTCGTCCCGCGATTGCGGGAGACGGGGGAGGCCGTTATTAATCTGTCAATGCCTCTCTTAAATATTTCAAAGCCCCGGTCATTCGCTTTTCAACGGCTTTCACGCCCAATCCCAGCCGGACTGCTATCTCCCTGTTTTTCAAATCCTCTTCGCGGCTCATTAAAAAAACCACCCTTAAATTTTGAGGCATTGCCTCCAATGCCTGGATGTAGCGGATGTTCAGCTCATCATAGTTCAGTTCATCCTCGGGAGATGGCGCGTGATTGATCCCGGGATTATTCGTGGCAAATTCCTGTTCTACTTTCAGATGCCGGTAATGGCTTATGAACATGTCTCCCGCCATCTTATACAATAGTGCCACCTGCTTTTTTACCGGTTGATGATCCCTTTTTTCCCACAAACGCAGAAAGCACTCCTGAGCAATATCGGTTGCTGTCTCTTTGTTTCCCGACCGGAAAAAAACATAATTCCGCAAAGGATCGAAATACCGGTCAAACAGGTTTTTGAAATCTTGCTGCGTCACGCTTTAGTATGTCTTTACAGTCAAACCGCTTACGTCTGAGGAGCTCTCCCCGCCCCTTCAGATAACTGGGACGGAGGAGAGCCTACCTGTTGATGTGTTGTTTAAATTAATTCAGATGGTTGGCCAGCCATTTTCTTACCCGCCGTCCAATCATAAACTCTTTAGTGCCCTCACTGGTTGTAAGTGTAGCCACGTTGTCGCAGGTGCCATCGCCATAGTCAATGGTAGCAAACACTTCGCCATTCGAGGTAAGGGTTACCTCACCACTCACGATAAACCTGCAGACACCGGTTTTTACCAGTTTTTCGGTAATTTCTTTCCGGTAAACGTTTCCATCGGAGTCCTCGCAATTGGCATAGCCGGTGATCTCCATTACATCATCGCCATGATAAAAAGGAGTTTCAAGACCTTCTACCCAGGTGCGGGTCTTTTCACCGGTACAATCAATTACGGTACCATCGGGCATAGTAAACACCATATCGCGATTAGTTTCGACAATGCGCTCGGTGAGACGATCGCCAATGAATGTTTTCACATTGGTGCCACTGATGCCTATGGAATCCACACTAAACCCAATGTAAGAAACCGTGCGGGTAGCCCCGTCCACCCGGTAGGGCGCCGAAATAACTATTTCAATAATGCCACTAATGATACGTCCGTTGGCCAGCTCGGTGGTATCGCCATAGTCAAGGGTGATGGTTTTTGGGAAGCCTCCCTGTTCGGAAACGATGGAAATATTTGGACACTTACGCCAGCGGTAGCGGTCGCGACAACGATTCAAAAAGCTTCCCGACTTCAGGTCGTTGTCCGGGCCTGCATCGGCTACCAATGAGTTGAACGTTTCTTCATTGCCGGTGAAGAGCGACACCTCGTAATCGGCCGCTTCCATAACATCTTCAATGGCCGCATCGGCAGTTACTACCGACTCGGCCGTTACATTGAACCCGGGGGCTGTGTATTCGGTGTCGGGTACCACCTCGTTCTCGTTGTTACATGCTCCCAGGAATAACCCTAATCCCAGAATGGAGCCAAAAATTAACTTTTTCATGTCAAAATAATTTACAAGTTACACATTTTATTTTTTCGTATTCAGAAATTATTGCCCTGAATAACCGTTACTATTAACATACCGCATGAAACTTGTTTTACCCTACCGGAATTTTTAATAAATTGCGGGGGAGTGGGAAGGGGAAGTGGGGAGTGGGGAGCACGGAGGGGGAAGGGGAAGTGGGGAGATGGAAGCACGGAGCACGAAGTTGGAAGGGCAGCAGGCAACAGGGCAGCCGAGGGGTAGTGCTGACAAAGCCGGGAAAAATAAGGTAATAAGGTTGGGTACTCATTGTACCTGTAATTCTACTAAAGTTAAAATAAAACGAAAAGCGAACCAGGAATAAACAACCCCACCAACATGCTAAAGATCTCCTTTTTAATCCTCGTTGTACTCCATGCACTTATCCACCTGATGGGTTGGTTGAAAGCCTATAGTCTCGCCGATTTACCTCAGTTCACACAAACGGTAAGCAGGCCTGCCGGCATAATGTGGCTGGTGTCGGCATTGCTTTTTCTGGCAACAGCGGTTCTGTTCATACTCAAAAAAGAGGCCTGGTGGCAGTTGGGCTTAGCCGCCATTGTTTTGTCTCAAATACTCATCATCCTGTTCTGGCAGGATGCTAAATTTGGAACCATTGCCAATGGGTTGATATTGATTGGCGTGTTGTTAAGTTTTGGACAATGGTCGTTTAACCGGATGGTAGAAAATGAATTAACCGTTTTTTTACCTAAGGAACCATCCAAAACCCAAATAGTGGATGAAGAGAGGTTGTTGCAATTGCCACCCATAGTTCAAAAATGGATTACCGGAAGTGGAATAATGAACAAAAAGCCGGTGCAAATTGTCCACCTTTTTCAAACAGGAGAGATGAAAACCACCCCGGGTGGCAGATGGCTGGCAGTGGAGGCAGAGCAGTGGTACACTTTAGATGAGCCCGGATTTATATGGAGAGCCGATGTGGGAAAAGGTTCCCTGATGAGATTTGCAGGGCGGGACAAGCTTGCGGGAGGAGAGGGAAGCATGCTTATCAAACTGTTTTCGCTGATAAAGGTGATAAACGCCTCGGATGAAAACATACACCAGGGAGCTGCACTGCGCTACCTTGCAGAAATGGTGTGGTTTCCGCAGGCAGCATTGATGCCTTATGTAACATGGGAAACCTCAACCCCGCTTAAGGCCGGAGCTACTCTGCATATAAAAAACATGGAGGTGAGCGGAGAATTTACTTTCAGTGAGAAAGGAGAAGTGGTTCGCTTTGAAGCACCGCGCTATTATCAGGGAACCGGAACCACTGAAACCTGGGTTATTGACATTGACGGGCAGAGCTACTCCTCGTTCTCGGGTGTGAAACTCCCTGCACGGGCAACGGTGACCTGGCAGTTACCGGAAGACAATTTCACCTGGTATAAAGTTAGAATAACAGAAGTTGATTTTAATTCAGACCTTCATCTGGAGTGAAACCCTAAAAAAACTATCATCATGATAAAAATTAAACGTGTGTACGAGGAGCCCGAAACATCCGATGGTTACCGGATACTTATCGACCGGTTATGGCCCAGAGGTCTGTCCAAAGAGAAGGCCAACATCGACCTGTGGCTCAAAGATATTGCCCCAAGCGATGAACTCCGCAAATGGTTTTCGCACGACCCTGAAAAATGGGATCAATTCCGGAAGAAGTACCGCGAGGAGCTGCAGCTCCAAGATGAACCTCTAAGAGCTCTTAATGATGCCATAAAGAACCATAAAACAGTTACTTTTATTTACTCCGCTAAAGATGAGGCGCATAACAACGCGGTGTTTTTAAAAGAGTATCTCTCTTAATTGTTATGCTTCTGTTTCTCTAAGAACTCCCCTATCCTGGCCACATGGGCATCACGCTCGGCGATGCTTAAAGCCACCTCATTCCGGTTTCGGGCAAGCAATGTGTTGAGGCCGTAAAGCAACATGTCCACACTGTTCAATATCTGATTTATTTTCGAAGAAGAGGCCTTAATTCTCGACTCAAACATCCAGTCGACCAACAGATTATCTACAAATGCTTTCACGAAACTCCCGATATTTTCCGCATGAAATGTCATGTCGCTGCTGTCGAACCACCCTTTCACATAAAACTGAAACAATCGCACATAGGCATCTAACTCTATAACTTCTTCAAATGCCAGATCAATGTCGGAGGGTGGGATATCATCCACCTCTGTTTTTTTGGAAAAGAAGAGCTCCCACGAACCCCAGCTCTTTTCGGTCCTAAGGGCCTTAGAAGCACGCATAAGCATTTTCTTAACTTCGTTCCCCGTGTCAATGGCCCTTTCCAATTTGGCTTTGGTCATTTCCAAAGAGGCTGTCTGATCGATAAATTGCATCATGGTAGTCACCTCCGGGAAATCGAACTTTTTTTGAGTGGTATTTTTTATTTTTTTCACCAACTTCTCAAGGTCCCGAACCTCCTTGGTGGGTTTTATGTCCGGTTTAAGGCGGGCTATTTCATCTTCAAAAATTTGAATAGATTTAAGGTTGACCCTGGAAAGAAGAGTATTGCGCAAAATATTTTGCCTCGCTTTGCTCTTTTCATTCTCCTGCGCTTTAAAAACTCCGTAAAAAAGAGATTTAAGCCCCAACATTTGAAAAGTCTCTTCACCAATGTCAGGGACAGACAACTTCGACTGTCGGCTCTTCAGCTTAGCCTGTATTTTTAATTCTTCTCTCAGCTCTGTTTTCAGCATTTCCATAAGCGCCTGCTGATCGTAGTGCCGAATTACTTCTTTTTCAGCTTCAGTGAGTTGAATAGCGATTCCTTTAAACATAATTTTTCCTTAATAAGTTAACATATGCGTAATCTGACGAACTAAGTACTTAACAGTCGTAGTTTTTTGATCGTCATAAATCTTCAAAGGCCTAAATATAAACATTTAAAAGGACAATTTTGGTGGTAAAGCCATAATCAGATAACAAATAAATGATGTGCATGTTCATATCGAAAACCTGGATACCATCTTCCGAATTTGTGTTTATCAGAATCTTTGATGACGCACCCAGAAATAAAAAAATCGCGGGATTATGACCATATGAGCCCTAAGAGTAGACCAAAGACCGAAAAACTTAACCATAATATGAAATCGTTCCTTCAACCCGGGCAGAATATTGTGCCGGGTAAGCCCCCCTTCCAAAAACCGGGACAGCACCAGGCGGGTGTTTCTTACCTCATTTGCATTCATAAGCGCCTGCAGGCACCATTCATAATCGGCTGAAAAGCGATATTTGGTGTTAAACCCCGAAGCCACGCGGCGGGAGGCAATAAACGATTGATGACTCACCAGCATACCTTTCCTGAAATCGTGCCAGGAGAGGTGGTCGGGCGGGGACAAGCGACGGGGTCCTATCTCCTTACCAGACGGGCCAACCACCAGGGTATCCCCGTAATATACATCCGCAAAAGGGGCATTGGCAAAAATTTGAGTCACCACCGAAGAGCCGGCGATCTCATCGCCCGAATTCATAAACCAGAAATAATCACCGGTGGCTAAATCCATCCCTTTGTTCATGGCATAATACAAGCCCTTGTCGGGCTCACTGATCCACCGGCTGATGCGGGTTGCATAACGGCGTATTATGTCGGAGGTCCCATCGCTGCTGCCACCATCTACAATGATGTACTCTATTCGCGGGTAAGTTTGTGCCAGCACGCTTTGTATGGTTCGTTCGAGGGTAGTGGCGCCATTGAATACCACAGTGATGATGCTGACCAAAGGTTGTTCCATCGCGTCAGATAAGGGATTGATAAAGTGCCTGATATTGACGGGCTATTATTTGCGGGGTACAATGGTTTTCCACAAAACGGCGCGCATTCACCCGCCGCTCGTCAATACCTGGTGCGGTGAGCAAAAAGTGAATGCCCTGTGCCAGTGTTGCTTCATCGCCCGGCGGTGCCAGAGTCCCTCTCTGTTGATGCTCAATCATTTCGGGAACACCGCCCACCTCGAATGCGGCCACAGGTGTACCACAGGCCAACGACTCCATCACGGTGTTGGGAAGATTGTCCTGCATGGAAGGCAGCACAAACACATCGGCCGCCCGGTAGAGCTGCGCCATTTGTGGCTGCGTTTTCACAAAAGCCACCGGATGTACTCTAAAGGGCATTTCTGAAAGTATTTGGTGTGCATTTTTCCCAAAAACAACCACTTCCATATCCTTCAACAATGAAGGCTCTATTTTGGTAAGATGCTGCAAGGCCCCGGCCAAATGATGAATGCCCTTGCGGGTATCGTTCACATTGGCGGCGCCCACCAAAACGAGTTTCTTGTGGGCAGGCAACTGAAAGGCCTGTCGGGCATCTTCACGCGGGCCGGGCGCGAACAATATCGTATCTATGGGGTTAAAAATTGATTTTACAATATGTCCCGAATCGGGCTGCACAACTGCAGACCTGGCCGCCTGATCAGCCATCCATTGGCTGCATCCCACAAAAGCCATCCGTGCATTATTGTAAATTTTCTTTTTTATGGCATGTTGCCGAGCCGAAATATCATTTTCGCCGGCCCTTTTTAAAAACGGACAATGTCCGCAACCGGAAACAAAGCGGCTGCATTCACCCGGGTAGTGACAACCTCCGGTAAACGGCCACATGTCGTGCAGCGTCCACACAATGGGCTTATTAAGATTGAGCAGTTGCTGAAGCCCGGTCAGCGAAACAAAACCCTGATTGATCCAGTGAAGATGAAGCACATCGGCCTGAACAACCAAAGGGTGCCGGCTGATGTCGAAACCAAACCGTGCCGGCGAAAAAGCGAACCGATGTTGCCGCCCCTTCTCCTTTGGAGAAAAGGAATAAATTTCGGCCAAAAAACGGAGCATTTTCCCTGTTTCCTGCCACCGGCTGCTGAGTAAAGGGACTATATCCTCGTCTTCCGCCATCGACTCCAGCGTCAGCATTTGGGCATCCATGCCCTGCCCCCGCTGCGCCTTCAGCAACCGAACGGCAGCCACTGCTGCACCGCCTGAAGAATCGCTCTTATTGATGTGTAAAATTTTCAACTAAAAATAAGGTAATAAGGTTTTGGTTTTTTTATCACTTCCGGCTACTAAGTTAGAAAAATAAAAAATAAGGTTTATTCTTTGGGTTATTGACTTCGCTAAAAAAGAGAACATAAAGCTATTATAAAGCTTCATCATGTTTTCATACAACAAAATAAAGACTAAGTAATTGTCACGTAATAATATGACTCATTACTAATAGATGTCTCACTCCATGCCTGCCGGCAGGCAGGCGTTCGACAAGACAGTAGCATCATTCTCGCCCAACGTCTTGTCATTCCGAACCACTACCCAATTTTCATTGGGAATTAAGAGGAAATGACAGAAAGGAGGACGTCGGAGCAAGTTTTTCAGTCCAGGGGCCTATTTTTAAGTCCTTGGACCAAATAGATTTCTCCCTTCGGTACCAATGACAGAATTTCGTAAACTCCAAACTATCAGACGATAGGGGAACTCCTCCAGAATCTGCTCCGTCTACGCGGAGGTTCTGGAAGAGTTTCCTATGCATAACCCCGGGTAGTT
>JACDJA010002589.1_pt1 | contig 12691 bp, 11 predicted proteins | sample 7449241 | NCBI WGS metagenome assembly JACDJA01 (sample SAMN14253289, study PRJNA609438) | sludge metagenome | isolation source: initial anaerobic sludge | collected 2018-12-20 | reverse complement strand
CTTTCCGGTTCCTGGGGTTTTCGTTCTTGTCCTCTACCTGGAGCGTTCCATGCAGATCAAACCTCTTCTGGCCGTCCTGACGGCCGCGCTTGCCGGGCTGTCCGCGCCGGCCGGCGCCCAGCTTCTTCCCTCCGCGCAGCCGGTCGCGGCCGGCACGCCGCAATCGGCCGAGCAATGGATGAACCGCATGATGGATTTCACCCAGAACGCGTCGGCGTTCAAGGATCCGGCCGCGTTTGCGGCATGGACCAACGCGATGACCGATCCCGCGATGGCCACGACCATGGCGACCCACCTGATGGAACCCGGCAACCTGCTGCGCGCGATGACCACCATGATGCAGCCCGGCACGACGGCCAACTCCATGCAGTTTCTCGATCCCAACATCTACCTGCGCTGGGGCGGGGCGATGATGAACCCCATGTGGTACACGCAGATGGCCGTGAACATGGCCGATCCGGGCAAGATGATGCGCTGGATGATGCTGCCGATGGATCCCAAGGTCTGGCGCCTCGGCATGCAGATGATGGACCCCAACCTCTACATGAAGTGGATGATGACGCCGACGGATCCGCGCGCGATGTCGCTGATGTTCGCGCCGATGAATCCGCAGCTCTACGGCAGCATGCTGGGCGGGGCCTTGAATCCGCAATTGGTCGGCGGGCCGAATTCGACCTGGGGCACCTTCATGTATCCGGCGCAGCCGGTGGTGCAGGTGCAGGGGCATGCACCGGTGGCCAGCCCGATCAACGTGTGGGACCCGAGCACCTGGTTCAGCATGCTCAACATGTTCGGCATCAATCCTTCGAGTGGCGCTGGCGGGATGGGCCCGACGACGTCGTTCTTCCCCACGTTCGGCAGCGGTCCCAACCCCTACCTGCATGCGCAGCCGACCATCGCGGCGGCGCCCGTCGCCGCGACGGCAGCCGTCCCTGCACCCGCGCCCGCCGGGTTCGCAGTGCAGGCCGGCGCATCCTCGACGCTGAGTCTCGGCGGCGATGCCCTGTTCAAGACGGGTCAATCATCCACCAAGGCTCTGACCCCCGAAGGGCGTGCCAAACTTGATGATCTGGTCGCGACGCTCAAGGCATTTGGCGCAATCGACGGCGTCAAGGTCACCGGCCATGCCGACAAGATGGGCAAGGCGTCCGACAACAAGAAGCTGTCGCTGGCGCGCGCCAAGGCGGTGACGGCCTACCTCAAATCCAAGGGCGTGAAGGCCAAAACCTTCGCCACGGCGGGTGCGGGCGATACCCAGCCGATCGTCGACTGCGATATGACGCTCGCGAAGGACGCGCTGAAAGCCTGTCTCGCCCCCAACCGCCGGGTCGATATCGAAGTCACCGGGGCCAAGCAATAAGGCGAGCGGCGAGGCCGAGTCATTCCCTCATCGCAGGGCGTGAAGCGGCGCGTCGATCTGCAAGCGCGTTGGACAGCTTCGTGGCGCTCTGCCTTCTGGGGGGTGCGCACGCATGAAAAAGGCCGGGACGTCCCGGCCTTTTTCACAGGCTGAACGCAATCAGGCGGCCTGCACGGGAATCGCCTGGCGCGTGTCGAGGATGCGGTTGTCCGCGTCCACGTACACCAGATCCGGCGCGTAGCGCGCCAGTTCAAGCTCGTTGTAGGTGGCGTAGGTCGCGATGATCACGATATCGTCCGGCCTGGCCTTGTGCGCGGCTGCGCCGTTCACCGAGATGATCCCCGAATCACGCGCCGCGCGGATGGCGTAGGTGGTGAAGCGCTCGCCATTGCTGACGTTGTAGATCTGGATCTGCTCGTACTCGTGGATCCCGGCCGCGTCCAGCAGGGTCTCGTCGATCGCGCAGGAGCCTTCGTAATGCAGCTCCGAATGGGTGACGGTGGCCCGGTGCAGCTTGGACTTGAGCATCGTTCTCTGCATGACGGAGCCCTCAGAAGAATTGCGGAAAAGGATCGACATTATACTCCCCTTCGACCTGTAAACTTCGAAGACGGTTCAATCGTGCGGGCGTTCACCTGCGGGGGCTGCGTCACGCGGCTGGCGGGTTCAAGTTGCGGCGATCCACGCCGATTATCCTTTTGAGGGGGTTTGGGGGCAGCATGACGCAGCAGCAAAAAACGCTGGACGAATGGCTGGCCTTTCTTGGGGCGGCCGACATTCCCGTGCTCCGGCTGACTGCCCGCGAGCTGGGACGGCTGCATGCCGACGAGACGCGCTTTACCGCGCGCGCCGTCGCAGACGTGGTGACCGACGATCCCCTGATGACGCTCAAGCTCCTGCGCCATCTGCAGCGCCACAAACTCAGCCGGCAGGAATACGAACTGGTCGACGTCAGGCAGGTGCTGCTGATGATGGGGCTGGACGCCTTTTTGCGCGATGTGCCGGCGACGACGCTGGTGGAGGACATGCTGCACGGCCACCTCGACGCGCTGGTGCAACTGCTGCAGACGGTCCGGCGCGCACAGCGCGCGGCGTATTACGCGTACGACTGGGCGCTGCGGCTGCATGACCTGCATGCCGAGGAAGTCTACGTTTCGGCCTTGCTCACACACGTATCGGAGATGCTGATGTGGTGTTTCAACCCCGGCCCGATGCTGGACATCCACCGCCGCCAGCGCACCGATCCGACGCGGCGTAGCGCGGACGTGCAGCGCGAAGTGCTGGGATTCACCGGCCTGGAATTCCAGCGCCGCCTGACGCTCGACTGGGGGTTGCCCGAATTGCTGCAGAATCTGACCGATCCCGTGCTGGCACGGTCGAGCCGGGTGCGCAACGTGATGCTCGCGGTGAATCTGGCGCGTCATTCGGCGCATGGCTGGGAGGATGCTGCGCTGCCCGACGATTATCTGGCCATCGGTGCGCTGCTGCGCATGGAGGTGGAAGGCGTGCAGCGTCTGGTGCGCAGGGTGCCGGTGGTCGAGACGGGTTATTGATTCGGCCGGCTGAAGTTTGAAGTGGCCAGGCCATCTGATTCGATGATGCAAGATCGGGAGGGTGAACAGGCCGAAGCAATAACCAATTGAAACAGCGCCCTATTGAGACGGCACAATGAATCTTTCCACCCCTGAAGCCTTTGCAAACCCATACGATTTCAACTTTTTCGTGCCGACTCAATAGGGTGGCGTTGCGCGCTTGGCGATGGCCCCGCGCCTCAGGCGGGCTTGGCAGCGATGATCTTTTCCACCGCCGCGGCGAGGCGGGTGATCGCCTGCGCCGCTGGACAGCCGGGTTTGGCCTGCAGCAGCAGTCGGCGGCGCATGATCGCCTGGCGTACTTCCGGATCGACAGGAATCTCCCCGATCGCCTCCAGGCGGATTTCGCGCCCGGTTTCGCTGACGACGAAGCGGTCGAGCACCTGCTGCAATTGCGCGGCGATGGTCTGCGCCGCCCCGCTACGCGTGGCCTGGTTGACGACCAGGCGCACGTGCTGGCGCTGCTGCTGGCCCGCGAGCACCTTCACCGTCGCGTAGGCGTCGGTCAGTGAGGTCGGTTCCGGTGTCGCCACCATCAGCACTTCCGCCGCGAGCGACACGGCGAACAGCACCACGTCCGAAATGCCTGCACCGGTGTCGAGCAGGACGATGTCGTAGCGCGGTACCACGGCATAGATGGCACGCATGAACTCGTCGCGCACCTCCGTCGTCAGGCGCGAGTATTCGACCATGCCGGAGCCTGCCAGCAGCACCGAGAAACCGCCGGGGGCCGGCAGGATGGCGTCGTCGAGCGCGCACTTGCCGGTGAAAACGTCGTGCAGGGTGAGCTTGGGGTAGAGGTTCAGGACGACGTCGAGGTTGGCAAGGCCAAGGTCGGCGTCGAGTACCAGTATGCGGTGGCCGCGCTGCGCCAGTGCGGCGGCGAGGTTGGCGGCGACAAAGGTCTTGCCGACGCCGCCCTTGCCGCTGGTGATGGCGATCACCTTGTCGAGCGGCTTGAGCGGTGGTGGGCTGGCAGGGGCGGGTGAGACAGCGGTCATGGTTTTCCTTGTGGCACGACGGCTGGCGCGGGCTCGGCCTCGTTGCCGAAGTGCTCGAACAGCAGGCCCTTTTCCTCGGCGCTCACCGAGACCTGCCGTGGCAGGTCGATGGCGCAGCGGTTGCGGCCCTCCCGCTTGGCGCGATAGAGCTGCAGGTCGGCGCGTTCGAGCCACAGTTCGGCGGTGGAGCGAATCCACTCGGGGGCAAATGCGCCGCCAATGCTGATCGTGACGCGCAGCTCGAGCACCGGCGAGGTGGCAACGGCGAGCGCCTCGATCGCGCGCCGGATGCGTTCGGCCACCGTTTCCCCGTACAGCGGCTGGCAGTTCGGCAGCAGGACGGCAAATTCCTCGCCACCGTAGCGGGCGACCGTGTCCATCGGCCGCACGCAGTGGGTCAGGCATGCGGCGACGGCGCGCAGTACCTGGTCGCCCGCCTGGTGGCCGTGGGTGTCGTTGATCGCCTTGAAGTGGTCGATGTCGAGCAGCAGCAGCAGCGCCGAATCGCCGGAGCGCGCAACGGTCTCGATGGCGCGGTCGACCAGGGTGCGGAAATGGCGGCGGTTGGCCAGGCCGGTGAGCGGGTCGCGCGCCGACAGCTCGCACAGGCCGTCGATCAGGCGCTGCAGGTAGGCGGTTGGCGGTTCGCCGGGTGCCGGCGTGCCGTCCTGCGCGGCGTGGCTCAGCAGGGCGCGCGCGTCATCGAGCCGCAGCGTGTCAAGGTCGATCGATGCGGACGGGGCGCGTGGTGGCAATGAAAGAAGGCAAGCGGATGGATGTCGTCAGGGCGCGCCCTATCGCGGAGCTGGCGCCAGCATTGCGGGGAGTATGCGGGGGAACGTGGGCAGGATCAAGCACCCTGCGGAAAACTTCCTGGCAAACCGGGGCGCGTAGGGAGAAAACAACACACACGCAACGTTTTTCTTTGCAGCGTGTGGACAAGAGGCCGAGGGGGCGGATGGAGACCCATTGCCCCTTTGCCCGCCGATGGCGGCCGCACCGAAACCCGGCCGGCCAAGCGGGGCAATCCGGGTTCAGGCGACGCTGCCGAAATTCCTGTCGATCGCGTTTGTCGGTGCGATGAGGCCGCCGAGACGGCTGATCTGCACGATGGGACCGCCGGGGAATACGGTGTAGAGATATTTCAGCCCGCCCCGATGGTGGAAATGCTCGTCGAGCGCGTCGTGCAGTTCGCGCAGGGTGAGGGTCGTGTCGTCGGCATGGCGGGCGTAATAGCCCTGCATGGCGCGGATCGCCTCCCAGTGCACGTCGGTCAGGGTGAGACTTTCCTCGCGCGCGGCGGCGATTGCATCCTCGCGGGTCCAGCCGAGCGGGGCATGCGGAAAATCCGGGTCAATGTCGTGCTCGCGGATGAGCTGGTTGATGTCGGTGTCAGCGTGCAGCATGGTCATACTCCTTGCAGAATAAGGAAGCATCGAAAGGCGCCGCGCGCAGGTTCGCGGCGCGCTCCTTACGGTCTCTTACTCTAGGTCAGAAAGACGGGGATTCAAGGACGGGCAGCGGGCGCCTATTGACGCATGGCCGAGATGCGCTACGGTGGCAGGATCGACGTGAAGAGAAACCTGCCATGCGGCTTCCCATCAGCCTGAAAATCTTCAGCATCACCCTGGCGCTGCTCACGCTGATGGTCGTCGTCACCTGGCTGTCGGTGCTCAATTTTCGCAACCTCAACAATCAGGTGCGTGCGCTGTCCGACTGGTATTTGCCGCTGGAACAGCAGGTGGCGAGCGTGGAAATCCTCATCCGCCAGCAGATGGTGCACATGGAACGCGTGCTGGCGGGCATGAAGGCGGCGCACCCCGATCCCGAATACCTCGCGCGCGAGTCGAACGGCTTCGACATGCGCGGCGTCAACGCCGACCAGATCATCGACTCCTCGCTGCGCATGCTGGGCGAAGCCGAGGCGCAGCAGGACATCCGCCTCGACCGCGTGACGCTGGCGGTGCTGGGCCGACAGCTGCCGGCGATCCAGGGCGCGCGCCAGCATTTTCATGCGACGTTCCGCCAGTTCCAGATCGAGGCCGAGGAGGGCAATCCGCGCTCGGAAAGACTGGTCCGTGAGGCGCTGCTGCGCGAGAAGGACGGCGTCGACGTCGAGATCGGCAAGACGCTCGAACTGTTGAATACGCTCACCCGCGACACCGCTGCCGCCGCAAAGCAGGAGGAAGCGCGCGCCACCACGCTCAACTGGATCGTCACCGCTATCGCTACCGCGCTGGGTCTCATCTTCGCCGCCTTCGTCACCCGCTCGCTGGTCGATCCGGTCAAGCGTCTCCTGGGCGGTACGCGTGCGGTCGAAGCCGGCGACCTGGAAGTGGAGATCGAGGTTCGTACGCACGACGAGCTGGCCGCGCTCGCCAGCTCGTTCAATCACATGGTCGTCGGCCTGCGCGAAAAGGAGCGCATCCGCGAAACCTTCGGCCAGTACGTCGACCCGCGCATCGTCAGGAACCTGCTGGAAAACCGCATCGCCGCCGACCGGGGCGAACGCCAGGTGATGACCGTGTTCTTCTCCGACCTCGAGGGTTTCACCCGCATGTGCGAAGGCCTCACGCCGGACGCCGCGGTGCGCTTCCTCAACCGCTACTTCGCGATGATGGCCGAAGTCGTGCGCGGCCAGGAGGGCATCATCGACAAATACATCGGCGATTCCGTGATGGCGTTCTGGGGGCCGCCGTTCACCGATGCTGCCGAGCATGCACGGCTGGCGTGCCTGGCGGCGCTGGGACAGATGCGGAAGATGGAGGAATTCCGTGCCGCGTTGCCGGAGCTGTTCGGGATCAGGCACGGATTGCCCGATGTCAAGGTACGCATGGGGCTCGCCAGCGGCGAGGTGACGGTCGGCAACATCGGCTCCGACACCTCGCGCGGCTACACGGTGATCGGCGATACGGTGAACCTCGCTTCGAGGCTGGAGCAGGCCAACAAGTTCTACGGCACGCGCATCCTGGTGAACGAGGCGACGCGCGCGCTCGCCGGCGACACCCTCGCGTTCCGCGAGATCGACAGCCTGCGCGTGGCGGGCAAACTGGAGCCGGCGAAGGTGTTTGAGCTGATCGGCCTGACCGAGGAGATCAGCGACATCACCCGCCGGGCCGTGTCGGCCTACGAATCAGGCCTCGTGCACTACCGCACGCAGGACTGGAACGCCGCCGAAGCCGCATTCGGCGATTGCCTGGCGGATGCGCCTGGCGACAAGCCGAGTCAGGTCATGCTGGAGCGCATTGCGGTGTTCCGGCAGGCGCCGCCGGAGGCGGGGTGGGATGGGGTTTGGGTGGCCACGGGAAAATGAGTGCCTGTCGCGCCAGCCTCTTGCCCTGCCGGTCATGCGCCGGGGGGCGTCTCCGCCAGGCGCTGTCGGACCTAGCTCACTCGGCAAACCCGTCCTCGCCGTGACAGGTGCATCCCAGCTCCTTGCTGGTGCTGCCGTCGCAGCAGACGATCTTGCCGGCGCGGCAGCCGCAGATACCCTTGTGAGCCTTGCAGCATTCGGTCTGGGTGACCTGGGCGAGACGGTCCGCGGGGCGGCAGGTGGCGGGCGCTGCGGCTTCGACCGCAGGCGCGGGCGGTGGGGCGTCGGCGACGGCGGGCAGCGTCGGGACGAGAAGGAACAGGGCGAACAGCAGGCGGACGAACATGATCGGCTCCCCAGGGCAGTGATGCGAATGCCACTATATCCGATCGGCGGATTGCACATGGGTTCCCGGCCGCAGCGGCGGACATGAACGCCGCGCTGCCGTGCATCCTGTTCGGCGCCTTCGACCGCCACAATCTCGGCGACCTGCTGTTTCCGCACCTTCTGGCGGCGCAGTTGCCGGGCGCTCGCTTCGAGCACGCGGGGCTGGCGACGCGCGATCTGCGCCGTTTCGGCGGACACCGCGTCGCCCCGCTGGGGACGCAGCGGCGCGGGCATCTGATCCATGTCGGCGGCGAGCTGCTCGGTTGCAGCGCCTACGAGGCGGCGGTCATGCTGCTCGATCCCGCGGCAGCGGCGCAGGCGATCACCCGCTACGATGGTGCGCCCGACGCGGCGGCGTGGGCGGCACGTCAGCTCGGCACGGCACGCGCGCTGCCCTATGTGGCGGGGCGCGAGGCGGTGGCGGCGCCGGGGCGGCTGATTTTCAACGCCGTGGGCGGGGTGGACTGGGCGCTGCTGCCGCCGGCGGCGCGTGCGGAGGCGAGGGCGGCACTGGCCGCGGCGGACTGGGTCAGCGTACGGGACCGCGCCACGCTGGCCGCCCTGCGTGCCGAGGGCATCGACGCCGCGCTGTCGCCTGACCCGGCGGTGATGGTGCGCGCGTGCTGCGGCGAGCGGATCGCCCGCCACGCTGCGCGCGGCGAAGTGCACGCGATGCGGCAGGCGTTTCCGCAGGGCTACCTCGCCTGTCAGTTCAGCGCCGAATTCGGCGACGACGCCAGCCTCGATGCGCTGGCGCAGGGCCTCGCCGATGTGGCGGCGGCGAGCGGGCTCGGGCTGGTGCTGTTCCAGGCCGGCGTCGCGCCCTGGCACGACGATGCCGTGTGCCAGGATGCCCTGCTGCGGCGCCTGCCACGTGGAATGGCGCGTCGCTTCGTGTCGCTGCATGTGTGGGATCTGTGCGCACTGATCGCGGCGAGCCGCGGCACGCTGGCCAGCAGCCTGCATGCGCGCATCGTCGCCTTGGCGTATGGCTTGCCGCGCGTCAGCCTGCGGCCGCCCCGGCAGAATGCCCGCCCGGACAAGCGCGACGCTTTCGTCGCGACCTGGGAGACGGACGCCATGCCCGGCAGCGTGGCCGCCGGCGAGATCGGTCGCGCCGCGCTGGCGGCGCTGGACGTGTCCGCCACCACGCTGGCCGAGCACGCGGAAGCGCTGGAGGCGGCCCATTGCGCGAGTCTCGCGCAATGGGCCGGTTTGTTGTCGACACCATGATTCAGCAATAATCCGGACGTCCTCCGACCGAGTCTTTCCATGCCGACCATTCTCCTGCAAGCCGCCGAATTGCGTCTCACCATCGATCCCGCCACGCTGGGTTTCGACGATACGCGCGCGCTGGTGGACGAGGCGCTGCCGTGGATCGGCCAGGCGCGTGCCGAAGCGGCCGCACGCTTCGGCCTGGCAATGGAAGCGCCCGACTACAACCTGTTCGTTCTGGGCGAGGCCGGCAGCGGGCGCACCTCGCTGCTGCGGCAGGCAATGCGGGACGTGGCGGCGCTGCGGCGCGTGCCGCCCGATCTCTGTTATCTGTACAACTTCGACGCGCCCGAGCGCCCGCTGGCGCTGCGCCTGCCGGCTGGCGAGGGGCGCCTGTTGCGGCAGTCGCTGGCGCACGCAACGAAGACCTTGCAGGATGACATCCCGCGGCGCCTGGAGGCGCAGGATTGCAAGGCCGAGAGCGCCCGCATCGAACAGGCTTGGAAGGACGAGGTGGCGCGGCTTTACGCGGAGCTTTCGGCGTTTGCCGAGGCGCGCAGCTTTTCCTTGCACCGCGAGGCAGGGCGCATGGTGTTCACCCTCACCGGCAAGCGCGGGCAGGCGCTCACCGAGGATGAGGTGCTGGCGCTGCCGACGGCGCGCCGCGCCGAGATCGAGCGGGCGGAGCAGGAACTGCGCGTCGAGATCAGCCGCTACATCGAGCATACGCAGCCGCTGGAGCGGGCCATGGACGAGGCGCTGGTGGTGCTGCGGCGGCAGACGGCGAAACCGCTGGTGGAACGGGCGCTGGAGGCGATCCGCGAAGCGCTGAAAAAACAGATCAAGGACGCTGCCAAGCTGAATGCGTGGCTGAACGCGCTGGAGGACGACCTGCTCGACACGCTGGAACTGTTCCACGGCGACAGCGGCGACGCCGAGCGATTGGACGTCCTGCACGGTGTGCTCGCGCGCTATCGCGTCAACCTCGTCGTCGACAATGGCAGTCTTTCGGGTGCGCCGGTGATCGTCGAGGAGAACCCCTTGTTCCGAGCGCTGTTCGGCAGCATCGAATACCAGTCGGAAAACGACGTGCTGGTCACCGATTTTTCGCGCATCCGTGCCGGCAGCCTGATGCAGGCCCATGGCGGCTTCCTCATGCTGCATCTGGCCGACGTGCTCGCGGATCAAATGGTGTGGGAGAAGCTGCGCCGCTTCCTGCGCAGCGGCCGCCTGCAGATCGAGGAGCCGGGCGTGTCGCTTGGCCCGATCGCCGCGGTGTCGCTGGTGCCGGAGGCCGTCGACGTCGACGTCAATCTGGTGCTGATCGGCTCGCGCGAGCAGTATTAAGCGTTGCAGGAGGCGGCGCCGGAGCTGGCGCGGCATTTTCGTGCCAAGGTCGATTTTGCCGATTCCTTTCCCGCGGGCGCCGATACCCGTCGCGCCTCGGCGGTGTTCGTCGCGCACGCGTGCCGGCAGCACGGGCTGCCGCATTGTTCGGCGGCGGCGGTGGCGCGCCTGCTGGAGGAATCGCATCGCGAAGCCGGTGATCGCGCCCGCCAGAGTGCGGCCTTCGCGCGCGCCGAGGCGCTGGTGATCGAGGCGGCGGCGCAGGCCCGTGCGCGTGGCGATACGCGCGTCGAGGCGGCCGACGTCGAGGCGGCGCTCGCTGCGCGCAGCGCCCGGCACGACTATCCGGAGCAGCGCCTGCGCGAGTCCATCGTCGAGGGCGACGTGCTCATCGACGTCGCGGGCGAGTCCGTGGGCCGGCTCAACGGCCTGACCCAGATCGATCTCGGCGATTACCGCTTCGGCCTGCCGGTGCGCCTGTCCGCGCGCGCATTCGCGGGCGACGCCGGGCTGCTCAACATCGAACGCGAGGTCGAGCTCTCCGGCCCGATCCACGACAAGGGCGTGCTCATCCTCGAACACTTTCTCAATGGCCTGTTCGCGGCGATCGCGCCGCTCTCGCTCAGCGCATCGATCGTGTTCGAGCAGCAGTACCACGGTGTCGAGGGCGATTCCGCATCCTGTGCCGAGCTCTATGCGCTGCTCTCCGCGCTGTCCGGACTGCCGCTCGCACAGGGCATCGCCGTCACCGGCGCGGTGAACCAGCACGGCGACGTGCTGCCGGTGGGGGGCATCAACGAGAAGATCGAGGGCTGGTTCCGCGTCTGCGAAGCCATCGGCCTCGACGGCCGGCAGGGGGTGCTGATCCCGGCACGCAACCGCCGCCACCTGATGCTGTCGCCGCAGGTCGTCGCGGCGGTTGCCGCCGGCCGTTTCCACGTCCACGCCGCGGCAAGCGTGGCCGAGGCGATCGAACGTCTCACCGGAGTGGCGGCGGGACAGGCCGATGCCGCGGGGCGCTATCCCGTGAAGAGCGTGTTCGGGCGCGCGCAGGCGGCGTTGCGGGCATTCCGGCGCGCCTGCCGCAGCGCGCCCGAGCGTCGCGCGCGCAAGTCCTAGGACGGCGGCATGCGGAACAGCGTGCCGAGCAGCACGGCGGCGGCGAGGAGAATCACCGCCAGCAGGTTGAACGCGCTGGCGTAACCGGCGACCGCGACCATCCAGCCGGTGAGCACCGGTCCGATCGACTGGCCGACGTCCATCACCGTGCGCAACACGCCCATCGACGCGCCGAAGCGGCCATTGCGGGTGAGGTCGGCGACCAGTGCGGACGTCGACGAGGTGACGGTGGCGAAGCCGATGCCGAACGTGAGGCTGAGCGCCGCAAGGCCGAAAAATCCCGACGCCCACGGCAAGAGCAGAACGCTTCCCGCACCGAACGCGAGCCCGGGCAGGATCACGCGGCGGCGGCCGATGCGGTCGGACAGCCTGCCCATCAGCGGCTTGGCGAAGACGATGCTGACCAGTTGCACCCCGAGAATGATGCCGATCTGCCATGCCGGCACGCCGAGCGAGGCGGCGTACAGCGCGAGGAACGCCTCGATCGCACCGAACACCAGGTACTGGGCGGCTTCGATGGTGCTGACCAGGAGAATGCCGCGGTCGCTCAACACCTCTTTCAGGCTCGCCCAGAAACGCGGCCGCGCCGACCGCTTCGTCTGCGTGGGTTCGTTTTCCGGAAGCAGCAGGCCGGCGGCGAGCGCGAGTACGCCGCTGATCGCGCAGGCGACGTACACCGCCTCATAACTCGCCAGCGAGATCAGGAAACCGCCAAGAAACGGTGCCAGCGAGCGGCCGACGATGGTCGCCGAGGAATACGTGGAAAGACGCGCGGCACGGTCCTGCGTGTAGCGTTCGGCGATGGCCGCACTGGCCACTGTGCCAAAGATCGCGGTGGCAAAACCATGATAGAAACGCACCGCCATGAGCTGCCAGGCGTTCTCGACCCCCAGATAGAGAAAGGGTGCGGTGGCGAACACGACCAGCGATGCGAGCAGCACGCGCCGCGTGCCGAGATGGTCGGCGAGTGCGCCGGCGGGAAAGCTGATGAGCACGCCGGGGATGGTCGAGGCGATCACGATCCAGCCGATATCGGTCGGACTGGCGCCGAGCGACGCCGCGAACAGCGGCAGCACCGGCGTCTTCGACAATGTCGAACTGAAAATTGCCAGTGCGCCGATGGCGGCGATGAGAAAAAAGAAGGAGGGCTTGAGGGATTTCATGGCGGTTTTCAGGATTGTAGCAATCGGCGCCGGGCGGACGTGCTGTCTATAATCTTGGAAAAAGCAGTTGAACCACAGAGACACAGAGAACAGCGAGCAAAAACATACGCTTGCATTCCTGCCGCGGTTCACCCGATGGATGAGTGGGAAAAAATACGGAGAAGTCCCGTTTTTCGGGCTTCTCTGTGCCTCTG